>Ga0172380_10001659_pt1 | contig 37941 bp, 38 predicted proteins | sample Leawe162metaG_FD_119747 | JGI IMG/M metagenome (GOLD analysis project Ga0172380, IMG submission 119747) | Leachate microbial communities from a municipal landfill in Southern Ontario, Canada - Leachate well 162 metaG | ecosystem: Engineered > Solid waste > Landfill > Unclassified | place...
GCGTTCGCAATGCGGAGGTCGTGAGTTCGATCCTCATTCGGTCCACCACTTTATAAAGGCCAGACTTTGCTCTGGCCTTTTTCTTTTCCGCCGGAGGTGTCGATGGCGGTTTGCCTGGTGTTCATCGGGCATCACTGATTTGGGGCATAGGCCAGATTCGGTGCCAGCCATTTTTCGGCGGTTTGCAGATCCCAGCCCTTGCGCCGCGCATAATCCTCCACCTGGTCCCGGTCGATCTTGGCTACGGCGAAATAGGTGGATTCGGGGTGCGCGAAATACAACCCGCTCACCGCTGCGGTGGGCAGCATGGCGAAGCTTTCGGTCAGGGTGATGCCGGCATTCGCGGGCGCTTGCAACAGCTCGAATAGCGGGCCTTTTTCACTGTGCTCCGGGCAGGCCGGATAGCCTGGTGCAGGGCGGATGCCGCGGTATTTTTCCTCGATCAGATCCTCGTTGCTCAGGGTTTCGTCCCCGGCATAGCCCCAGAACTCGCGCCGCACGCGCTCGTGCAGCAGTTCGGCGAAGGCCTCGGCAAGGCGGTCGGCCAGCGCCTTGAGCATGATGGCGCTGTAGTCGTCGTGGTTTTTTTCAAACTCGATCACGCGTGCATCGATGCCGATGCCAGCGGTGACGGCGAAGGCGCCGATGTAATCCTTCACCCCGGAATCCTTGGGCGCGATGAAGTCGGCCAGGCACAGGTTGGGCTTCCCGGCGGGCTTCTCGCTCTGCTGGCGCAGGGCGTGGTAGGTCATGGCGATCTGACTGCGCGATTCGTCACTGTAAATTTCGATATCGTCACCCACGCGGTTGGCGGGAAACAGACCAATCACGGCATTGGCGGCTAGCCATTTTTCGGCGATGATTTTCTTCAGCATGGCCTGCGCATCGGCGAAGAGTTTTTTGGCTTCGACCCCGACCACTTCATCTTCCAGGATGCGCGGGTAGCGGCCGTGCAGTTCCCAGGCCTGGAAGAATGGCGTCCAGTCGATGCGCGCGGCGATTCCGGCGAGCGGGTAATCGCTGAAAGACTTCAAGCCGAGCATGGCCGGGACGGGGGGCGCATAGGCTGCCCAGTCGGTCTTGAACCCGTTGGCGCGCGCCACTTCGAGTGAAGCAAGCCTGGCGCTGGTCTGGCGTTCGTGGTGGCGTTCGCGCACCGCGACATAGTCGGCCTTGAGATTTGAAATATAGGCGTCGCGCAGCTCGGGGCTCAACAGGCTGGTGCACACGCCCACGCCGCGCGAGGCGTCCTTGACGTACACCACCGGGCCGGAATAATTGGGCTCGATCTTGACCGCGGTATGGGCCAGCGAAGTGGTCGCGCCGCCGATCAGCAATGGGATGCTCATCCCCATGCGCTGCATTTCCTTGGCGACGTGGGCCATTTCTTCCAGCGAGGGGGTGATCAGCCCGGAAAGGCCGATTATGTCGGCCTTCTCGTCGATGGCGGCCTGCAGTATTTTTGCCGCCGGAACCATCACGCCCAGGTCCACCACGTCGTAGTTGTTGCATTGCAGCACCACGCCGACGATGTTCTTGCCGATGTCGTGCACGTCGCCCTTGACCGTGGCCATGATGATCTTGCCCTTGGCCTGGGCGGCCTCGCCGCTCAGGCGCTTTTCCTCTTCAATATAGGGAATCAGGTGGGCCACCGCCTGCTTCATGACACGGGCGGATTTGACCACCTGCGGCAGGAACATCTTGCCGGCGCCGAACAGGTCGCCGACCACGTTCATGCCGTTCATCAGCGGGCCTTCGATGACGTGGATCGGGCGCACGGCTTCGAGACGCGCGGCTTCAGTGTCCTCGACGATGTAAGTGGTGATGCCTCTCACCAGCGCATGGGTGAGGCGTTCGCCCACCGGCGCTTCGCGCCAGGAGAGATCTTCGACCTGCTCCTTGCTCTGCCCCTTGAAGGACTCGGCGAATTCCACCAGGCGCTCGGTGGCATCCGGGCGGCGGTTGAGCAGCACGTCCTCGACCCGCTCCAGCAAGTCCTTGGGGATTTCCGCGTAGACGCCCAACTGCCCGGCGTTGACGATGCCCATGTCCATGCCGGCCTGGATGGCGTGATAGAGGAAGGCGGTGTGGATCGCCTCGCGCACCGGCTCGTTGCCGCGGAAGGAGAACGACACGTTGGACACGCCGCCGCTGATCTTGGCGTAGGGCAGGTTGTGCTTGATCCAGCGCGTGGCGTTGATGAAGTCCACCGCGTAGTTGTTGTGCTCCTCGATGCCGGTCGCCACGGCGAAGATATTTGGGTCGAAAATAATGTCCTCGGGCGGGAAACCGACCTGTTCCGTCAGGATCTTGTAGGAGCGGGCGCAGATTTCCTGCTTGCGCGCCTGGGTATCGGCCTGGCCCTGTTCGTCAAAGGCCATCACCACCACCGCCGCGCCATAGCGGCGCGCGAGTTTGGCGCGTTCGATGAATTCTGGGATGCCTTCCTTCATCGAAATGGAGTTGATCACGGACTTGCCCTGCACGCATTTCAGCCCGGCCTCGATGATGCTCCACTTGGAGGAGTCGATCATCACCGGCACGCGCGCGATGTCAGGCTCCGAGGCGATCAGGTTGAGGAAGCGCACCATCGCCGCTTCGCCGTCGAGCATGGCCTCGTCCATATTGATGTCGATGATCTGGGCGCCGGTTTCCACCTGCTGCTTGGCGATTTCCAGCGCTTCGTCGTACTTGCCTTCCAGCACCAGGCGCTTGAACTTGGCCGAACCGGTGACGTTGGCGCGCTCGCCGACGTTGACGAACAGCGAGTCCTTGCCGATGTTGAGCGGCTCCAGCCCGGGCAGGCGGCAGGTTTTTTCGAGCGCCGGAATCTTGCGCGGCGGCAGGCCTTCCATGGCTTCGGCCACCGCCTTGATATGGGCGGGCGAGGTGCCGCAGCAGCCGCCCACGATGTTGAGCAGCCCGTCCTCGCCCCAGCGCCGGATTTCCGCCGCCAGCTGCTCCGGTGTTTCGTCGTAGCCGGATTCGGACAAGGGATTTGGCAGCCCGGCGTTAGGGTGGGCGCTTACATAGGTGTCGGCCTTGTTGGCCAGTTCTTCCACATACTGGCGCAGCTTGTCCGCGCCGAGCGCGCAGTTGAAACCGATGGAAATCGGATCGGCGTGGCGCATGGAATTGAGGAAAGCCTCGGCGGTCTGGCCGGTCAGGGTGCGGCCGGATTCGTCGGTGATGGTGCCGGAAATCATGACCGGCACTTCGACCTGGTGATCGTCGAAATACTTCTTGATGGCGAACAGCGCGGCCTTGGCGTTGAGCGTGTCGAAAATCGTTTCCACCAGCAGGATGTCCGCGCCGCCGTCGAGCAGGCCCTGGATGGACTCGGTGTAAGCGGTCACCAGCTGGTCGAAAGTGACATTGCGGAAGCCGGGGTCGTTCACGTCCGGAGAAATGGTCGCGGTACGGCTGGTCGGCCCGATCACCCCGGCCACGAAGCGCGGCTTGGCCGGGTTCCTGGCCTCGAATTCATCCGCCACCTCGCGCGCCAGCCTGGCCGCTGCCACGTTGATGTCGTACACCAGGTGTTCCATGTGGTAATCCGCCATGGCAACCGAGGTGGCATTGAAGGTATTGGTTTCGAGAATGTCCGCGCCCGCTTCGAGGTAGGCGGCGTGGATTTCGCGGATGATGTGCGGCTGGGTCAGCACCAGCAGATCGTTGTTGCCCTTGAGATCGCCCTCGTGGCCGGCAAACTGGTGATGGCAGGCACAGCCGCCATGTGCATGTGTACCGCGGTATTCGTCCTCGCCCAGCTTGTAGCGCTGGATCATGGTGCCCATGGCGCCGTCGAGGATCAGGATACGCTGTTGCAGTTGCTGGCGGAGGAGAGCGGTGCGTGCGGAACGGTTCATGATTATGCAGTGTTATTCGGGCGGAAAAGAGTGTAATAATAACATCAGACGCCAACTCACTGAACGACAAGGAGGTTCCGGATGGAACATCTTACCCCCAAGCAAGCTCATGAACTTTTGCACACTCGCCGTGAAGCGGTATTCATCGATGTGCGCAGTGAAATGGAATTCTTGTTCGTCGGCCACCCCGACAATTCGATCCTGATTCCCTGGGTGGACGCGCCGGACTGGGAGGTCAACCCCCACTTTGTTTCTCACGTCAAAACCGCCGCCAGCATCAACCGCCCGGTGGTGCTGATCTGCCGCTCCGGCCGGCGCTCGGTGGAAGCCGGACATGTGCTGGAGCAGGCCGGACTCACGGAAGTGTACAACGTGCTGCATGGCTTCGAGGGCGATCTCGATGATCACTATCACCGTAATACGGTCAACGGCTGGCGCTTCGATGGCCTGCCATGGACGCAAACCTGATGGAATTCAGGGATTGGCCTGACTTGCGTTTTCGGCCTTGCGCTGACGTTTTTCCTTGAGCAGGGCGAGGATGCGGGGCAGGCTTTCCTGGGCGGCTTTTTCGCCCATTTCGATGGCCAGCTTCCTGGCTGCGAAGTCTGCGATGCCGATCTCGCTCACGTCCGGCCGGATGACTACATCGGCCTCGCGCATCTCCGCCTGACTTGATTCCTTGCCCATGATGGTGATGGTCTGTGCCAGCACATCCAGGGTGTCACGGATTTCCACCACGCTGTCAGGCCTGCGGGATACATCCACCGCAATAATGATATCCGGCTTCATCTTCCGCGCCACCCGCACTGGCACCGGGCTTAACACGCCGCCATCCACATAGTCCCTGCCCGCGATATTGACGGGCTGGAATATGCCGGGGATCGAACTCGAAGCGCGCACCGCCATGCCGGTGTTGCCGCGATTGAATATCATCATCGCGCCGCTCTGCAGATCGGTGGCAACCGCGGCATAGCGCTTGGGCAGGCTTTCGATGGAGCGGTTATCGAGGTACTGGTTGATGAAATCCTGCAGCAGTTCGCCCTTGACGAAGCCGCGGTCAGGGAAGGTGACATCGCGCAATTGAGACTGTTCCATCCCGAGAGCAATGACTTCCAGCGCCATTGCGTCATAGCCGCCGGCATAAAGCGCGCCCACAAAGCTGCCGGCGCTGGTGCCAACCACAATATCGGGCTTGACGCCCTGCTGTTCGAGCGCTTTGATTACACCGACATGCGCAAAACCGCGTGAAGCTCCGCCCCCCAGCACCAGTGCGACCACCGGATGCTCGGTTTGAACAGTGCGCAGCCTGGTTGTTTCGGGTGGAACAACGTCCTTGAACACAATCGGCTGTGCCGCACAGCCTGCCAGCGTCAAGGCCAGCAATGCCCATGGAAGAAACCCGGAACCCGCTCTATTTTTCAGGCAAAGGCCTTTAGCGTCCGTCAACCACGCGCCAGTGTTGTTCCAGCATCCAGCCCAGATGCGCTGGCTCCGCGCCAACGGCGGCTGGCTGCGCGCCCGGCCCGGCATCAGCCAGCGCAGGCCACTGCGCCAAGGCGAAAAAAGCCAGCAGCATCACGCCAATCTGAAATGTACCGCTCATCCATTGCATCATGATTCACCCTCCTTTGCTGCCATGGTGCAGGAAGGTTGTTGCCAAACTATTTCCAGCCGGTGAAAACTGTAACAATTTGTTTCCGGGTTGAAAGGCCCTCTGCTAAGCCAGGGTCACGCCGAGTGCCTTGCCGATCAGGTAAGTTGCGCCGCCAGCCGCGGCGCCAATCGCCAGCATGCGCAAGCCGCCGGACAGGGCGTGCCGCCCGGTAAACAGGCTGAGCGTTGCCCCCACCGCAAAAAGCGCCACGGCTGTCGCCCCGATGGAGGAGAGCAGGGCTGTCGATCCTGTCGTGACAAGAAAGGGCAGCAGCGGCACCATGGCACCGCTTGCAAAGGCCAGAAAGGAAAACAGCGCAGCACCCCAGGGAGAACCCAGTTCATTCGGATTCAGGCCCAATTCCTCGCGCGTCAGGGTATCCAGCGCCTGGTCCGGATCGGCAATCAGCTTTTCCGACAGGCGCCGCGCTTCTTCGCGTTCCAGTCCCCTGGCCTGAAAAATCAGCGCCAGTTCGGCCGCTTCCTCATCCGGATATTGCTCCAGTTCGTCCTGCTCCAGCCCGATCTGGTATTCGTACATTTCCCTCTGCGAACGTACCGAAAGATACTCGCCCGCCGCCATGGAAAACGCGCCCGCCAGCAAGCCCGCGATACCGGAGAGCATGATCACGGCGTTCTGGCCGGATGCCCCCGCCACACCCATGATCAGGCTGGCATTGGAAACCAGGCCATCATTGACACCAAAAACCGCCGCGCGCAGATTGCCTCCACCCATGCCCTTGTGGCGCCGGCCAACCTGCTCCAGCGAAGTAGGCATGGCATGGCCGGCAGGCGCGGAAGCGTATAGCGACATGCCGCGTACCTTCATGGCTGCCAGCACCGGGCGCATCGCGCGCGCACCGAAGTGCCGCACCAGTTGCGCCGTGATGCGCACGCGTAGCTCGGGCAGATAGGCTTGCGGCAGCGCTACCCCTGTTTGCGCTGCCTTGGCCACCCATATCTCTGCCTGCCGCTCGGCTGCATGCGCCAGTTCAAGGAAAAGAATTTGTAGCGGCGCACCCGATTCCACATCCGAAATGATGCGGTAGAGGTAGGCGGAGCGCTTTTCTTCGCGCCAGGATTGCAGCACGTCCATCGAAACTAGTAATCAATCATGCTGAATTTCAGGGCTGCGGGCCGGGCTTCCGCCCGAAATGCCGGGTGATATCCACATCGGGTGTCCCCGCCGGGAGCGGCAGCAAAGCTGCTCGCTCTGGCGAGAAAACCCGGCTTGCGATAGTGACGTTTCATGCTTGAACTACAAGGAACCGAAACGCCGGTATTGCACCGCTTCGGCGATATGCGCGGGGGCAATCTGTTGCTCACCGGCCAGGTCGGAGATGGTGCGCGCCATTTTGAGAATACGGTGGTAGGCGCGTGCGGAGAGATCGAGGCGGCTGATGGCCTGCCTGAGCAGCGTCATGCCTGCCGCATCCGGCTGGCAGTGGAGATCGATTTCCTTGCTGGTGAGCCGCGCGTTGGGCTTGCCCTGGCGCGCCAGTTGCAACTGGCGCGCGGCTTCCACCCGGCTCCGGATGGCTGCGCTGGGCTCGCCTGACGCGTCTTGCGTCAGCTCTCGCTCCGGCAGGGCGGGCACCTCGATCTGCATGTCGATGCGGTCGAGCAAGGGGCCGGAGATTTTGCTCCGGTAGCGCGACACCTGGTCCGGAGTGCAACGGCACTTGCCGTTGGGGTGGCCGAGATAGCCGCAGGGGCAGGGATTCATCGCCGCCACCAGCTGGAATTGCGCCGGGAATTCCGCCTGGCGGGCCGCGCGGGAGATGGTGATGCGGCCGGATTCCAGCGGCTCGCGCAGGGTTTCCAGCGCCTTCCTGTCGAACTCCGGCAATTCGTCGCGGAATAACACGGAATGGTGCGCCAGGCTGATTTCGCCAGGCCGCGGATTGCTGCCTCCTCCCACCAATGCCACGCTGGAGGCCGAATGGTGCGGCGCCCGCAGAATGCGGCGGCGCCAGTTTTCGAGACGGAAGCCGCCATTAAGGGACTGGATCGCGGCCGCCTCGAGTGCTTCGGCTTCCGACATTAACGGCAGGATGCCGGGCAGGCGGCTGGCCAGCATGGATTTTCCGGTGCCGGGCGGCCCCGACATGAGGATGCTGTGGCCGCCCGCGGCCGCCACTTCGAGGGCGCGCTTGGCCTGGGTTTGGCCTTTGACTTCGCTGAAATCGGGTTCCAAAGCCGCCGCTTCCGCGTTCAATGACGGGACGTGGCGGCTGAGGGTCTCCTGGCCCGCCAGGTGGGCGCAAACCTCGAGCAGAGAGCCCGCCGGAAAAATCTCGGCCTCTTCCACCAGCGCGGCTTCATCCGCATTGCTGCGCGGCAGGATAAAGGCACGGCCATCCTTGCTGGCCTTGCAGGTCATGGCCAGTGCGCCGCGAATCGGGCGCAGCTCGCCCGTCAGTGCCAGTTCTCCGGCAAATTCGTAGTCCTTGAGGTGCTGCTGGGGTAGCTGGCCGGAAGCAGCGAGAATGCCCAGTGCAATCGGCAGGTCGAAGCGCCCGCTTTCCTTGGGCAGATCAGCCGGGGCCAGGTTGACCGTAATGCGGCGGGCGGGGAATTCGAAACGCGCATTCTGCAGGGCGGCGCGCACCCGGTCGCGGGCCTCCTTGACTTCCGCTTCAGGCAGGCCAACCAGGGTAAAGCTGGGCAAGCCATTGGCCAGATGCACTTCCACGGTCACCAGTGGCGCATCCATGCCGTTCAATGCGCGGCTGTAGAGGACCGCGAGGGACATGATGAATTATTGGGGTGTTGCGGGTTCTGGCCGAAGTTGCTTTTCCATGGCCGCCACCTGGGTTTCCAGCTTGTCGAGTTTTTCGCGTGTGCGTACCAGCACCGCCTGTTGCACCTCGAATTCCTCCCGCGTTACCAGGTCGAGTTTGGAAAAAACGCCCTGCAAGGAAGCGCGCAGATTTTTCTCTATATCGCCCGCAAGCGTGGCTGCCAGAACCTGGCTGATTTTGGCGTTGATTTCGTCGAGTACTTTATGGTTAAGCATGGTTATCCTCCTGATGGCGGAAGTCTACCAGAAATACCGTTTTACGCATCCGGGCCAAGCCTGCGATTCACCCTCCAGGAGAAAAACCTTTACCCCGGCTCATGCAAACGGTATATAGTGCGCTCATTGATTTCAATGAGATAGGATTTCTGCCAGGCCTTGGCAGAAGAGGCCGGGGGAGGCTTCAAAATCCTGCCAACTGGAAAAAACTAATGGCACAGCATGATCCTGTCCAGAGCAACAACAGCCGAATCAATTATCATCTCAAGGTTACTGGCACCGTGGCGCTTGTCGTTGGAGGCCTTTCTTTTGCCACGCTGCTCCTGTTGCTCGTCTTTATCGGTGACAATGCCGGCGATACCTACTGGGATGTAATCAGGTCGGGGAGCGTTACGCATCAATCCCTGGGGCCGGGCATGGTGCTGGCGGGCTTGTTCCTGGTCAGCGCCTCAGCCGCCATCACATGGCTGATTTCCCTTTATGCCAGCTTCCGCATCGCCGGCCCCCTGTTCCGCATTTCCCGCAACATGGAAATGTTGATTGAAACCAGCGCCGCCACGCTCACGCCCATCCGCAAGAAAGACCAGTTACAGAAAGAAATGCAGCAGCTCGCGCAGAGCGCTGAAGCGCTGCAAAACCACTACCGGGAAATAGACGCCGCCACGAGTGACGCCCTGGCCCTGATCGATTCGGACTGCCACGATCTCGCCCCGGCTTTCGAAAAATTGCGGGAACTGGAGCGCCGTGTACATCTCTAGCAGCCTGAAATGGTTCTGGAAGCTGGTCGTGCTGGCCGCGCTCGTGCTGGGTTCCGCATCGTGGATTCACGCGGCCCTGAATCCGGCACAGAAGCACATGGCCGGACAAACATGCTCCGGTTGCCACCTGGGCGGTGATGATGTTGACAAGGGAAATGCCCACCTGCTGGTCGCCCCACAGGAAAAACTGTGTGCCGGCTGCCACCCCAATTCCATTCGGGCCAGCCACCCGAGCGGTATCCGGCCCGTGCGGGCCATTCCGGTCACCTACCCACTGGACTGGAAGGGGGATGTCACTTGCAGCACCTGCCATGATGTGCACGGCAGCACTCACGGACTGATGCGAGGAAATGCGCGAGGGCGGAATTTTTGCCTTTCCTGCCATGACAGCAGTTTTTTCAGCAAAATGGCCGACCAGGGTGTTTCCGTGATTTCATCCGGCCACGTATCCTCTGTTGCCGCGAAAACAGACCTGAGCGGCCTCGATGTCGACGCCTTCACCGTGCAATGCATGGGGTGCCACAGCGGCAATGGAGACCCGCGAGGGGCCTCGATAGACAGCGGGAAAATTTTGCGCCACGCCAGCAATTCGGTAAACCATCCCATCGGGCGGCGCTATTCCGAGTCTTTCCAGAAAGGCCGCTACAAACCAGAGGCGGTCGTCAATCAGCGGCTTTTCCTGCCGGACGGCAAGGTCAGTGGCGTCAGTTGTCACAAGGGCTACGTCAAGGAGCACGGCAAGCTGAGAGTCGGCAAGCAAGGCTCGGCCCTGTGTTTTGAGTGTCACGATATATGAATTCAAATAGCAAGCGCAAAATTCACTACATCGATCCGGCGGTTCAGAATCGCCTGCTGATCGCATTCGTGTTGCTGGAGGTGCTGCTGATCGGCGCCGGGATGATCGTGCTGTACCTGGATTTGAAAGAAGTGGCCGAGGAAAACTTGTACCGCATTCATTTTGCCGCGAGGGAGCCTTTGTCAACCCTGTTGCTCCGGGAAGCCATGCAAATTCTGGCGGTTCTTGTGGCCCTGAATGTGGCGGCATTGGGGCTGGCGGAATGGCTGTGGTCGCGTTACCTTGATTCCATCATGCGCCCTTTCTCTGATTTACTGGCCCGGACCGGTGAGCTGGATCTCACCCCGGATGGATCTCCCGGGCAGAAGCACGCCGTACTCGCGCTCCTCATGGCATGGCGTGAAAACGAACGGGAGCGCTGCAAGGAAATCCGTACCGAAGTGTCCGGGCTGGATGAAAACGCCTGCCACGCTTCCACCGGCAAGCTCAAGCAAACCCGCGCCGCGCTGGAGAATTTGAAAGCGCTTCTTCCCGCACGCAAAAGCGGCACCGAAAACCGGCCGGCATAGCGGCCCCTCCCGCGAGTCAGAAAATAGCACTTTCCCCGCCCGTATCTGTGCGCACCAAACCGGTGCACACGGTCGGGGCTACGCCCCAGCGTCGCGCTCACAGGCTTGCATGCCACTCGAGTATATTCCTAACCAATTGAATAATAAGTAAATATATTCTGGCATGGCTTATGCTTTAACCGGGGCGTAGTCACATTTAAAATCATTTATCCGCTAGTTCAAGGAGAAGAAAATGCGCAAATTAACTCAGGCCCTTCTGGTTGCCGGTATCGTCGGCGTTCCCTCTTTTGTGGTGGTCACACCCGCTTTTGCCGAGGAAGCTGCTGCTTCCCCCGTCAGCGCAAACGTGACCCTGGCATCGGAATATGTCTATCGCGGCATTTAGCAAACACGTGAAAAACTGGCGCTGCAAGGCGGCTTCGATTATGCCCACGCCAGTGGACTGTACGTCGGCGTATGGGGTTCCAATATCAACTGGCTGCAGGATGCGGGCCAAAGCAGCAGCCTGGAAATCGACATCTACGGTGGATACAAGGGCAAGATCAGCGACGATTTCAGCTATGACGTTGGTTACCTGCGCTATGAGTACCCGGGCAGCTACACCACCGGTTTCGTCAGCCCCAATACGGATGAGCTCTATGTGGCGGGAACTTACAAGATGTTCACCCTGAAATATTCCCACAGCATTTCCAATCTGTTTGGCTTCCCCGACAGCAAGAACTCCAGCTACATCGACGCCAGCGCGAATTTCGAACTGATGAGTGGCCTGACCCTTGGCGTTCATGCCGGTCACCAGAAGGTCACAAACAACGCTAACGCCAGCTACACCGACTACAAAATCGGCCTGACCAAGGACTTCGGCGGCGGCCTGAGTGTCACCGGCGCGTATATCGACACCAACGCAAAAGATGGTGCATACGTTTACCAGGGCAGCACGTCATTGTCTGATGGCCGCTTCGTCCTGTCCGTCACCAAAGCGTTCTAACGCGCATTCCAGAGATAGGAGCACAACATGAAACTAGTCACTGCAATCATCAAGCCGTTCAAGCTGGATGAGGTGCGGGAAGCGCTGTCCCAGGTTGGGGTACAGGGCATCACCGTCACCGAAGTCAAAGGCTTTGGACGCCAAAAAGGCCACACCGAACTGTATCGCGGTGCGGAATACGTGGTGGATTTTCTGCCCAAGGTCAAAGTGGAAGCCGCCATCAAGGCTGAACTCCTGGATCAGGTGATCGAGGCTATCGAGAAGTCGGCTTCAACCGGCAAGATCGGTGATGGCAAGATTTTCGTTTCCAGTCTGGAACAGGTGGTCCGTATCCGTACCGGCGAGACCGGTCCGGAAGCTTTGTAAAAGGAGCAAGTCATGAAAAAACTATTTAGCATGATCGCCCTGCTGGGCGTCCTTGGGCTGGGAGGCCCGGTGATGGCGGAAGATGCCGCACCGGCTGCCGATCAACCCGTAGCGGCCGCGCCGGCACCCGAAGCTGCTCCTGGCGCCGCGCCCGAAGCAGCCGCTCCGGCTGCGGCACCCGTGGCGGCACCCGCTCCCGAGCAGAAACTTGACTCCGGCAATACCGCCTGGATGCTGACTGCCACCGCTCTGGTGCTGTTCATGACCATTCCCGGTCTGGCGCTGTTCTACGGCGGCATGGTGCGCAAGAAAAACGTGCTGGCCATCATGATGCAAAGCTTTGCGATTGCAGCCCTGATGTCGGTTATCTGGATGGTGGCAGGTTACAGTCTGGCCTTCACCCCCGGCAGCGGCTTCATTGGCGGGCTGGACAAGATGTTCCTCAACGGCGTGAATCTCGATTCCCTGACCGGTGTGGCGGGCGCGAACATCCCTGAAACCGTGTTTGTGATCTTCCAGATGACGTTTGCCATCATCACCCCGGCCCTGATTACCGGCGCCTTTGCCGACCGCATGAAGTTCTCCGCCATGATGTGGTTCATGGGCATCTGGTCGCTGGTGGTGTACGCACCGGTTACCCACTGGGTATGGGAAGGCACGGGCTGGTTGTTCACCAAGGGCGTACTGGACTATGCCGGCGGCACCGTGGTGCACATCAACGCCGGTATCGCCGGCCTGGTCATCGCCATCATGCTGGGCAAGCGTATCGGCTACGGCAAGGAACCGATGGCGCCGCACAACCTGACGCTCACCCTGATTGGCGCAGCCATGTTGTGGGTAGGCTGGTTCGGCTTCAACGCCGGTTCCGCCCTGGCAGCGGACAGCCGTGCCGGCATGGCCATGGCCGTGACCCAGATCGCGGCAGCGGCGGCAGCGCTGGCCTGGATGTTTGCCGAGTGGCTGGGTAAGGGCAAGCCTTCCGTGCTGGGTATCGCATCCGGCGCCGTCGGCGGCCTGGTTGCAATCACCCCGGCGGCTGGTTTTGTCGCCCCCATGGGCGCGCTGATCATCGGCCTGATATCCGGCGTGGTGTGCTACTGGGGCGCCACCTCCCTCAAGCGCATGATGGGCTATGACGATTCGCTCGACGCCTTCGGCGTGCATGGCATCGGCGGTATCGTCGGCGCACTCCTCACCGGCGTGTTCGCGGTCAAGGCCATCGGCGGCGACGCGGCCTCCGGCCTGATCGAGGGCAATGGCGGCCAGGTCGTCACCCAGTTGATCGGCATAGGTGCCACCGTGGCCTATACCGCCGTCGCCTCTTACATCATCCTCAAGGTGATCGACATGGTGATCGGCCTGCGCGTCTCCGAAGAGGAAGAGCGTGAAGGTCTGGATGTCAGCCTGCACGGCGAGCGTGTGGACTGATGACCAACCTGCGGATGCCGGGTCCGGCATCCACAGGGCACGGTTTGTAAATTTCTCCATCACTCTCCCTCCAGAGTGAATTCGGGGCGGCGCAAGCCGCCCTTTTTTTGTCTGCGAATATCCAAATGGTTGAAACGCCTGGCTCGTTATCCTGTCGGATGGTCAACCCAAACAAAATCGCGGCGTTATTTGCAACGTATGCGAATAAAACCCCAGATCACTCGCGATCACCAAAACAGGCATCTATCATGCGTCAATTATTCAGAATAACCGCCAGTCTTTCCCTCTTGCTGCTCCTGTCCATGAGCAGCCTTGCCGCCATCGCGCAGGATGACGACCCCAGGGCTGCAGCCAACCCGCTGCGGCTGAGTTATGTCGAAGGCGATGTTTCTTTTTTCCGCGACGGCGCGGAAGACTGGGTGGAAGCGCGCCACAATACCCCGCTGGCCGCTGGTGATGCGCTCTATGTCGGCCAGGATGCCGGCCTTGAACTACAGATGGGCAGCCGCGCCTTTATCCGGGCCGATGACGATACGCAGCTCACCCTGGTCAACCATACGGCCGATTTCGCCCAGTTCAAGGTTACTTCCGGCCGTGTGTCCTTTGATCTGCGCACGCTGCCATCCGGCTACTCGGTGGAGGTGGACACTCCCAATGCGGTGTTCACCATTGATCGCAGCGGCTATTACCGGGTGGACGTGAACGGTGACGTACATTTCATCACCCGTCGCGGAGGCCGGGCCATGATGGTTCCGGCGGGCGGGCAGGCGATGAGCATTCAACCCTCCGAGGAAATCGTGGTGCGGAACGGCGCCGTGGCGCAGGCGGAAACCTACGTGGCGCCGGAGCTTGACCGCTGGGATCGCTGGAACTATGAGCGTACTGATGATCTGGTGGATGCGGTCAGTGAGCGCTACCTTCCCTCCGGCATCTCCGGGGCCAATGACCTGGACCACTATGGCAGCTGGCGCGTGGTGGGCGAATATGGCCAGGTGTGGGTGCCGGATGCCGTGCCCCCGGGCTGGGCGCCATACAGTACCGGGAGATGGGTATGGGACCCCTACTACCAGTGGACCTGGATTGACGATGCGCCGTGGGGGTGGGCTCCCTACCACTATGGGCGCTGGGTTTACCTGAGCAGTTACTGGGCATGGGCGCCGGGCCCGGCGGTCAGGGTTGCGGTCTACGCGCCTGCCCTGGTGGCCTTTTTCGGGGTCGGGTCCAATGCTTCTGTTGGTATCGGAATCGGCACTGCGGGGCTGGGCTGGGTGGCACTCAGTTGGGGTGAACCCCTGGTTCCGTGGTGGGGGCGGCCCGGTTTCGCCGGCAGGCCCTGGTGGGGCGGCTGGCATGGCCCGCGCGTGGTCAACAACGTGGCCATCAAGCCAGGGGTGGCCGTCAACGTGACCAACATCACCTATCACAATACCCGCGTGCACAATGCCGTTGTCGCCACGGCCAGCGAGCGCTTCGGCAGGGGGCAGGTGCACGATGCGCGGATGCGCGTGACGCAAACCCGGGAACTCAGGCATGTCCATGGCGCACTCCCGGTGAAGCCCGGGCCGGCAAGCGTGATGACGGGCGCACCCAGCCGCATTCGCCCGCCTGAATCCATTCTCGCGCGGCCGGTGGTCTCCACCCGGCCGGCCCGCGAATCCACGTTGCCCTGGCGCAACGAAGAGCGCCGGCGCCAGGGCGGTGTCACGCCCGAGCCGCGTTATGTTCCTGCCCCCGTCCGGCCGGGCAGCGAACTGTCGCGCCCGGCATTCGGCGCCCAGACAGGAGAGGAGCGCGCCCGTCCGCCTCTAGCGCCGCGTTTTGAGGAAAGGCGCGGCGAAGCAGACGCGCCAGGGAATAGGGCAAGGGAACGCACAGAGCGTGGCCAGGCCGATCAGATTGCTCCTCCTGTGGCGATTCCTGACCGCCGTGAAGCGGCGGCACCGCCACGCAGGCTTGAATCAGCGCCAGCCCAGCCGCGCATGGCTGCCGAACCAGCGCGGAGGCAGGAGCGGATTGAACGCGAGCGCGGCGAATCGCCTGGGCAAGCTGAAGCCTCAGCGCCACCACGCAGCATGCGTGAATCTGCCTCCGCGCGCCCGCTGCAGGAACGGGAAAGAGAACGGGAGCGCGTGGCGCCGGAGCCGCGCAGGTTTGAAGCCGCACCGGTCCAGCCGCGCGCAGTTCCCGAGCCGGCGCGGCGCCAGGAGCGGGTAGAACGCAGCGAGCGCGAACGCGCGGACTTGCCCGGCCAGCCCGCCAACCGCACGTACCGCGGCCAGGACCGGGGAGACGGCGAGCGGCGGCGTTCCCAGCAGTAACGCCGGCTTCCCGGCATTTTCGCATCGGGAAAGGCAAGATGCCGGGATGGGAGGAGGATGACCTCCTCACTCCGGCTGGGTCACCCCGGATGGCCTTCTAAAAATGGGTGACCGTGGTGTTTTCGTCGCGCGAGAGCACTTCGGCCGCCGAGCCCACCAGCAAGGGGTCGGGTGAGACCGCAACGTGCAAATCCTTGCCTGGGTAAGACAGGGAGTGCAGGAAGTGGCGCATGCAGTTGAGCCGCGCCCGTTTCTTGTCATCGGATTTGATCACCACCCAGGGGCAATCGGCGGTATCGGTATGGAAAAACATCAGGTTTTTGGCTTCGGTGTAATCGTCCCACATGTCCAGGGACTTGATGTCGATGGGCGAAAGTTTCCAGTGCTTGAGCGGATCGTCGCGCCGCGACACGAAGCGCCTTAATTGCTCTTCACGGCTGACCGAAAACCAGAATTTGAAGAGCCGGATGCCGCTGTTCACCAGCATGCGCTCGAATTCGGGTGTCTGGCGCATGAATTCGAGGTGTTCCTGAGGCGTGCAAAACCCCATCACGCGCTCGACCCCGGCCCGGTTGTACCAGGAACGGTCAAAGAAAACCATTTCACCTTTTGTCGGCAGATGCTGGATGTAGCGCTGGAAATACCACTGTCCCAGCTCTTGCTGGGTGGGCTTCTCCAGCGCGACCGTGCGTGCTGCGCGAGGGTTGAGGTGCTCCATGAAGCGCTTGATGGTGCCGCCTTTTCCGGCGGCATCGCGCCCCTCGAACAGCACCACGATTTTCTGGCCGCTGTCCCTTACCCAGTTCTGCACCTTCAGCAGCTCGATCTGGAGCTTGGCTTTTTGCGCCTCATAGTCATTGGTCCGGATACGGGTACGGTAGGGATAACTCGCGGGGAGCTTGGCATAATCGCTGTCTTCATCACTGCCGTGCGGGGCATGCGCCACTGTCAGAGCCGCGGGTCCATGGCTGACGGTCTCGATTTCTGCGCTAACGGCGGGATCAGGCTTGTGCGCCAGGCGGGGCTTGGCCCGGCTGGATCGAGGCTTGGCCGGGAGGTGGGGCGCGTTGGGCGCGGATGCCGGAATATTGCCTTTTTCCTGTGTTTTTGTTTTCTCTGCCATTTGGTACTCCTTTAAATGCGTGTCAACGACCCAGGCCAAGATCAAGAGACAAGTGACGCATCCGGCTCCAATCCCGGCGCAACGATGATGTTTTCCTGTCAGGAATTATATGCCACTCCAGGCAAAGCGGCGTCATCGTGTCACCCCTCATCCGGTTTACAAGACGTGGCTGCGGTCACCGCGCGTGAAACCGCGCAAGGGAGGTTCAAAGCCCTTGCCCAGGGCAATGGCCTTGAACAGCTCACCCATTTCCGCCGGGCTCATCAACTTCTGGGCCTGCGCCACAATGGGCAGATAAGCGGCAGGATCTTCCGGAGAAATCTGCCCCAGCAGATCGGTCAGTCCGCAATTGATGAGGAAGTTGGCCTGGCTGGCATAACCCAGCAGGTCCAGGCCCGCCTCGGTACCGGAACGGGCAATGGCGCTGAAATCCACATGGGCGGTGATGTCCTGCAGCCCCGGCAGGAAGAAGGGGTCGGCGTGGGCATGATGGCGGTAGTGGCACATCAGCGTTCCCTGGCTGCGTTGTGGATGGTAGTACTCACTTTGCCCGAAGCCATAGTCCAGCATGAGAATCACTCCCCGTTCCAGCATCTGGCCGAGGCTGCGCATGAAGCCCTGCGCGGCGAGGTTGATCTCGCTGGTATATGCCGTTTCGCCACTGACAAACTGAGCGGGAGGCAAGGCTCCAGCCTGTTCCCGCAAGCTTCCCCGCGTTAGCGCACGCTCAGCCCAAACCAGGCGCCCATCCCGCAGGGCGACGCCGCGCTCCGAGATGGCTCCGGGGCGCCAGGTGAGCAAATCCACCGGCATGGCATCCAGCACTTCGTTGCCCAGCACCAGGCCGGTGAATTTTTCCGGCAGCGCATCGAGCCACTCAAAACGGCCCAACAGGTGCGCGGCCTCGTGCCCGATGCGCTGCTGCTGGCGCTGGCGCAAGTCGGCGGAGAGTTCGAGGATGGAATAACGTTCCGGAAGTTGATCCAGGCGCTCCAGTTCCAGCATCAGGTCGAGCGCCAGCTTGCCCGAGCCGGCACCGGTTTCGAGGATGTTGCCGCCGCTTTGCCGCAGCACCTGCGCGGCCTGATGCGCAACTGCCCGGCCAAACAAGGAGGAAATTTCCGGCGCGGTCACGAAATCCCCGCCCGCGCCGAACTTGTCCAGCCCGGCGCTGTAATAGCCCAGGCCGGGCGCGTACAGCGCCAGCTCCATGAAACGGGCGAAGGAAATCCAGCCGCCAGCGGCGGAAATTTCCGCCGCGATGGCCGCGCCAACGGCGCTACTGTGTTCAAGGGCCGAGGAACTCGGTTCAGGTAGTGAAGGCATGGCAAGCTGTGTTAAATTCGACGGATTCTCAAGATTATCCGGATAAGCACATGGAAGGCAAAGTTATCTTGATCACCGGCGGGGCGGTGCGCGTCGGCGCAGCCACGGCCCGGCGCCTGCATGCGGGCGGGGCGCGCATCATGATTCATTACCGTTCTTCGGCGGATGCCGCGGAGCGGCTGCGCGACGAACTCAATAAGCTGCGTCCCGATTCCGCCGCCACAGTGCAGGGCGATCTGCTCGACCCCGCCTGTTATGCCCGCATGGTGGACGAAACCGTCGCCTGCTTCGGCCGTCTCGATGCACTGATCAACAACGCCTCCAGCTTCTACCCCACGGCAGTGGGTGAAATCACGGAAAAGGACTGGTTCGACCTGGTCGGCACCAACCTCAAGGCGCCGCTGTTTTTGTCCCAGGCCGCCGCCCATGCCCTGACCCACAGCCACGGCTGCATCGTCAACATCGCCGATATCCACGCCGAAAGGCCGATGAAAAGCTATGTGGTGTACAGCATCGCCAAGGCCGGACTGGTGGCGCTGACCAAATCGCTGGCGCATGAACTCGGGCCCAATGTACGCGTCAATGCCGTGGCGCCGGGACCCATCATGTGGCCGGAAGACGACCCCAGCTTCGATGAGCTGGAACGCCGCCGCATCATCGCCCACACCCTGTTGAAGCGCGAAGGCAGCCCGGACGACATCGCCAGGGCGGTGGCCTTCCTGGTCAACGATGCGCCCTATATCACCGGCGTGATCCTGCCGGTGGATGGCGGGCGGAGCGCAAGTTTATGAAACGTGAGGAGTTAGGAGTGCCCCCGGCCAAATCACCCGAGAATAAAAGGGGTGAGGAGCAGGCGGCAAAGCCGCCTAGAACGCTGCTTTCCGCCACTGGCCGCGCCATTGGCGATTTTTCCATGATTCGCGAGGGCGATCGGGTGCTGCTGGGGCTGTCCGGCGGCAAGGATTAGCTTTCGCTGCTGCAGGTGTTGCTGCATTTGCAGAAAAAAGCACCGGTCAAATTCGAGATCGCAGCCTGCACTGTTGACCCGCAGTCGCCGGATTTCGATCCCTCGCCCCTGAAAGCCTACCTGGCGGAACTGGGCGTGCCGTATTTCTATGAGAGCCAGCCCATCGTGGAACAGGCCAAGACTGCAATGCAGGGAGATTCCTTCTGCTCCTTCTGCTCGCGCATGCGGCGCGGCATTCTCTATCGCACGGCGCGCGAGAACGGCTACAACGTGCTGGCGCTGGCGCAGCATCTGGACGATGCAGCGGAAACCTTTCTCATGTCCACCTTCTTCGGCGGCAAGCTGCGCACCATGAAGGCGCACTACCTCAACGATGCGGGCGACATCCGCATCATCCGGCCTTTCATCTACCTGCGCGAACGCCAGACCGCAGCCTTCGCCAAAGCCGCCAAGCTGCCGGTGATCGCCGAAAATTGCCCATCCTGTTTCGCGGTACCCACGGAGCGCTGGCACATGAAACAACTGCTGGCGGAGCAGGAAAAGAAGCATTCAAAGATGTTCGCCAGCCTGCTGACCGCGCTGAAGCCCTTGCTCAGGGATGAGCGGGTATAAACCCGGCCAGCTGCCCATGGGCTGTCATTGCGAGCGCAGCGAAGCAATCCGTTTTTTGTAGTTGCATTCAACACAACAAGATTGCTTCGCTGCGCTCGCAATGACAGGCGAGTACTACTCGCTGGCGAGTTGGTCGGAGCTGGTGAAAATCCAGGTGCGGGTGATGCTGAGGATATCCGTATCCTTGCGGATGTTTTCCGGCAGGGGCGAGTACGGGCCGGCCAGTTCGACGATGCGCCGGGCCGCCGCATCCAGCACTTTCTGCCCGGAAGAGCGGTTGATTTCGATGCTCTCCACGCTGCCGTCCGCCTTGATCGACACGGTCAGCTGCAACTGGCCATAGAGCCTCTGCTGCTTGGCGGCCTCGGGGTAATTCAGGTTGCCCACCTTCTCGACCTTCATGCGCCAGTCTTCGACATAGCGTGCAAAACGGTATTCCTGGGTGCGCGCCCCGATGAATTTGCGGCGCGGCATTTTCTGGTAGTTATCCCAGTCGCGCGAAATTTGGGCTTCCAGCCGCGCGGCCTCAAGGCTGCGCTGCACCAGTTCGGTGGCGTCGGGTTTGACCGCGGCCTCGCTGGGTTGAGGCGACTCCGTGGTATTGGGGGATTGCGCCACGCTGTGTTTGGCCCTGGCCTGGGTCATCAGGCGGCGCGCCTGCTGTTCCAGCTCGACCACTTGCTGCTCGCGCTGTTGCAGGGCGGGATCGGGATGCGGCCGGTCGAGGTTGGGCAGGGGGCTCTTGGCGCGCCGCTCGGCCTCGGTGTTGCCTCCGCCGTCGAGATTGGCCTGGGCCAGCGCATCGGCCTTGACGGGCTTGCTGGCGGACTTGCTGTTGACCAGCACCACTTCGAGATAGGTGGCCGGGTTGGGCAGAGGTTTTGAGGAGGGATCTACGAAACCCATGCCAAGCGGTATTGCGTGCAAAACTACTGAGACCGCCAGCATCACCCCAATGCGCGAGGGTGTGCCAACTATCGCAAGAAGGGTGGCCCAGCCAGGGATAGAAAATTTATCCAATGAAATTGTCATTTAGAGACAAAAGTCTAAGTACTTGAGGCGGAGTGTCAAGCAGCCAGTTCCAGCGGCTTTTCGGCATGGAACTTGCAGCGCACTTCCAGTTCCAGCAAATCGACCGCGCTGAGCTCAAGCTCGACCCGCGTGCCCGGCGGCAGTGCAGGCATGCCGAAGGCGCGCGTCACCAGCGGCAGATTCTCGAAACGCACCAGGTTTTCCTTGATCAGGGTGGCGTACGCCGTGTTCATGCCCTCCTGTTGCAGGTAGCGCAGGCACCAGTAGCGTTCCATGCTGCGCTGCACGTTGTTGTAGGCGTCATAAGCCAGCTCGAAGTCGCGGATGGCGGAGAACAGATCCTCGCTGTTTGGCGAATAGGGTGGTTCCTGACCATTGATCAGGGCAATCAGCTGGCGCTGGTTGAGCAGGTCGACATAGCGCCGCAGCGGGGAACTGGACCAGGCGTATTGCGACACGCCCAGGCCCTGGTGCGGCGCAGCGCTGGTGCTCATGCGCACCTTGCCGCCACCCTGGCTGCGGTAGATCGCCGCCACCCCTGCATCGCTGAGTTGTTTGGCCCAGTGCGAATTGACCTGGATCATCAGCTCGGAAACCACCTTGTCGATCGGCGCGCCGCGCGGGCGTTCGATTATGGCCACGCGCTCGTTTTCGATGATGAAGTTGTAATCCCTGTACTGGTTCTGGCTATCCGCCTTGCCGCGCGCCAGTTCCAGCTTGCTGGCGAATTGCCACAGCATTTCCAGTTCTGCCTTGAAAGCGAAATCTGGCGTATTGCCGTGAGCCAGTGTTTCCGTGTTGAACACCGGCTCCAGCGTGTCGTGGCGCAGGTTGGTGGCAATATGCACGCGCTCCACCCGGCTTTCGATGCGCTCGATGGCGTATTCGTCCGGCGTGACTTCGAGATACATGGAAAGCGCCGGGTTGGCCGTGCCTTCGTTGAGGGTGAAGCAGTTCACCACCTCGTCCGGCAGCATGGTGATCTTGCGCCCCGGCATGTAGATGGTGGAAAGACGCCGCAGCGCGATATTGTCGAGATCCGAGCCCGGCCCGAAGCCCAGCGCCGGAGCGGCGATATGAATCCCGATATGCCAGTTTCCGTTGGGCAGGCGCTCCACCGAGAAAGCATCGTCGATTTCCGTGGTGGTGGCATCGTCGATGCTGAATGCCTGAACCCGGGCCAGGGGCAGGTCGTGGTTGCGCGCAAATTCGCCGAAATTTTCAAAATCCGTGCCGCGCGGGAAATGCTCCAGAATGAAACGCTTGTAGTGGAAATCATGGCTGCTGGGGATCGCCCCGCATTGCTCAAGCAGTTTGACCGGCAGCAAGCCCATCTCGGCGCAGGCTTTTTCCAGCGCCTTGTATTCCAGGCAGTTCTTGTCTTCGCGGTAAAGCAGCATTTCCACCACTTGCGGGGTGAAAGCATCGGGCAGGGTGGAGGCGCACAACTGCTCGACATAGGACGCCACGGTGGCGGCCTGCTGGCGCTTCTTCTCCTCGGAAGCCAGCGCGGCCTTGAGGTTCTCCTCCGGCGCGGCCTTGTAGCGCCCCTTGCCTTTCTTGTAGAAATACATCGGTGCAGAATGCAGCCGCAGCGCCACGGCTGCGGCTTCGACCGGATTCGGCGCATGGCCGTAGTATTCCTGCGCCAGCTCGCTGAACATGAATTCGTCGGCACCGCAGCACTGCCACAGGAAATCGGTGTCCAGTTCGCCCGCTGCCGCATCGGCGGCATCCATGAAGCCGCTCATGGGCGGATTTTCAAAACGCAGCAGCACATTGCCGGCCTTGATCTTGGAGCGCTTGCCGTGCGGCGTTTCCACCTGCAGCGAGGAGGTGTTGTCGGCCATGACGTTCGCCACCTTGATGGCGCCGTCTTCTTCGTACAGTACGTTCATTCAGAAAATCCGTGAGGGGTTAGGGGTTAGGGGTGAGGAGTGGACCGGGGAGAGTGCATTTTACGCCTCACCCCTCACCCCTCACGCCTCACCTATTTCCGGCCAGCAGCGCCGCCAGCAGCTTGCCGTGCACGCCGCCGAAGCCGCCGTTGCTCATCACCAGCACATGGTCGCCGGGACGGGCGGCACTTGCGATAGCGGTCACCAGCGCACCCAGGTCGTCGAAGGTGGCTGCCTTGTCGTGCAGCGGGGCCAGGGCGGTCGCTGCATCCCAGCCCAGGTTGGCGCCGTAGCAGAACACCTGGTCGGCATCCCTGAGGCTGGCGGGCAGGGCGTCCTTCATCACCCCCAGCTTCATGGTGTTGGAGCGCGGCTCGAGTACCGCCAGAATGCGTGCGCTACCCACTTTCTGGCGCAGGCCGGCCGGCGTGGTTTCAATCGCGGTCGGGTGGTGGGCGAAATCGTCATACACCGTGATGCGATTCACCACGCCGCGTACTTCCATGCGCCGCTTCACGTTGCGGAAAGCGGCCAGCGCCTCGATGGACACTTCGGAGGGAACCCCGGCATGGCGCGCCGCGGCAATCGCCGCGAGGGCGTTCATGCGGTTGTGCTCGCCCAAGAGGTCCCATTGCAGCCGGCCTTGAAACGCCTCCTTGAAGGCGATGGTGTCGGCGCCGCCGATGATCCAGCCGTCTGCCACGCCGAATTTTTCCACCGGCGTCCAGCAGCCGCGCGCCAGCACCCGCTCCAGGCTGGCCTCGCGGCCATTGGCCACGATCAGGCCGTTGCCCGGCACGGTGCGTAGCAGGTGGTGGAACTGGGTTTCGATCGCCGCCAGGTCGGGGAAAATGTCGGCATGATCGAATTCCAGGTTGTTCAGGATCGCGGTGCGCGGGCGGTAGTGCACGAACTTGGAGCGCTTGTCGAAAAATGCCGTGTCGTACTCGTCCGCCTCGATGACGAAGAACGGCATCTCGGTCAGGCGCGCCGAGATACCGAAATTCTGCGGTACGCCACCGATCAGGAAGCCCGGATTGAGGTTGCCGTATTCGAGTATCCACGCCAGCATCGAGGACGTGGTGGTCTTGCCGTGGGTGCCCGCCACGGCCAGCACCCACTTGTCGCGCAGCACGTTCTCCGCCAGCCATTGCGGGCCGGAAATGTAGGGCAGGCCGCGATTGAGGATTTCTTCCATGAGCGGATTGCCGCGGCTCACCACATTGCCGATCACGAAGACGTCCGGTTCCAGCTTGATCTGTTCGGCGCCAAAGCCCTCGATCAGCCGGATGCCCATGGCTTCGAGCTGGGTGCTCATGGGGGGGTAGACATTGGCGTCGCAGCCGGTGACCTGGTGGCCCGCCTGCTTGGCAATCGCCGCGATACCGCCCATGAAGGTGCCGCAGATGCCGAGAATATGGATTTTCATAAGGGCCGAATTATAGCCTGAACAAGGGCTTACCGGCCATAACGGCGTAAGCGGGTGGCGACGGCGCCTTACGGCTTATGGGGAGCGATCTCCGCGATCACCGGCGCATGATCGGAAGGGCGCTCCAGTTTGCGCGGCTCGATATCCACGGTACATGAAGCGCAGTCCGCGGCGAGCGCATCGCTCAACAGGATGTGATCGATACGCAAACCCAGTTTGCGCCGGAAAGCATGCATCCGGTAGTCCCACCAGGTGAAGGCGCCATCGGCCTGGGGGAACAGGCGGAAACTGTCCTGCAGCCCGATCTGTTGCAGCTTCCGGAAGGCTTCGCGCTCTGGTGCGCTGCACAATACGGACCCTTCCCATGCCTTGGGGTCGTGCACGTCGCGGTCTTCCGGCGCGATGTTGTAATCTCCCAGCAAGGCCAGCTTCGGGTGTCGCGTCAATTCGTCCTTGAGCCAGGTGGTCAGCGCCTCCAGCCATTGCAGCTTGTACTGGTACTTGGCGGAATCAACGCTCTGGCCATTGGGCACATACACGCATACCAGGCGCACGCCATAGAGGACCGCCGCCAGCACCCGTTTCTGTTCATCCTCGTAGCCCGGGATACCGGCGCACACGTCCAGCAGCGGCCGCTTGCTCAGGATGGCCACGCCGTTATAGGTTTTCTGGCCGGAGAAAGCGGCGTGATAGCCTGCCGCCTCAATTTCGGCCAGGGGAAAATTCCGGTCTTCCAGCTTCAGTTCCTGCAGGCACAAGGCATCCGGCTGATGCAGGTTCAGCCAGTCCAGCACATGCGGCAGGCGGACCTTGAGTGAATTGACGTTCCAGGTAACAAGTTTCATGCAGACATTAAACTCAGTAATAGCGCGACATTAAACATATGTAACCCTCATGGGCACCGTCGAGAACAACGCCCTGACCGAATTCGGCGTGAGTGATCCGCTCGCCGGGGGCGAAGCCTGTCGCAGAGGTATCGAGCATTACGCAGTTTGTCCCAATGCTTCCAGACGATCCAGCCAGCCAGCGAAATGGGAGCAGGCACCACGAATAGCGGGGATGCCGATCTTCTCGATCAGGGTTGGGCCATCCGAAGTTTCCTTATAGCTCGTTTTCATGTTGAGTAAACGCGCCTTCGGATGCGTATTCTCACCGTGGTTGATTAGTTCGGGGTCGCCTGCATGCTCTACGGCGCTGCGCACCTTGGCCGCCAGTGCGGCATTGCCGAAGTGCTCGGCTACTACATCAGGCGCGGTGAACAGCCACGCCTCGAACTCGTGCAATGCAAAGAACGGGATCAAACGGGGATGGCCGATTTCCGCAGCGAATCGCTCTTGAAGGGCAAGCACCTGCTGACGGCGGTCGCCCGGCGCCAACGCCTCTTGGTATCCCGGAAAGTCGTCGGGCAAGCCATAGAAATCGAGTAAGGTCGTTACCCACGCGTCCGTATCGTAGGTCAAGGGCAGCAAGCTTCTGCGAATCTGATTCCAGTTCGACACGCCGCCACGAAAGCCGCCACCGCTCGGAATCCGCTTGGTCCAAAGCACGATGGGCGGCAACACATGCACCCCGCGCTCAGCCAGAAAAGGCGTGAGCGTTTGCTTGACAAAAATTTCCTCGGATTGCCCCTCTACCAACATCAACAGCCGAATCATGGACGACCTCCGAGAACATTTTTTTCCCAAAGCTCGCCGATGCTGAACTCGTCCAGCCAATGCTTGAGCTTCTCTTCGTCCAGCCGCTGGAAGGTGGTTTTCAGACCGTCGTTCTCGGCGATGATCACGTCCTGCGGGGCAAAATTGTTGAGCAGCGTCACCGACTGTGTTGCCAGCACCACCTGCACGCGCTTCGATGCCGACTCCAGCATCTCGGCCAGAATGCGAATCGCGAACGGGTGCAGGCCAAGCTCCGGCTCGTCTAGCAGAATCAGCGCCGGAGGCGAAGGCTGAAGCAACAAGGTCGCTAGGCAGATAAATCGAAGGGTACCGTCCGACAACGAGTAGGCATCGAAATAGGCATCAGACCCCTTCTGCCGCCATTCCAGCTTGATTTTTTTCTCGTTGAGGTTTGAAGGTGCCAGGACAAAGCTATCGAAGAAGGGCGCCACCAGCCTGATATGTTCCTCGATATGCCGAAATTGCACCGGATGCTTCTGCTGGAGCAGATACAAATAGGCGGGCAAGTTCGCCGCATCGGAACGGAACGCGCGGTTGTCCTCAACGTCGCAAGTCTGCTTGGCTGGCGAGGAATCCGACGTGTCGTGGAAATGATAGACAACGAGCTTCCGCACCTTGGGAAACACGTACTTCGGAATCTTGTTGTGATACGACTCGGCGGCCTCTTCCAGCTTGCTTTCTTTGTGGCCCACCGCGATGGGTTCGCCATAGCTCCAATAGCCGCTGTACTGCACCCGCTCGCTCTCGAAAATCAGGGTGTCCTGCGTGGCCTTGAGGGTGAAGCCATACGAGTTCTGGTCAAAGGCAAAATCGAGCGACAAAGCAGGCGTAGCTTTCCTGCCGTGATGCAGAAAACGATCCGGCTCGCTGGCAACATAAAGCTGAAGGTTCTTGGAAAGAACGCGTTCCAGCAGGCGGAAAGCCCCGATCAGGTTTGACTTGCCCGAGCCGTTCGACCCGATGACGTCGTTCAAATCGTTCAGGTCGATTTCTGCTTTGGCGATTGATTTGAAGCCTTCAATCTTGACCCTACGTAAAGTTCGCATAGGTCTCTCCTACGTAATCCGCAGATGGAACAGCCCTGCGGGCTTGGCGCCATCATGCAGCAATATTTCCTGGGGATACTCGTGCGCCTCGCCCCAGAGCAATCGACCAAAATCGAGTTGCTGACCGGAATGCGGTGCGGCACAGCGCCAGCCTACGGCGTCTGTGGCCGAGTTGACCGTAAAGCGCCCAACACCGCTCGGTAGCCAAAAGATTAGGGATGCTTCGCCTTGCAGGATGTTGAGTTGTTCCCACTCGTTCAGCTCGCCCTGCGTGGTGATGTGGCCAGGAATCAGGCTGGCGAGTTCGTCTGCATCGAGCGGCGTAGCGCCGGGTGGATAGTCGAGATTCATGGTCATGCGTTATTTATCTCGCCACAGGACGCGGCGCGAGCCTTTGAGCAGGTTCTCGGCTAGTTCGCGGGTCTGTGCCTCGACGGTTTCCCGTGAGGTTGCTTGCGCTTCCAGCGCCATGGTGTGGCTGATGGCGGCCATGCGGCTTCGGGCTATTTCGGTTGCGCGTGATTCCAGCGTGCCTGCCAGCGATTGCCTGGGCACCAGGGCATATTGCAGTTCGCAGCCCAGTGCTTCGGCAGCACGGCGCAGGGTGGACAGGCGGACGGTGTCGTCGGCTTCCGAGGTTTCCAGCCGGGTGACCGTGGAGAGGGTGACGTCCAGCCGCTCTGCAAGCTGCGTCGCCGTCATGCCGAGCGCTTCGCGAATCGCCTTGAGCCAGCCCGAGGCGGGGCGCGGTGGCAAATCGGCGCTACGCCAGCGGTTCAATGCAGCGTCGAGTTGGCGGAGTTTGAGTCCGGAGAAGCCAGATTCCATAATATTGCGTCTCAATGCAAGATAATGAACCAATATATTGCATTAAAGTGCGATTTTAGTAAATAATTTATTGCATTATAGCGCAATATCTAAAGCTGGGTCTGGCCATCCGGGAGATTCGGTAGCACGGCTTTGCGCACTTCGGCCAGCCGTGCTGCCGCCATGCCATCAGGTATTACTGCAATACCGGGCGGGCGTTGACGGGTTGTACCGGGCGGTTGTTAGGGTGGTGCATGACGTGGCTGAATTGCTCGATCTGCGCCCTGGAGGCGGTCACCGGGTCTTTCATCACCAGCCAGCGCACCCCTTCGCTGCAAGGCGGGGTCGTCAGGGAGCCATTGAAGCGGTAATAGTCACGCCTGGCCGGGAGCAGGTCCTTGCCTTTGACCTTGGCGGCCAGCGCTACCGGGCTGCCGGCTTCCGCTGGCATCTGCTTCCACAGCGCGGCGAGACCCGCATTGGCCTTGCCTGTGTCGTACATGACGGCGACCACGGCGAGATGGCCGTCCTTGTTGGCGTGAACCAGGTGGCCTTCCAGCGGGTAGGATTTCCCGTTGATCAGGTTCTCGCTCGGGGCGTGGAAATGGACCTGTTTCAGCTCGAAAGCCATGCCGTCCACCTTGATCGTGCTGCCCGGCGCAAAATTGGCCTGAATGGTGTGGCCATTGTTTAGGATTTCGCTGGCCTGGCTTGCATAATCGAACTTGATCGGGCGCAGGTCCGCCTCGATGGCTCCCTTGAGGTCGATCGGCGACTGGTTCACACCCTTGGCGCACGCAGCGAATTCCGGCGCCAGTTCGCCCCAGTGCTCGGGGCCTTCGTGACCGCTGTATTTCCATTGTGCCGTGCCGGAAGCAAAAGCAGCGGGGCTGGCCAGCAAAGTGGCCGCAATAATCAGGGCAATGCGTTGGTTCATGGTCTCTCCTTGTGTTTTTATTGGAAAAATTGCCCGCCTGCATGGCGCAAATCCGCATGCCATGAAATTTGGCACTGCGATTTAAATTGGGATTGTTTGCCAGCCGGAACGGGCCTGAGCGTGCTGAAAAAGGGAATTTACTGCTTTGCTGAAAGCGCCGGGTCCGGTCTTAATGCCGACCAGTAATGGCGAATATCTTCCAGATGGGATGCGGCCCACTCCAGGTCGCGCCCGATCAGCTCCGGCTCGCATGGTGCAGCATCTGCCAGGCGCTCACGAATTCGCGTCAGGCCGGCTAGTGCCGAGTCTATTTGTGCCTGCATGATTTCTTGTGCTTGCATTCGGTATGTCCATTCCTTTTCTTGCTGCTCAGGGGACGGCATTGTAAGGGAAAAGTATGTCATACACATGACAATATTGTCACCCGGACGGTTTGCACGACTAGGAGTCTGTCGGACTTGAAGAATCGAAGCGCATTGGGTTTAGCAGGCAAGCCGCGCAGCGGCTGCTCGCAAAATTCGGCTGGGTGAGGACAGAGTTTGCCGGTTTTGCAGGTCAATAGTCGTTCTATTGACCAAAAAAGCGGCGAAATATGGACCGCCAAGGCGGATTTGCAGCCGGATTCCTTTAAGTCCGACAGGCTCCTAGCGTTCAGACCAAGTGCAGTTTTGCCGTGCGGGCCTGTTTGCCGGCATACATTCTTGTGTCCGCCTGTTTGATCAGTTCTTCCGGCCTGTCGCCATCTTCGGGGAAAATGGCGATCCCGATGCTGGCCCGCACACGGACCAGCTGGCTTGCTATCAGAAACCCCTCGGACAGTTTTTGCTGGATTTTCCTGCTCACGGCTTGCGGCACCGTCCGGTCTTCCACGCCTTCAATCAGGACAATGAATTCATCGCCGCACATCCTTGCGACCGTATCGCCCTCCCGGACCGCGGCGCAGAGGCGCTCTGCAACGAGCTTGAGCAATTGATCGCCAGTTTCGTGCCCGTAAGTGTCGTTGACCTGCTTGAACTCATCAAGATCCAGAAACAGGACAGCCATGTGTTTTCCCTGACGGCGCATCCTTGCCAGCTGTTGTTCCAGCCGGTCCAGCAGCAGCATGCGGTTGGGAATCCCGGTCAATGAATCATGGTTGGCAAGTTGCCACAGCCTGTTCTGGTTCTCGATCTGCAGAATCCTCCCCTGTTGATGCTCACGCAGATACCGTATCAGCATCATGGAAGACAAGATTGTTAACAGGGCGATCAGCACCAGCAGCCCCAGGCTTAAATCAGACCAGCCGAGCTGGCGCTTCACCACAAGGGAAAAGGACTCTCCCGATGTTGCCAGCGTTTTCTTGTAAACATGGGAGGGGAAAATGGCGGTCTCGATGAGGCCGCGGGTTGGTCCTGAAGTCGTCAGCAGCTGGCCCCGTGGATCTTCCGGGTTGAAATCCTGGTGATGAACCAGCACCACGCCCCCGTCAAAAATCGGAAACTGGACGGGCTCTGCCAGCTTGGCCGCGTCAATGACCATGTCGACCACAAATTCCGTATTGGCGGAAGGTGCCAGGGTTGAGCCATCACGCAGGAAGGTTTGCTGGGCCGGGAAGAAAACAACATAGGCCAGATTGCCCTGCACCAGCCTGAACGGATGGCTGGCGACAGGTGCGCGGCGCCGCAGTGATTCGCTCATGGCCCGTTGCAGGAACGGTACGCTTTCCATGTCCAGCCCAAGGATATCAGCGGAACCCGCCGGCATCGGCTCCATGAATATGATGGGGTAGTAGAAGGGATTTTCTTTCGGTGCCTGCCACTTCCGGCCGGAGTCGTAGGTGAACGATTTGACGGCGAACTCCGGGATGCCATCACGTCTTTTCTGGGCAATGAATTCCGCAAGCTGGTTTTTTGCCACTGCCTGCACGATTTCAAGCGCAAAGATATGGGGGTTTGCCTCGATGACCTGCCTGACGTAGCGCGAGGCCTGGGCCTGATCAATGTTGCCAACGGCGCCAAACAGGGCCGAAAAGCCTTTCAGGATGGTTTCGCTGCTGAGCAACTCCTTGTCGAGGTGATCCGAATAGGCATCCCCGTATTGCATCAGATCTTTTTCCGCATCGCGGAAGTTCAGCACGATCACGATGACCGCCACGCCCAGGCACAGGGAAAGCCATAGCGCAAGGCTGATGACGTATGTCCAGATTGAAAGCGGTTTCATCGATGGCGGACCTTGAACCAGCCCCAATGCGGATCGTGCCACGAGAAGCGCAATGAGATATGTTGAATTAAGGTCGCACCTTAACCCAGCAAAGCATCATCAGACCATCGGGGTTTCCCTTATATTTGCCCGGCAATGGCCTGATGGGGATTCATGCCGGGCCGCAGGGGCCGGGCCGGGGTTAGCGGCCTCCGGTCCAGGGGTGCGGGGCCGCGGATTTTTCTGGCGCAGGCTTGGCCTTTTCCGCGCCGTCCTTTGCCGGCGCTTTCCCCGGCAGCGCGCTTTTGGGATAGCCCGCCGTATCCAGTGCGGCATCCCAGGCTTCTTTTTCGTAGCCCTTGCTGACTGCGCTGCCCACCACCAGCACCGGAACATACGCCGCCCCTACCAGCTTTGTGAGGGCCTCGGCATCGGCCGGGGTGGTTTGCGGATTTTTGCTGCTAAACGGAATGCCGCGCTGAACAAGATGATTGCGTGCCTGCGTGCAGGGCTCGCCACAATCGTTGGCATACAGGGTGACCGGCGATTTCCTGAGTGCCTGTTGGGTTGCGTAGGGCAATTGCGAGGTATCGATGGTGCTGCCGGTCAGCTTTTTCTCCTCCACCTTCTTTGCGCTCGCTGGCGGCGGCTGATCGGTGTAATGCACCTTGCCGTCGGCATCTACCCAGCGGAACAATTCCCCCGCCTGTGCCAGGCCGGCCAGGGTGCAGCACAGTAAAACCAGGATGAATTTCATTTTCTTGCTCCTCAAATCAAGCTTCGGTATTGGTTTCGTTTTCGATCCAGTCCACCAGGTAATACAGCCGGACGCCTTCCGACGATCGCGAAGGGCCCACCACCCGCCCTGCGTAGAGATGCTTCGGCGTATTTGCGGCGGCCAGGGCCTCGGATGCAGATGCGACTATCCGGACGCAGTTTTCCGGGAAGCGGGAGCGCTTGCGTAGCGGTGCATAAATGACCGCAAAATGCTGCGCTACCAGCTTCGACTCTTCGTCGTTGAAGATGTTCTGGAGCGGCATATTCAAAATGTTTTGTTTTTCGGTAAATTTTTCAGCTTGGCTTCGATCTGGTCACACAAGGTTTTCAGCACCTTGATCCGGGCAAAATTCTTGTCGTTGGCCTCGATCAGCGTCCAGGGCGCATTCTCGGTGCTGGTGCGGTCCACCATGTCGCAGATCGCCTGCTCGTAGGCATCCCATTTCTCCCGGTTGCGCCAGTCCTCGTCGGTGATTTTGTAGCGCTTGAAGCCGGTTTTCTCGCGCTCCTTGAAGCGGCTGAGCTGCTCTTCCTTGCTGATGGTCAGCCAGAATTTGCTCACCACCATATTGTGGCGCGCCAGTTGCGCCTCGAAATCGTTGATCTCGCTGTAGGCGCGCATCCAGTCTGCTTCCGAGCAGAAGCCCTCGACCCGCTCCACCAGCACGCGGCCATACCAGGAGCGATCGAATATCGTCACCCGCCCCCGGCGCGGCACATGGCGCCAGAAACGCCACTGGTAGGGCTGAGCGCGCTCTTCCTCCGTCGGCGCGGCAATCGGCACGACCTGGTAAATCCGTGCATCCAGCGCGCTGGTGATGCGCCGGATGCTGCCCCCCTTGCCTGCCGCATCGTTGCCCTCGAATACCGCGATCACGGTGATTTCCCTGAAACGGGGGTCGCGCGTCAGCAAGGCCAGCTTGCCCTGATATTTTTCCAGCTCTTCCTCGTATTTTTTCTTGTCGAGTTTCTGCGTGAGATCGAGGGTCTTGAGAATATGCAGCTGGTCAATCGAGGGCAGCAGGGGTGGTGCGTTGATTCCAGCGGGTTTCCCGTTGCTGGCATCCAGCCGCTTGCGGATCGCCTCGTGAATCATTTTTCCGATGGTCAGGCCACGGTAGCGCGGGTCTTCCCCCTCGACAATGAACCACGGCGCCTCGGCAGTGCTGGTATGGCGGATCACGCTTTCGTGCACGGTGCGGAATTTGTCGTAGAGCTTGAAATGTTTCCAGTCACGTTCTGTCACGCGCCAGCGCGTCTTGGGGTCTTTTTCCAGCGCCTTGAGGCGTTTTTCCTGTTTGTCCCTGGACAAATGCAGCCAGAACTTGATGATCAACGCGCCTTCATCCGTCAGCATTTTCTCAAGGCGCTTGGCGCGTTCCAGGCTTTGGTCAAGATCGGCTGTCTTGGTCACGCCGGTCACGCGATTCAGGATCGGCCAGGTGTACCAGGAGCCGAGAAAAACGCCGACTTTCCCCTTGGGCGGCAGAGCGCGCCAGAAACGCCACATCATGGGCCGGTCGAGTTCCTCGTCGGACGGCTCGCCCATGCCGTGCGACTGGACGTGACGCGGGTCCATCCATTCATTCAGCAGGTTGACGGTTTCGCCGCGCCCCGCGCCATCCACGCCGCCGAGGAGGACGATGACAGGAAACTTGCCGCTTTGCGCCAGATCGAGTTGCGCCTCCAGGAGTGCTTCGCGTAGCAGAGGGACTTCCTTGTCGTAGGTTGCCTTGTCGATCTTGTGGCCCAGCTCTGCTGATTCGAACATGTCGTTATTCCCAGGATAAGTCGCGCAAAGCGCTATCTCACTCCCCTTTGCGGCAAATTTCAATAGATTTTGCTGTTTCCCCTGTCATGTTTCTGTCACGCGGGCGCGTTAGCATCCAAGTCCCCGCATTGCGAATCCACTATTACATGCACATGCCGCAGCCCGCATCCATTTCTCCCGCCCGCGCTTCAGTTGTCCCGTGCGCCTGCCATGAGACTTCCTCCCATCTTGATGAGGATCATGCCGAGCTGCTGGATGTGATCCTGGCGCAGTGCAAACTGACGGCATTTTTTCAGCCCATTGTCGAATTCTCCGGCGGCCGCATTTTCGGCTACGAAGGCCTCATTCGCGGGCCCGCGGATACGCCCCTGCACGCACCGATTCATCTTTTCGCGGCGGCGGAAGCGCTCGGGCGCCTGGCGGAACTGGAGCGCCTGTGCCGCCATGTGGTTCTCGAAAGCTTTGTGGTACAGAAACTGCCCGGCCGCCTGTTCATCAATGTCAGTCCTGAATGCCTGTTGCAGCCCGATTTCCGCGAGGGTGAAACGCTGCGCCTGATCCGCCGCCTGAAGCTCAACCCCTCCCGGGTCATTATCGAACTGACTGAAAACAAGCCGTCCTACGATTACAACCTGTTGCGCGAAGCAGCGCGGCACTACCGTGGCATGGGCTTCGAAATCGCCATCGACGACCTGGGTGAAGGGTTTTCCAGCTTGCGCCTGTGGTCGGAGCTGCGGCCCGAATACGTCAAGATAGACATGCACTTCGTCCAGGGCATCAACCACGACCCCGTCAAGCTGCAATTCGTGCGCTCGATTCAGGTGATTGCCGAAAGCATGGGTTCGCGCGTGATCGCGGAAGGCATCGAGACCCCGGCGGAGCTCAACGTGCTGAAGACCATTGGCCTGTCTTTCGGCCAGGGCTATCACATCGCGCGGCCAAACTCGGCGCCGCTGCTGCTGGCTCCGGAAGAAGTGGTGATGGCGCTCAGGCAAGGCGGGATGGTGGCCTATCCCGCGGGTATCGCGGTGCACAAGGCTGTCACGGCCAGAAAATTGCTGACATCCGCTCCCGTGGTCAGCCCGCTCATGACAGCCGACGAGGTTTTCAGCATTTTCTCCCAGGATGCCGAGTTGAATGTGTTGCCCGTGGTGAGCCATGGCGCACCGCTTGGGCTGATCAACCGCTATCGCTTTATCGATCACTATGCCCGCCCTTACCAGCGCGAACTGCATGGCAGCAAGCCCTGTACCCGCTTCATGGATGCCCGGCCCCTGAAGGTGGATCAATCCATGAGCCTGGCGCAGGTCAGCCACCTGATCGCGGAGGGTTCGCGGCGCCATGTCGCGGACGGCTTCATTATTACCGAGCAGGAAAATTATCTGGGTATCGGCAACATCCAGGACCTGATCCGCGAGATCACCGAACAGCAGATCCAGTCGGCGCGCCACGCCAACCCCCTGACCCAGCTGCCGGGCAATGTGCCGATCAACGAGCATATCGAACGCCTGCTCCACAGCCGCAGTCCTTTTGTCACCTGCTATTTCGACCTCGACCATTTCAAGCCTTTCAATGACCGCTATGGTTTCCGCCGTGGCGATGACATTATTTTGCTCTGCGCCAGGGTACTCTCCGAAGCCTCCGACCCGGCGCGGGATTTCCTCGGCCACATTGGCGGCGACGACTTCGTGCTGCTGTTTCAGAGCGAGGACTGGGAGCAGCGCTGCCGCCAGATTCTGGCGTGTTTCGACCAGGAGATAGAAGCGTTGTTCGATCCGCAGGACCTCAAGGCAAGGGGCTTCCAGGGAGAAGACCGGCAGGGCAACATCCTGTTTTTCCCGCTTACCAGCCTATCCGTCGGCGCCGTCTGTGTTGCGCCGGATGAATACCGCTCACATTACGAAGTTGCGGCTGCCGCCGGTGAGGCCAAGAGACAGGCAAAAGCCCTGGCTGGCAGCGCGCTGTTCGTCGAACGGCGGCACCCCGATGCTGCAAAGCCGTATCAGCCCGCTTTTTCCCTATCAGATCCGGGAGTGTGCAATTGAAAATTCTGATGATTTCGGATGTCTATTTTCCGCGCATCAATGGTGTATCCACCTCCATCGCCACCTATCGCGAAGCACTTGAGGAGCGCGGTCACGAGGTGCACCTGATTGCGCCGGATTACGATGGCGTCACCACGGGCAACGAGGAAGGGGTCCGCCGCATCCCCTCGCGTCATCTGCCATTTGATCCGGAAGACCGCCTGCTCAAAACGGGTGCCGCCATGGCGGAACGGGAAGCACTATATGCTGCCGATTTCGACCTGATCCACATTCAGACTCCATTCGCCGCCCACTATCTGGGCGTAAAGCTGGCGAAAGAACTGGGTATTCCGCGCGTGGAAACCTACCACACCTATTTCGAGGAATATCTTTACCACTACCTGCCATTCATGCCCAAGGGCGCAGCGCGTTATCTGGCGCGCAGCCTGTCGCGGCGCCAGTGTAACGACCTCGATGCGCTGGTGGTGCCATCCCATGGCATGCTGGAAGTATTGCGCGGCTATGGCATCCAGGCCCGGGCGGAAATCATTCCCACCGGCCTCCCGGCGGAGAGCTTTGTGCCCGGAGATGGCGCGGCATTCCGCACCCTGCATGGCATTCCGCCGCAGCGCCCGGTCATGCTTTATGTGGGAAGGGTGGCATTCGAGAAAAACATCGGCTTCCTGCTGCAGGTCACGGCACGCATTCGCCAGGACATGCCAGAGGTATTGTTGCTCATCGCTGGCGAAGGCCCGGCGCTGGAGCAGCTAAAATCCCGGGCGGCACGGATGGGACTCGGCAATAACGTCCTGTTTGTCGGCTACCTCGACCGCAAAAGCGAATTGCCAGGCTGCTACCGCGCCGCCAATGTGTTCGTGTTTTCTTCCTGCACCGAAACCCAGGGGCTGGTGCTGCTGGAGGCCATGGCGCAGGCAACGCCGGTGGTTGCCCTGGCCGAACTGGGCACCCGCGACGTGCTGCAGGAAGGGCAGGGGGCATTGATCGCCGCTCATGAAATCGAGGATTTCGCCGCAAAAACCATGTCCCTGCTGCAAAGGGACGATGCGGCCAGGCAACTGGGCGAGCGCGGACGCGAATATGCCAGTGGCTGGTCAGCCGGGGCGCTGGCGGAGAAGATGCTGGATTTCTACCAGCGCACGGCGGAGCGCTACCTTGAAGTTTCCACCCGTTCACAACTTTGCGAATCAAACGTTGAATCAAATGTTTGCCTGAATACAGGGGAAGACTGAAGGCTTTCCGGGCAGCGCCCGAAATCCGGCACAAAGCTGGCTGCCGGTGATTCCGGCACCGGCAGGGGCACGGCGGCACCCCAGGCGATCAGTTCCATCCGGCCATCCATGTGTTCGATGATCGCCGTGCAGCTGTCCACCCAGTCGCCGCAGTTGAGATACACCAGGCCCCCGACATCCTTCTTCATCGGCCAGTGAATGTGGCCGCAAATCACGCCATCCAGCCCGCTTTCGCGCACGTGGTGAATGACCGAATCCTCGAAGTCGAAAATGAAATTGACCGCGGTTTTTACCTTGCGCTTGGCGTAGCCGGCGAGTGACCAGTAGCCGGGGCGGCGCAAGGTACGGCGCAGCCACGATAGCCAGCCATTGAGGTAGACCAGCATGTTGTAGGCCATGTCGCCGAGGATGGCCACCCATTTGTGGTGGCGCGTCACCTGGTCGTAGGCGTCGCCATGCGTGAGCAGGTAGCGCTTGCCGTCGGCAGCGGTGTGGATATATTCATCCTCGATCCTGATGTCGCCGAAAGAAGTGCCGATGTATTCCCGCAGCGCCTCGTCGTGATTGCCGGGAATGAAAATCACCTTTTCGCCATACCGCGCGCGGCGCAACAGTTTTTGCACAATGGTGTTCTGGTCGCGCGACCAGTGGATCTTTCCCCGGTTCATGGCCCAGAAATCGACGATATCGCCGATCATGAAAAGATGCTCGGACTGGTATTCGCGCAGGAAGTCGACCAGCCTGTCTGCCTGGCAGGCTGCGGTTCCCAGATGCACGTCGGAGATGAAAATGGCGCGAACCTGGGGCATTTCAGGATCCTTCCGGCGGCGTATCCGGTTTGGCGGGCAAACAGACCAGTTCTTCAAGCCGGTCCTTGGTCTTGGTGTAGCGATCAAGACGCCAGCTCTTCATGATGTCCATGGCCAGCTCGAAGTCATCGTAGGGCAGCTCGTACAGCCCGGCCAGGTCAAGCTTTTCCTTGTTGCATAAGGCCTGAACCAGGCCCATGAAAACGGCATTGTCCGGATCGCCCGGTTTGCTGAGCAGACGCTGTTCAAGCTGTTTCAATATGTTCATGTGATTCTCGAAGTAAGGTATTGGCTACTTCACCAGAGTATGTCAGCGAAACATGATGGAAATATGACTCACGCAGCCAGGGGGAGTCCTTGCAATAAACCTTGAAAAAGCAGTTAACCACGGAGTTCACGGAGAACACGGAGTAAAAACAATAGATAGCATGATATTTGGCAATCACCCGTTGGGTGAGGTCATAAATTTCCTCAAACTGCCTTTCTCTGTGTTCTCCGTGCCCTCCGTGGTTGTCGAA
>Ga0172380_10001660_pt1 | contig 37941 bp, 20 predicted proteins | sample Leawe162metaG_FD_119747 | JGI IMG/M metagenome (GOLD analysis project Ga0172380, IMG submission 119747) | Leachate microbial communities from a municipal landfill in Southern Ontario, Canada - Leachate well 162 metaG | ecosystem: Engineered > Solid waste > Landfill > Unclassified | place...
ATAGCCCAACAAGGCCATCCCGATCGGAGCGAGAACAGAGATCCTTCCCTTTTCAAAATCTGAGTTTGCCGGATAGACAATGCTGTACATGTAAACCTCGCGAGTTTCCATATCCCTGAACTTGACCAGGGAATTCATGGTCACAATGTCCCGCGGGATCTTCTGAGGTTCAACAACCTCCGCCCTGAGAAGTTCTTCTGTTAACAGCTTCAAATAAATACGCTCATGATCGTTTGGATTTTTCATATCCTGGATGAGATTACGAAGTCTCTCCGCATCAGTCGTGGTAATAAATATTTTCCTGTCCATAAAAACACCCCTTATGTTGATTTGAATGGTTCGAAGCTATTTAAAAACTTCATAAAACGCCTCGTAGTTCCCTTTAAAAGCACTTGTGATCATCTTCGATATTGCTTCGCCTTCCTCCGGGATCACCGCCTTGACATTTCTTTGCATCAAAGTGAACTGCTTGAGAAAGCTCTGGTCAAAAACCGACAGTTTTACGCGGGCTTTTTGAAGCGTTCGGAGGACCTTCTCATAAACAAGCGCAATACAATAAGCGTCATCCAAATAGCCGAACAACTTCTCACTAACGTCAGGAAGAAAATCTCCAGGATGGTAAAGACAGGTCAGGGCAAATCCGATCGATCTCTTGAGATTCGCCGGCACTTCCTTGCGATTACAATAGGCCAAACTCTTTGATAAAAGCTGCGGCATAAGACAGATCAGATTTTTTAATCGTTGCTCAAATAGGCGCGTGGCTTTTTTACCAATCCGGCAACGGACCTGGTCATGAAAATCATCGTTCGGATCTTTCGACAAACGCTTCAATCTTTCGTCCAAAGCTTTCAGCATATTCAGCCCCCCCGCTTTAAATCTTCTAAACAGGAGTATGCCCTGGACTTACCTATAATAAAAATATATAATTTCTATCGTTGCTATAACTTAAACTATGATCCCGTTCAACTACCATCATCTCTATTATTTTTACATGACCGCCAAGGAACACTCATTCTCAAAAGCGGCCCGGATACTCCATATCTCCCAGCCCGCCTTGAGCTCCCAGCTCAAGCAATTCGAGAACTATTGGGATCTCAAACTCTTCAACCGCTATCCGAGGCATGTGACGCTGACCGAAGAAGGCGACATGATATTCAACTACGCGAAGGGCATTTTTGATCTGGGGCAGGAACTCGCAGACACCGTGATCAACCGCAAGCATACCGAAAATCTTAAGATCCAGCTGGGCACCTCCAGCGCCGTCCCCAAGGCCATCGTCGAAGCGCTAGTGCGGTTTATTTATGAATGCCAGCCGACCGCAAATCTGATCTTGCGCCAAGACAGACTGGATTCAATGATCGAGGACCTCCTCGTGCACAAGCTTGACCTGATCCTCAATGACTTCCCTTATGAAAGCCACCTTGGACAGGGCATTCAGAACCATTTAGTAGGAACGATCCCGATGGTGTTTTGCGCGAGCAAAGATTTGGCAAGAAAATTCCGGCATATTCCCAAGGATCTGAACGTGGCTCCGTTGATCCTTCCGACAGCGCCGGACCGCACTTACCACGCGATGCAAAATTATATTCATGCTCACAAGATTAAGCCGAAGATCATCGCGGAGATCCAGGACCTGGAACTGGGAAGGATGTTCGTCGCCATGGGCAAAGGGATCGGGCTGCTCAATTCATACGCCGTCTTGAACTGTCCGGAACGGAAAGAACTTGTCATCCTGAAAGATAGGTCGGATTTTAAGATCAATGACACGATCTACCTGATCAATCGCGAAAGAAAGATCCCCCACCCTCTGATCACCCGCATCACCGAGCATTTCAAACTCAGCTAAGAGGCCGCGGTATTTTCGAATGTCGTAAAATATGGAAAAAGCGACATTCGTTGGCGGCAAAACGAGCAAGGCTGCGGCACGTTTTCACGCACCGCAGCATTGTCGTTATTCTTAGGGACTCTCACGCTTTACAGGCAGATTAAAGCCATGCACCATAGCGAGGACTTGAATGATGGGTCGGGTATATGAGTCCCACCGGTCACCCGAAGGTTTTCAGGAGAATTTTTTTAGGCATCGTTTTTTATTCCCGGACTAGAAAATCGGAAAAAAGAGATTTGAGGTTTTGTCGAAGATCGGCGGAGATACCGGCAACCGGGACGGCATTTTCACGAAGTTCTTTGTCCGCGCAATGTTCAGGATGAAACATCTGGAGAGCATAACGCTTGCATCCCATTCGCGCAAGTTCGCGGGCCATTTCCAGGACATCGTCCTCGGAGAGAACTGCGGGATGGTACGTGGTGCGGAATTCGCAAGGCACGCCACTTGCAAGAACAAGCTCCGCGCTTCGCCGGGCCGTTTCGCCGCTTCCGGGGATCTGCGTGACTCTTTCGTAAAGACTGAACGGGGCCTTGATATCCAGACCAACCCAGCTGCAAAGCGGCAGAACTTGCGCAAGGCGCTCGGGAATCATGCCTCCGGTATGAAGACCGATCTCAAAGCCCATATCCTTGATAGCCCGCATCCAGACCGGCAGCCGTTCATGGATCGTGGGTTCCCCGCCGGAAAAAACGATCCCGTCGAGGTGACTCTTGCGGGAATCCAGGAAATGAAGGATCTTGTCGAGCGGAACACGCGACCCGTCCGGAGGAAGGCCTGCCTGCCGGGCAGGCAGGGGCCAGAACTCGGCGTTATAACAATAGCGACACCGCCAGGGGCAGCCCTGAAGATAAAAAACCCCGGCCAGATGGCCGGGGAAATCTATCGTCGTAAAGGGCGTGATGCCCGCGACGCAAATATCGCTTAGATCACTTGCAGCCACACCCGGCTTCTTTGGGTTCGGCGAAATATTTCCGTTCATAGAATTCGCCTTTTTTGCCCACATTGAACCCGGCGACCGGGCGGTGATATCCCATCACGCGCGTCCAGACTTCGCAGCGTGTCCGTTCTTCATCTTTGAGAACGATCTGATCTTTGGTCATGGTCTTCCCCCTTAAGCCTTCACTTCAGTCGCTGCCGGCTGTTCGGCTTCCGCAGCATCTTCGTGATGAAGCATTTTCTGATTGATAAGTTCCTGGTCACATTTGGTGCAAAATTCATGTTCGCCGGCAAGATAGCCGTGCGTCGGACAGATCGAGAAGGTCGGCGTGATCGTAATGTAAGGGATCCGGTAGCCCTCGAGCGCCCGCTTCACAAGCTTTTTGCAAGCTTCCGCGCTCGACATGCGCTCGCCCATATAAAGATGGAGCACAGTCCCGCCGGTATAACGGCGCTGCAACTCTTCCTGGCGGCCCAAGGCTTCGAACGGATCATCCGTGAAGGCTGCGGGAAGCTGGGAAGAATTCGTGTAATACGGACGTTCCGCAGTACCGGCGTGAAGAATATCGGGAAAGCGTTTGATGTCTTCCCGCGCAAACCGGTAGGTCGCGCCTTCGGCAGGCGTCGCCTCTAAATTGTAAAGATGTCCGGTCTCTTCCTGGAACGCAACAATCTTCGCGCGGATATAGTCCAGCATCTTGAGCCCGAATTCAAAACCCGCCGGGGTCGTGATGTTCTCGCTTCCCCCGGTGAAATTGCGAATGCATTCGTTGATCCCGTTGACGCCGATCGTGGAGAAGTGATTACGCAGGGTCCCGAGATAGCGCTTGGTGTACGGAAAAAGCCCGGCATCCATGTGGCGCTGGATGATCTTGCGCTTGAGCTCCAGGCTCGTCTTCGCGATCTGCAGAAGAGTGTCGATCCGGTTGAAGAATGCGCCTTCATCACCCTTGGACAAATATCCGATCCTCGCGCAATTCAGGGTTACGACCCCGAGCGACCCCGTCTGCTCGGCCGATCCGAAAAGCCCGTTCCCGCGTTTCAGAAGTTCACGCAGGTCAAGCTGGAGCCGGCAGCACATGGAGCGAACGTGGTTCGGCTTAAGATCCGAGTTGAGAAAGTTCTGAAAATAAGGAAGCCCGTATTTCGCGGTCATCTCAAAAAGCGGGATGCAATTCGGATGATCCCAGTTAAAATCCGGCGTGATGTTGTAGGTCGGGATCGGGAACGTAAAAACGCGGCCCTTGGCATCGCCGCGCATCATGACCTCGATATAAGCCTTGTTGATCATCGCCATTTCTTCCTGAAGATCGCCATAGACGAAATCCACTTCCTTGCCGCCGATGACCGGATGTTCGTTGCGAAGATCTTCGGGACAGACCCAGTCGAATGTCACGTTCGTGAAAGGCGTCTGCGTCCCCCAGCGGGACGGAACGTTCAAGTTGTAGATGAACTCCTGGATGCTCTGCTTCACCTCATCATAAGGAAGCTTGTCGATCCGGATAAAGGGAGCGAGGTAGGTATCGAAGGACGAAAACGCCTGAGCGCCCGCCCATTCGTTTTGAAGCGTGCCGAGAAAATTCACCATCTGCCCGACGGCAGAGCTCAGATGTTTTGGCGGCGCGGATTCCACTTTGTCCGGAACGCCGTTAAATCCCTCACGGATCAGGGTCTTCAGGGACCAGCCGGCGCAATAACCGGAAAGCATATCCAGATCGTGAATGTGCACATCGCCATGGCGGTGGGCATTGGCAACTTCTTCGGGATAGACATGCGAGAGCCAGTAATTAGCGATGACCTTACCGGAAATATTGAGGATCATGCCGCCCAGCGAATAACCCTGATTGGCATTCGCATTCACGCGCCAGTCGAGCTTGTAAAGGTACTCATTGACCGAAGAAGTAACGTCGACCACGGTCTTCTTGTCCCGGCGCAACTTCTTGTGCTGTTCACGGTAGACGATGTACGAGCGGGCGGTCTTGAGGTGGTTGGAGGTGATCAGGACCTGCTCCACAATGTCCTGAATTTTTTCGATGTCGAGAAAGCCGGGAGAGTAGCGGTTATCAATAACTTTTATAACTTCTAAAGTTAAAATTTGAGCTTCGGCACCGTCATATTCCCCCGTCGCCTGCCCCGCCTTCAAGATCGCGTTGTAGATCTTGGCGCCATCAAAAGGAACGATGGAACCGTCACGCTTGCGGATGCTGGTGATCTTCTTGGAAAGGAACTGCTGTGCCATAGTATCTCCTTTATTCGCTCTCTCTTTATCGGCTATCGAACAACATCTTGTAGTTTTTTTTCAGCCAACCACCATATCTAGTGCAAAAGTCGATCAAACATTAGAAAAAGAAGGTTGTTTGATTTTTCAGGTTTTGTCAGGAATGATTTTTCAGCGGGACTCTTTATAAGAACAGCGCCGATTTTGTGAAAGATCTTTTTTCTGTGATGAACCACGCGCATCATTTCCGGACAGCGAGAATAATATTCGCATCACAAAAAAGATTCAAGAAGAATTATCTGTTTTTTTTCGGAGAAAATTGCGTGGAAATTTTTCTTTAAAAAAAGACTTGAAAAATAAAAACTTGCGTGAAAACCGCAGCCTGAAAATCGGCGGGGGTCCCGACCCGAACGGAAAAATCCGCTTAAAAAGCTCCGGCAGCCTTGTCCCGGACCATTTCGATCAGGAGTTTTGCGATCTCATCGATTGATACGCGATCGGTGTTCCAGCGGACATCGAAGAGAAGCGGATCATGGAGATCTTTGTTAAAGAAAGTCTTCACAAGCTCGACCTTCGCCTTATCTTTTTCTTCGATCACTTGCCGGACCTTCTTTTCGTCAGGCCCGAACACAGGCATCATTCTCTTGACCCGTGACTCCATCGAGGCCTCAAGTCTCACGTGGATCCCTAAAGGAAGATCGCGCGTCAGAAGGGTCGATCCCCTTCCGACAAAGATCACCTTGCCGTGAAGGGCAAAAGCGCGCATCAGGTGAAGCATCTTTTTGATCACAACGTCTTGAGAGGACCCGCCATAGATGAGCTGGGAAAGAAAGTCCTCGGCATGAGAGTGATACTCGGTACGACGAAGAGATTCAACCACATCTTTGAGCGCGGGATCCTCGCTGAGCATTTGGCGCAACTTCGGCCCGCATAACTGCCAATCGCGAAAAAGAGGTTCCGCGTGAAGTTTTTGGATCCTCTCCTCAAGCGCCGCCGCAAGGGCATTCCCCCCGGCTCCGGCTTGACGGGAAATGGTGATGAACGGAAAACGTCCTTTTTTGGGATCGATCTGAGGGCTGTTCTGTTCGTGGTAATGGAGGCTGTCAACGAATGCGGCCAGTTTGCGGATCTCAGTCATGCGACCTCCTGTTCAAATCTCAAATTTGCCTGCCTGCCGGTAGGCGGGAAATTTGAAATTATTTCAAAATGATGCGCGCGTCAATGACCCCGGCACCCTTCCCCTCGCCGTACACCATCAGAGGATTGATATCGATCTCATCGATCTCCGGATGGTCACAGGAAAGTTGGGACAACCGCTTCAGACAATCCGCGATAGCCTCAAGATCCGCCGGCGGTTCGCCGCGGACACCTTCAAGCAACTTGAACGCGCGGATATTCCGCAGCATGTCGTAGGCGCTCAACTCACGGATCGGCGCCACACGGAATGTCACGTCCTTCAGCGCTTCCACATAAATACCGCCCAAGCCGAACATCAAGATCGGACCAAAATGCGGGTCACGCTTCATCCCGAGGATCACTTCCCGGCCCTTCGGCGCCATGCGTTGCATAAAAACACCATCGATCTTGGCTTTAAGCCTTTCTCCTACGGCCATAATATCCTTGAAGGCGTGCTGCACATCATCCGCGGAATTCAGATTGAGACGGACGCCCCCGACATCAACTTTGTGGATGATCTGCTGGGAAACGACTTTCATCACCACCGGAAAACCGATCTTCACGGCCTGCTCCCACGCATCCTCCGCGGTCCGGACAAAAGCCCACGGGATCACGGGAAGTTTGTAAGCGTTGAAAATATCCATGGATTGATTGATCGGAAGGAACTTCTGCTGATTTTCCAGGGCTTTCCCAATAACCATATCAGCGGCCTTACGGTCCACATGGTAATGTTTGACCCCCGTCCGGGAACGGTGAAGCCACTGCTGGTACCGGTTCATGGCCGCAAGCGTCCTCGCCGAATCTTCCGGAAAAGAACAGTGAGGGATCATGTGCTCTTTCAGAACTTTCACGCCTGCTTCGACGTCGGAGTGCCCCATAAAACAGGTCACGATCGTCTTGTCCGACTCTTTATCGACATCCACGATCACCTTGGCCGTCGCCTCAGCTTCGGTCATGGCCTGCGGCGTCAGAAGCACCATCACACCGTCCACATTAGGTTCCGCGATCACACAGCGAAGCGCATGCTCATAACGATCATGCTGCGCATCCCCGATCACATCGACCGGATTTGAAAAATTCGAGGTCGGCGGAAGTTTTTCTTTAAGCTTCGCGACTGTCACAGGGCTCATCTCCGCCATCTGAAGTCCGAATCTGACACAAGCATCCGTCGCCATGATCCCGGGACCGCCCGCGTTCGTTACGATCGCCACACGATTCCCCTTCATCAGAGGCTGATTGGCAAACACGATCGCAAGATCGAACATTTCCTGCGCGGAATCCATACGCATCACGCCCGACTGCGCAAACACCGCATCATAGACTTCATCAGCGCCCATGAGCGACCCGGTGTGGGAGCTCGCAGCCTTCGCGCCTTGCGCGGTACGGCCGGACTTGATCACGAGGATCGGCTTGGGCTTATCGCCGTCGCCGGTGATCTCCCGCGCCAATTCAATAAATTCCTGCCCTTTCACGATATCTTCGAGATACATCATGATGACATCGGTGTGAGGGTCATCCTTCAGGTACCGGAGGATCTCCAGCTCGGAGACATCGACTTTGTTTCCCAAACTCACAAACTTTGAAAATCCGACATTTTCGCCCCGGGCATAATCAAGAAGGGCTGTCCCAAGCGCGCCGCTCTGGGAAATAAAAGCAATATTTCCATTATTCGGGATCGTCCCGGCAAAACTCGCATTCAGAGCAAGCTTGGGGTCATTATTGATCAATCCCAGGCAATTCGGACCCAGCACAGCAATACCATAAGTGTCCGAGATCCGTTTGATCTCGCCCTCAAGTCGCACGCCTTCCCCGCCGATCTCACGAAACCCCGCCGAGATCACGATCGCGGCACGGGCGCCTTTTTTGGCGCAAGCCTCAAGCTCCGCCGGCACCGCCGCTCCCGGAATAATGAAGATCGCCATATCGATCGGCTCAGGGATCTCAGCCACCGTCGGGATACATTTCACCCCCAGAACATCGGAAGCTTTAGGATTGACCGGATAGATCTTTCCTTTATAACCCGTCTGGAGAAGATTTTTGAGAATGGCGTAGCCGACCGCCTCCGTACGGCGGGAAGCTCCCACCACCGCGATCACCTTGGGTTCAAAGAGGGCCTTCAGATCTTTTTTCTTGGGCGTCATCACAGCGTCTGCGTTCATGGTCATCTCTCCTTAAACGGTCGCCGGGTTCGGGGCTTCGATCGCCGGCTTTCCTTGAGCCAGATATTCGAAACGTTTCCAGCGGGCCGTCACATCCTTTTGCGCGATCTGGTAAAGCCGCTTGGCTTCTTCAGGATTGCTCTTCATGATCATCTTGAAACGGTTTTCCATCATAAGGTATTGCTCGAGCGGGATCGTAGGCGCCTTGGAATCGATCACAAGAGGGTTCTCGCCCTTCTCCGTACGCCGAGGGTCAAAGCGGTAAAGGATCCATTGTCCCGAAGCGACGGCGGCCTTTTGGTCCTGAAGACCGTTGATCATATTGATGCCATGCGCAATGCAATGGCTGTAAGCGATGATGATCGAAGGACCGTCATAGGACTCGGCTTCCTGGATCGCTTTCAGGGCTTGTTGATCGTTGGCCCCCATGGCGATCGTGGCAACATAAATATTGCCGTAAGTCATAGCGATCATTCCAAGATCCTTCTTCCCGCCCGACTTTCCGCCCATTGCGAATTTCGCAGTGGCGCCGCGCGGCGTGGATTTCGAAGCCTGACCGCCTGTGTTGGAATAAACTTCCGTATCCAGCACAAACACATTCACATTCTTGCCGGACGCCAACACGTGGTCCAGACCGCCGTACCCGATATCGTAGGCCCATCCGTCACCGCCAAAGATCCAGACGCTCTTTTTAACGAGCGTGTCGGCCAGGCTCAAAAGCTGCACGGCATCCGCGTCCGCGCTGAGACCTGCCAGTTTCTTTTTAAGCGCCGCGACGCGTTCCCGCTGATCATAGATCTCGGCTTCAGTTTGCTGCGCGGAAGTCAGGATCGGCTGAACAAGGTCCGCGCCAAGCTTATCCTGGAGCTTCACGAGAAGTTCGGAAGCATATTCTTTTTGCTTATCGATCGCCATCCGGAAGCCAAAACCGAATTCCGCATTGTCTTCGAAGAGCGAATTCGACCACGCCGGCCCGCGTCCGTTGGCATCCTGGGCCCAAGGCGTCGTCGGCAAATTGCCACCATAGATGGAAGAACAACCCGTCGCGTTCGAGATCACGGCGCGATCGCCGAAAAGCTGCGAGACGATCTTCACATAAGGCGTTTCACCGCAACCCGCGCAAGCGCCCGAGAACTCGAAAAGCGGACGCATCGCCTGTTGCTGATTGATCATCCCTGCCTTCAACTTCCTGCGATCGTAATCAGGAATATTGAGGAAGAACTCCCACTTCGGCGCTTCGATGCAACGAAGCGGCATCTGAGGATGCATATTGATGGCCTTTATCTTCGGATCCGTTTTGCTCTTCGCGGGGCAAGTATCCACGCAAAGCCCGCAGCCCGTGCAATCCTCAGGCGCAACCTGGATCGTAAACTTCTGACCCTTGAAATCCGGCATCTTCGCGTCCGCCGATTTAAATCCTTCGGGGGCCTTCTCAAGATACTTGGGATCATAAACTTTCATGCGGATCACGGCATGAGGACATACAAAATTACATTTGCCGCACTGGATGCAAATATCCTGTTCCCAGACCGGGATCTCGAGCGCGATATTGCGCTTCTCGTACTGGGTTGTGGCCGTCGGGAATGTCCCGTCCACCGGCATCGCGCTCACAGGGATCTCATCCCCGCGGCCTTCAATGATAAGACCCAGCACTTCTTTGACGAACGCGGGAGCATTCGAGGTTACGGGGGCAAGGCGCCTGTTCACGCTGTTCGCCACCGCGGGCACTTTGACCTCATGAAGATGCGCGAGCGTCGTATCCACGGCATTCAGGTTCTGCTTGACCACATCCTCGCCTTTTTTGCCGTAAGTCTTCTGAATGGATTTCTTGATCGCATCAATAGCCTGTTCGCGCGGAAGCACGCCGGAGATCGCGAAAAAGCAGACCTGCATGATCGTGTTGATCCTCATCCCCATGCCGCTGTCCGCCGCGACCTTGTAAGCATCGATCACATGGAATTTGAGTTTCTTTTCAAGGATCTGTTTCTGGACTTCGATCGGAATGTTCGCCCAGACTTCCTCAGCGCTCCACGGCGCATTCAAAAGAAATGTGCCGCCACTCACGATATTGCGCAACATATCGTATTTTTCAAGAAAGACTGTTTGATGACACGCCACGAAATGCGCCTTGCTGATCAAATACGGAGCGCGGATGGGCTCGGGGCCAAACCGGAGATGCGATACCGTAATCGCGCCGGATTTCTTGGAATCATAGACAAAATACCCTTGGGCGTAATTTTCCGTGTTCTCGCCGATGATCTTGATGGAGTTCTTGTTCGCGCCAACCGTTCCGTCCGCGCCGAGACCATAGAAAAGAGCGCGCACGACCTTGTCGGACTCGATCGAGTATTCCGGATCGTACGGAAGGCTGGTGTGGGTCACGTCATCATTAATACCGATCGTAAAGCCATGTTTCGCCTTGCCGGAGGAAAAGGCGTCAAAAACCCCTTTCACCATCGCCGGGGTGAATTCCTTGGAAGAAAGTCCATAGCGTCCGCCATAGATTTTGGGCGCCTGTTTCAACTTCGACCAACCGTTCTGCTCAGCTTCCTGAAGCGCTCCCACAACATCCATATAAAGAGGCTCGCCGATCGCTCCCGGTTCTTTAGTGCGATCCAGCACGATCAGATTCTTGACCGTCTGCGGCAAAAGATTGACGAAACGCTTCACATCGAAGGGGCGGTAAAGAGAAACCTTCAGACACCCTAGCTTCGCGCCTTTGGCATTGAGCGCCTTCACAGTCTCCGTCACCACTTCCACGCCCGAGCCCATGATCACAATCACCTGCTCGGCGTCTTTGGCGCCAATGTATTCGAAAAGCTGATACTTGCGGCCCGTCAGACCTGCGAACTTGTCCATCGTCTTTTGAACAATATCGGGGCAGGCGTCATAGAATTTGTTGACCGTCTCGCGGCCCTGGAAATAAACGTCCGGATTCTGGGCAGTTCCGCGAAGCACCGGATTATCCGGCGAAAGCGCGCGGGCGCGATGCTCCAGCACCTTGGCCATATCGATCATCGCGCGGATCTGGTCATCGGAAAGAAGACTGATCTTCTGGACTTCATGCGAGGTGCGAAAACCGTCAAAGAAATGAAGGAAAGGAATGCGGGATTCAAGGCTTGCGACCTGGGAGATCAACGCGAAATCCATGGCTTCCTGAACCGAATTCGAGGCAAGCATGGCATAACCCGTCTGGCGGACTGACATCACGTCCGAATGATCGCCGAAGATCGAAAGCGCCTGGCACGCGAGTGAACGCGCGGAAACATGCATGACCATGGCCGTAAGTTCCCCGGCGATCTTGTACATGTTCGGGATCATCAGCAACAAACCTTGGGAGGCCGTAAAAGTCGTGGTCAGTGCGCCGCGTTGAAGCGCGCCATGCACCGCACCGGCAGCTCCGCCTTCGCTTTGCAGCTCCGCCACTGACGGCACTGTTCCCCAGATGTTCTTTTTCCCCTGGGAGGCCCATTCATCGGCCCATTCTCCCATGGTGGAAGACGGCGTGATGGGATAAATGGCGATGCATTCGTTGACGCGAAACGCGACATGCGCGACCGCTTCGCCGGCATCCATCGTGACGAATTTTTGGGCTACGGATTTTGCTGCGGATTTTTCCAAGGTTTGTTCGGACATTTTATGATTCCTCTGGGTTCAAGTTTATGATGTCAAATTAAAATACAGGCAAAAAGCGCCCGCGCAAAATACACGGATAGCTCACTGCTGCGCACTGCGTGTCCTCCGGATATTCCAAATATGAGGTCTGGAACGAGGAACTTTGAAAGGCTTCGTAAGTCGTTCGAGAGCGCGCTGATGGGCTCCCTTCTAACCCCTGCGACTTGTGGGCTGCATTGTATGATTTTGCGAAGCATTTTTCAAGGACATTTCGCGAAAAGGCGTACGGCGCGCGACAAAGTCTTTCGCCTTACCTCGTACGCCGTACACGATACCCATTGTTCCACATCGACGCTCTTGCATTGGCGAGAGTTATTAATTAGTATCTGCACCATGTCCACCGACACGATCCGCCTTCTTCAATTTATGGTCTGCAAAGACTTCGAGCCCGGCGAGCAGGATTGTTACACCGCCAACCTCGTCCGGAGCAATCTCCACGTGCCGTCCTTCCCCTATCATTTCGAAAAACTTTACGCCGTCACGTGTTGGCGCAAGGACACGATGTTCCACAAGGAAGTGATCGAATATTCCACCGAGGACGGCCGCATCCTCAAGACGCCGCCCATGGATATCGAGCCCGTCACCTCCAGCGTCCTTTTCCGCTGGCACAAACACGCCTTCCCGCCGGACCTGGAGATCAAGGAAGACGGCCTGCTCCATATCCGCGTCATCCTGGACTGGAAGGTCAATTTTGAATCCTACCTCATGATCGAAAAACGGCCATGAGCGTAATTCGTACGGCGGAAAGCGTACGGCGCCAATGCTACATCTCGAAAATTTTTCGCCGTACACCGTACTCCGTACGCCTTACAAGTTATTCAGACAGACTCGCAACACTCACAAAAAGTAGAGATTGAAATGAATCACAACTGGACTCCCGAACTTTGGATGGCGTTCCCGTTCCTCGGGCTTTTACTTGCCATCGCGATCCTGCCGATCGTGGCCCATGGGTTCTGGCACAAGCTCCGCAATCAGGCGATAGTTTCCATTTTTCTTGCGCTTCCCATCCTGATGGTGTACGGAAAACATGAACCGCAACTCCTGATCGAGCAAATCCGGGACTATCTTTCGTTCGTGATCCTTCTTTCTTCGCTTTACACAGTTTCCGGCGGCATTCACATCGCCGGCAGCCTGAAAAGCACCCCCGCCGCAAACACCCTGCTCCTTGGGATCGGCGCCGTCCTCAGCAATTTCATCGGGACCACGGGCGCCAGCATGGTCCTGATCCGGCCGCTCCTTCATGCCAACGACCACCGGAAGCATCACGTGCATCTTCCAATTTTCTTTATATTTCTCGTGAGCAATATCGGCGGTGCCTTGACTCCTTTGGGCGACCCGCCGCTTTTCCTTGGTTTTTTGAACGGCATTCCCTTTTTCTGGACCCTGCGCCTTTTCCCGGTATGGATCACCGCGGTCGCCATCCTCCTTGCTGTTTTTTACTTTACGGACCGGACGATCCTCCGCCGGGAAAAAACTCCCTCACCCTCCCCTCTCCCCCTCAAAAAAGGGGGAGAGGATAAAGGAGAGGGGGTCGTTCAATTGAAAGGAAAACGGAATTTCTTTTGTTTCGCGGCGATCCTTGTCGCTATGTTCCTGCCGCTCCCATATCGCGAAGCGGTCATGATCACAGCAGCCGTCGTCTCCGTCTGGATCACGCCCAAACGCTACCATGACGCCAATGCCTTCAGCCATCTTCCTATGCTCGAGGTGGCGATCATTTTCCTGGGAATCTTCATCACCATGGTGCCGGCACTTCAGCTTTTAAGAATGTACGGAAGCGAACTCGGCGTGAATCAGCCCTGGCAATTTTTCTGGGCCACGGGCGGATTCTCGTCATTTCTGGACAACGCGCCAACCTACATGACATTCGGAGCGCTGGCGCAAGGGCTTCGCATCGGTGGGCCGTACTGGGGAATTCCCGAAAAACTCCTGATGGCGATCAGCGCCGGCGCGGTGTTCTTTGGCGCCATGACCTATATCGGAAACGCCCCGAACTTCATGGTGCGATCGATCAGTCAGCACCGCGGCTGGAAAATGCCAAGCTTTTTCGGGTATATGCTTTGGTCGGCCGCGATCCTTCTGCCACTCTTCTTCATCCTCACGCTGATATTTTTCCGCTAAAAATAGTACGCTGGAAGGCCTACGGTGTACGGCGCATTCTTTTTAGTTTTTCGCCGTACGCGAAACGCCGTACTCCATACGAATCTTACGCCGCCATCTCGATCGATTCGCGAACCTACATTTCAAGATAAACTCTGACTGCGGCAAGCCGAGGGCGACCTTACAATCGAAAATAAAAAACCTTACAATAGACCTTACGATAGGGTATACTTCTTTCATGGACACCAAGGCTTTTATCCTCAAGACGGTCAAGGCGGTGGGGGAGATTTCATCTTCCGTGGTTGTGAAGGCCCTGAAGATCTCCCGTCAGACGGCCGCCCAACATCTCCGGGAACTTGTCGCGACAAGGAAACTGGTCAAATTGGGATCCACCGTCGATGCCCGGTATGTCCCCTACGGTTCCGCAAAGGCCGGGAGGCAGCCCCCGGCAATCACCTTCAAAACAGTGTGCCGACTCCCGAAGGCCGACGAAAGCAGCATCTTTGAGCAAGCGGATCTCAGGCTCCGGCTCCGCAAACGGCTCTCTGAAAAGGCCTACCGGATCGTCCGGTTCGCCTTCACGGAAATGGTCAACAATGCGATCGACCACTCCCGCGCCGCCTCCGCATCCGTTGAAATGAAGCTCGTGGGAGGAGATGTGGAATTCACCATCCGCGACAAAGGAATCGGGGCTTTTGAATCCGTTCGGGCGCGATTCCATCTCCACGATCACTTCGAAGCGCTCGAACATCTGATGAAAGGTAAGCAGACCACGGCCCCCCGGCATCATTCGGGACAAGGTATTTTCTTTACTTCCAAGGCCGCGGATATTTTCTGTCTGAAAAGCGCGCGACTCAAATGGACGGTCGATAACTTGCAAAAAGATGTCTTTGTGGACGAGACGCGGGCGCGGCTCCCCGGCACCGAGGTCACCTTCCGCATCCGGCATTCGACCGCCCGGGACCTGAAAGCGATCTTTGATGCCTATTCCAACGAGGATTACGAATTCGACAAAAGCAAGGTCCTCGTCCGGCTTTCCCCCAAACAAAGCGAATACGTCTCGCGATCCGAAGCGAAACGGCTCCTCTTCGGACTCGAAAAGTTCAAAAGGATCGTATTTGATTTTCTAAAAGTAAAAAGTGTCGGCCAGGGTTTCGCCGATGAGATCTTCCGCGTCTTTCCCTCGCGCTATCCCGGGATCCATCTCGAGCCGCAGAACATGACCCCCGCCGTCCGTTTCATGGTGGAACGGGCCATACGGGCCGCTGCCTTACAATAGAAGTTCTCAAACCTTACAACAACCTTCATTTCTAATCATCACGTTGAGATTCTTCCGCTGCCCCTGTAACACCCGGTCTTAAAACGGTTATTTGCACCCAAATGTAAGACCGCGTGTTAAATCGGATGTCATGCGGCCGTTCGAAGAACGGCTACTTCCCGTAAATCTCCCGCCGGTGACCGATGCGCAGGATAGTGATCGTCCGGCCCTGGATCTTAAAGATGATCCGCCAGTCACCGACGCGCAGCTTCCAATAGCCTTTCAGGGTGTGCCGGAGCGGAGCTCCGAATTCATGCGGAAAAAAGGCGAGCTTTTGCTCGATTGCGCGGCGGATCCGTTGCCGTTCAGTAGAGGCGATGCGGGGCAAGTCTTTTTGCGGAACGTCAGGGTGGTAAAGAATTTCGAACGAAGGCTCCATGCCGGACTCTTGCGTCACACTTTCCAAACATCGCCATGACGGAGCGGTTTCTTTTTGGAGAGCGATTTCTCACGCTCGACCGCCGACTTGGCCCAAAAAGCGTCCTCGTGGATGACAAGGGCTTCCCGCAGAAGATCGCGGGCAACAAGCGACATGGAAAGACCTTCTTTTTTCGACATCTTATAGAGCGTCTCGTAGATCGACGGCTCCAGGACAACATTCAATCGCGGCTGCTTTGTGGTCATGTCATTTCCTCCTGAAAGGAGTGTATCATAAGTGATGAACCACGTCAACCCCTCCACCCCTCAAATACCGGGTATTTGAAAGGGTATTTTCCACGATTCAAATACCCGGTATTTGAGAGTTTAGGCGGCAGAATCGATCGATTGTTTGGCCATCATCTCCAGATAGACTTGGGCCCCGGCTCGACTGATCGTAAGGCCGGAAGCAGTCAGCTGGATCATTTTCTCTCCGGCATTCTCAAATAAGTTCAGCCTCTGGATCAGCTCGGCTCGCAACTTTGCCAACTCAGCAGGATTCTTCAACAAGGCGTCCAGTTGCGCTCTGTCTGAAAACCTCGAAGTGATGTCCGCCCAATGGAGCGCTACGACCACCTCGAGACAATTCACAAAATCATTCACGAACGGATTACTGACCTCTCCCGTCCCATCCGCGTTTACGGGATAAAAGATCTCGTGGATCGGTGCCTGCCGCGCAGCCTTGGCTCCCTGGATCAGCGGTACGATCAACTGCTTGTTGATCGATTCAAATTGACGGCTCACACTCGAAAGAGGCCGGACGATCGCCCCGTTCGCCTGTAGCACCTTACGGTCCTTCGAGTCCATTTTTCCGGTATGCGCGACATCGTTTATGAGCGCGGCTCGCTCAGAGACCACTTTCATGAATTGGTCCATAAACGCGCGACTCCCCGAAGCGTCAGACCAGGAAGCCAGATCGGGAGCCAGCGTAAACGCTCTGTCTTTGATAAAACTTAAACTTTGCAACAGCGCGCGAATCTGAGCCGGTCCTGTTTGGGCCATTCGCGGATCGATGGACGCGCCTTCTCCAGCAAAGGACTCCGAGATGCCGAACACCACAACCATCGTGATCTGCGAGAGCAACGCCTCCGCGTCAAATTGCGCCGGCAAATTTTTCAAGATATCGGGCAAGTTTTTTTGGAGAAAATCCCGGATCGCATCCACGCCCGGAAGTCCATCCAGCTGCTTTAAAAGTTCTTTTGCGATCGCGTCAAACTCCGCGTCGATCCTCCGCATCTCCGCCCGTCCTTTTTCCTCCATATCCTTCCGAACCACCTCCGAACCTTTCGCCGCAGCCATTGCCGCGATCTGCACCGAAGACACGTTTACCAATTCACCGATCACCGTTCCCGAACCGGACAAACGCGCCTCTGCTCTCGCCGTTTTTAGATCAAGCGGTTCGTAATGCCGGGTACGTTTATCAAAAACTAAAATTCTGTGTATTGCTTCGACGGGAATGGCCTCCGCCGTCGTTACTTCTCCATCTGTAAATCTGTTGTCCTGAAATTCGTCTTTAATTTTAACTTTTGCCTTTTCGATCACTACAACAGCACAAACGAAATCCGTCGAAAGCATCTTCTTGCCCTTACCTCCCCCGGCCGGAAGAATGCTGTAATTGATTGCAATCTCTGGTTTCTTCGTCATGCTAATCTCGAGCCCCGTCGATTTGTCCGGCGTCATGCCTGCGCTAGCAATGGCGTCTAATTCGTCAAAGCGGAGACGCACCCCTCGATATAAAAATTTATTTCCCGAATTGATCCGTTGCGCTTCATGACGCCTGTAATCAAGCGGATCCATCGCGTCAAGCTCCGGCATTGCGCTTAGATCCAACTCATCTTTAAAGATCAATGCGTCCGGCGCACTCGCAATTTGTTCCGGCACCCGCTTCGCCGCCTCAGCCGCCGCATTCGATGCTTTCACCTTAACTAAGCCGCCTACCGTTTGCGCAGCAGGCGCAAGAGATTGCTGCTTTTTTGCCAAATAATCCTTCATCACCTCAATTGTTTTAATCGACCCTGGATCTAAAATCACCATCTCGTTATCATTAAGATCCAATCCATCTATATCAAATACGTAAAAGAGCACTGACATTAAATATCCTTCGAGCGTATCATCCCCCCGATGAGAAGTCTCCCGCGCAGCCTTCAAGCTAAGAATCCGTTTCTGCGCTGAAAAAGATCCGGCCATTCTGTAAAGCGAATCACTCACACGACCTTCAAGCAAATTACCCTCGAAAGCAACGGCAAAATCATGCGGCCTTGAGCTGATAAATTTTGATATCCAAACCCCCTTACCGAACGATGGATATCTGCGGAGACGATTCCAGTCAAACCCTGTCCCCCCAGCCTTCCGATCCCGAATGATCTCAGAGATCTGGCCCTCACGCTCGGAATCTTGCGAGACATCACGCATCAAATGAAACCCTACCTTCTCTTCTTTTGTGATTCTCAATGTCCCATCAAATAACAGAGCTTTGAATTCCTTAACCATATCCAGTAACACTTTCGCAATCTGCTTTTGAGCGGCTTCATCCAACCAACCCGGGATATCATAGTCGCGAGCAGTCATGGCCTGAATGAGCAACGATTCGGTCATAGCGTTATTCTCAATAGCATCCCGAAAACGTTTTCTAATATTTTTGTCCTGCACGGCTTTTTCCCGCAACTCGTTGCGGACCTTCTCGCCACCGCCTGGCTTCGCCGCCTCAGCCGCCACATTCGATGCTTTCCCAGCGCGAGTCTCCTTATAATACGAGTAGATGAGCGGCACCGCTTTCTTATCCCCATCGACAGCTACTCGTGTCTTTTCCTCATCAAGCTCTAAAGGCACATCAACCCGGTCACTGGTTTTGACATAGGTTAAATACTGGTATTCATCAGTAATTTTCTCCGACCGTTCTTCCGCAGATCGTTTAAACGCCTCCCGGATGACATTGCAAGCGTTCATCTCCCATTCGCCGAGAGAGAACTGATTCGAAGTGAATACCGTGTCGATGACAAACGCGTAAAGCCCTTTCATTTTCAGGCGTTCATTGAACAATGCTTGCATTACTTTGACCTTATCCCTCATATAGATCTGAGTCCGGGACTCAAACACAACAAAGTCAAATTGCTGATCGCCCAAAGCGGCCTTTCTTTCATTTTCATTCTCGATATCCAGGAACTTCAGATCGATACGGATTTTCGCCGCCCGGATCTCATCTGCTGTGTATTGCCTGAACCGTCTTTCAGCATCCGGACCTTTCAAGTCATCATTCCATAGGCCAAACTGCTTATTGACCGCAACAATATTGACATTCGGAAACTTCAAGGCCATTTCCAACGCCGCATAACCACGCCCGACTCCGATTAAGAGAACCCTCTGTTCCCCCACCCGCGCCTTCAACTCGTCAGAAAGCTTATAGGCGCCATCCAGAACCTCCATGCCCCGGTTCACAAATTCTTCCTTGCCGTAGGGATTAACTGTTTCCTTCGCCGCCTTTGCCGTTACTTCCCCGGCATTTACATTACTCCGATCGACTAGCCCAAGGGGTGGCGACTCGGCACCTAGTCGAGTTTCTGTCCGATCAACGGGTTTTTCGCCCTTTCGAATCGCTTGCACAAGCCGGTACTGAATGATCAAAGCGAGCACAGGATTGACAATATCTTCATTTGCGCTTGGAATTTCTGCCAATATCCGGTTGAAGGGTTGGGAAGGCGCCCGATACACAAATGAAACCGTGCCGTCTTCCTCATTTTTCCTGATAGGAGTGCTCGGTATCTTACCGTTGAATTTCGGAAAGTTTTCCAACGCAAGGGTCACAACGTTGTTGCCGAATTTGTTTAGAGCCACTTCCCCTCCTGGCTGCCAGTAAGCTTGCGCCAGGTTTTTCCATTGATCTTTGAAGAATATCCACGGAAAATATTTTTTAGGATCTTTGAGCCAATAATCGTACCCGCCGGACGCGCTATCCTGATAGATCTCCCAATCATCCATGAAGCGGTTGGTTCCCGTGCTGACCATTTTGGGCTCTAGAACCGCCTTCCTGCCGGGATAGGCGTAGTGGAGGTTATCAACCATTGCATTGTAAAAAGACCGGCCAAATCCTACATCCACAAATACCATCCGGATCGGACTCTCGATCATCTCAGGTGTTATTCCGAACAATGGCCCGACATATAACTTGGCGGCTTCCTTACGACTCAAACCAAAGTCCTCGGCTCGACCCGGAACGCCCGCCAGAAGATGCAACCCGATCTTGCGGCTTTGACTCCTGGCCAGAAGACAGCATGCGTCGTAAAGCAAATTGGCACTTCGGGCGGCAAAGAATAAATGGTCTTCATCCTTGTACTCGGACAAAAGTTTTTGGGCCATCCCGACGACCGCCGGAAGCACGCTATTGACGTCCGTATTGATTTTTTCCAGGTCCTCCCGAACCCCGGGATACCGGCCCATACCTTCAGCTGCCTCGAGGATATCCTCTTCAGTCCACCCCTCTTTTATTAGACCAGCCACCAAGCTGATGTCCGGCGAATAAGTACTCTTCGCGTGCGGGTCTTTTAATATCCCTGCAAGCGCCTCTTCAACGGAACGCACCTCCGCCGGCCTCAGGTCATTCACCAATTCTCCCATTCGTGACTCGGCTCGCTTCTTCGCCCGAACCTTCTGAGCTTTGGGCACGGCAACAATGAGCTTCGCATTTTTAAACAAGGTTTTATATTTTGGATAATCCTCAGGAATTTTGGAAACTCGCACTTCAAATCCGGCATCCTCGATCTCGCGCACGATCCTTGCTTCGACGTCGCTATCCGCATCCAGTTCTTCAACCGTTATGAGTAATAACCCCTCGGGTTTGAGGAGTTCCTTTGCGCGTCGTGCAAGTTCCCCGGGCGCGGTTTCGATATTGTTGACGGTCACAATATCAAAGGTCCCTTGCCCGAGCGCCATAAACTCTTCGGGAAACTGCGCGTTCGCGTGCGTGATGTCATTTTGTAAAGAGGCCGGCGCTTTGTCTTTCACCGAACCAAGCGGCTCCGTCCCCTGAGCCTTTATTACGCGATACTTGAGGACATCTTGAAGGAATGTCCGGAATGCCGTAATGAAATTTCCTTCCCCTGTATCGAGATCGATGAACGACACCTCACTACTCTGCGGCATCGAACGGGTAATAATTTCCTCCAGGCGGGATTCGGAGCGAGCCGTTTTGGTCACGACGAGCATAACGCCATGCGAAGCATATCTTCCACCGTTGGACGTCGGGTAATCGGCCGGCCTTGGCACTCTTTGGACCTTATAAACATATTCCGTATCAGCCACTTGGACTCGACTGATAACAGCCTCGACCTTTTCAATGATGTCGGAATTGTCCCAGGTCGTATCCTTATCAACCGGGTGTGGATTTAAATCAATATCAGCAAATGTGACGAACATCATTCCACCCGCACGAAGGATGCGAACCGCGATTCCGGCAAGATCCACTGCGGTGTAGTTAATATGATTGATCGTAACGAGGTCTTGGGAATCAGGCGAGAAACCGGCTTCAATCCGCTTCTTCTCATCCCGAAAATCGAATTGTTTAACGCTGCGTGAAACTTCTTCCGGCCGGAGAGAACCTTCCAGATAATCTACGTTAAGACCCCGTATCTTCCACGAAGGAATACCATTTTTCTCCGCTAAGGCGATCACCCCGCGCATAAATTGAGGGACCGCACCACTGGCGATATCAGCTACAAAAGCTTTTCCGTGCTTCTTGATCGCCTCCCGCAAGAGAGCCATCACCGGCTTCTCAAATTCCGGAAAAATGGCGGCCGCTTCTTCGATATTTTTACTAACAGAAGTTACAACTGGAGCCACGAGCCCTAATTTGCCTGCGACAACTGGCCAGGATTTCAAAAATTCATCCGCGGAAACTTTCACTATTTCTCTTTTCACAAGCGGAACATGCGCGTATTTCTCAATCCCCGCTTCTCGATAAACGATAAAGAGCCCGGTCTCTTTATCCTTGTGATTCCCCAATTCATATCCAACAACGTTTGGAAATTCGTGGTGGGGATCCCCTGGCTCTGATTTTCCCCTATGAAAATTAATCCGAAGCGACCCCTCAAACAGCGCCAAGGAAACATAATATTTTGTCGCATTCCCCTTATCCGCATCGTGATCGAGCAGCCGGCGATTAATGATATTATTCCGAACGAGGATCTCATTTATACTCATCACCCGCAATTCCGAACGAACCTCAGCTTTGGGACGGGCATTGGGAGAAAGTTCGCGGGTAAATATCTTCCCTTCTTGCGCGGGGTCATAGACCATGTCCAACAGCCGGTCTTTCGCCGACGGAAATAGTTGCTGAACGTTTTGAAGACCGAACTCATTACCAAGTAACCTGATCAGCTCGTCCCTTTGAGCCTGAACCTTAGGGCCGATCTCAGGATTCTGAAAATAAGTGCCGCCTCCTATAAAAACCGTCGCCTCTTCACCAAAAAGATCCGCAGCCGCCTTCATCTCGATAAATTTTTCCCTCAAATCCTTAAAATCCCAAAAATCAGAGTGTGCATAAAAAACCTTATCGCCTACGCGGACAACAATCACTGTGCAAAGATCAGTCATGAACTTGACCAGCCTATCCTCCGGTTGCAGGTAATCTGACCTTCCCGAAGGAATATCCTGTGCTTTTTTGAAGAGTTCATTGACCTCCGGCCCGGTCTTGACAATCTCCCATCCCTCCCGAATTTCGGAGCGTTCCGAACGTTCTTCAGCGCGGGGTTCCGAATCCCTCGGAAGATAGAGGTCCACGAGTCCGGTAAAGATCTTGTCGTGCCGTTCCAAGGCCATGGAGTTCTCCCATTGGGGAAGATATTTGCGAATCATGATCGCAATTCTGACCCGGCTCTCAAGATCCAATTCCAGAAGATGCTTCGACCAGGCTGTGTAACCCGCCATTTCTTTGAGCTGAAGAGCAGCGTTCTTTGCGGCATTTTCATCTTGCAAACAGGCGGCTGAGATAAATGCCGCCAAAGATTCATACATCTCCTTATTATCGATCTTTTTTCGCTGCATCAAATTCCTCATATAATTCTCGAGCAGGATCCTGTCTAAAGATTTATCTTTTATATTCCCAAAAATATTGACGGGATCCATCGTCTTTCGGTCCTCCGGCAACATGAACGCGGCATGATTGGATCCGGTCACATCGCCGTCCATATCGATATAAAGATCCGTAGCTCCCGGATTGATAGAGTGCCCTTTCAAATGCTCAGGATCCCGGCTCTCGGCATCCTCCATCCCGATTCCCGCCGGACCATTAGGCTGCACCACGGGGAAGAACGTCGCCCTACCATCGATCTCCGCGAGCGAAAGACCGTAATCAGAAACGATCTGCCGCGGCTCGTCCGGACGATGATAAGCGACAAAATAATGGGCTCGGATCCCAATCCCCTTCTGGGCCAAACCCTCCAAAGTCCTGACAACGTCGGCCAATTTTTTCCCCTTTTGAACCTTCTCCATTTGACCGGCATGTTCATTATCCACGGACAGAACCCAAACAACATTCCTCGGAAATTGCCCCAGCAGTTTTTGGGCTTCGCGGGCATCTACAGGGATCAATGAGCCGTTGGTGACCACCCAAACTTCCCGGGCCGCAGAAGCCGCCCGATTCACGATCTCCACAAACTCCGGAGAGAACCCGGGCTCCAGGATATGCTCTTTACCATAAGCTGTGGTCTCTCCCGGCCCCACCAATCGAATGTGATCTGTTCCTTTCAGCTGATCGATTGTCCGTCGAAGTCTTTCAACGGGAACGTCGGAGTGCCTTTCCTTGTTCATGGCGCGAGCAATACACATGGGGCACCCGAAGGGACAACGATTTGTGAGCATAAGGCTAAAGTCTCCGGCCAAAGGCTTTTGATTCGCCCTCTCCATCAAAGAGTTGAAAATCCTTCGGGCCTTTTCCGCGCTTCCAAGCTGATCGAAAGATGATAACAACAGATTGACCTTTTCACGCCCATCGGTCACGGAGCCTTTTCCAACCCCTTCCAATAATTTTAACGTTTTCTCCAAAGCCGCCAGTTTTCCATCAAGCGTCCCGCAATAGTCCAGCCAGGCCTTAAAAAGCTTTATATCCATTTCCTTGAGCCACGCCGTCAAACCCTTGCCCTGCTCGTCGTTCAACAAAGCTTGTACCGCGGCCGGAAAAAGAACCGGACCCGATTGGAGCATTTGTGACACATTAGAGCTTTTAACAATGCCCCACGCCTCAAGGACCTTTTTCCAATCCGCTTCTGTCAAACCCGCGGGAAAAACGAAACTTTTCCGAAGAGCACGCTGGACTTTTTCCGGGCTAAGCTTCAAAAGAGACTCAGTGGCATAAACCCGCACGTTTTCCGAGGAATCCCCCAAACGATCCACGAGGATCTTGATGCTTTCATCACGGATCGGCACCAGGGCGCAGGAAGCATCCCCCAGAGCCTTGCTGGGATGATATTTCCCACGAACCCTTAGCACCTCCTTGAAAGCCTCTTTCTGCGAGCGTTGAAGTATCCGGATCAACGCTGCCTGCATCACACTTTGACGTTCGTTATCGCCTGGACCATCCACAAAATAATCAGACTTCAGCCACCCGACCACGGTTTTGATCAATCCGGGGGTCTTGCGCAATTCAAGCACTTCCGCGACGAGGCTTCGACGGAGGGATAAGGAGGCATAGGCCGTCTCGCAGGCTTTAAGTATCGCCTTGGTTTCAAAAATCTTGGCGCGACTCGAGCGGATGTACTCCACAAAGTCTTTGTAGTTCTCCATCTTAAGAAGATAGGGTGACAACCCTCCGAACACAGCATAAATACCCAGGGCCGGATAACCGGCTCGTCCAAGCGCCAAGAGAGCCTTCCCATCCCAATTCTTGGCCAGTTCAAATCCCTCCAACACACGTCGCCACTCTGTCTCCGGCAGACCTTTCGGCCACAAACTATTTTTCAAAAGAGCGTTACGGACAGCCTCTTGATCCCCCAACTCCCAAAGTACGTGCGCGACAGAAACAATCTGGTTCACATCGACGGGTTCCGACAATAAAGCTACGAGATCCGGCGCAAAAGAGTAAAGCTTCTGTTCGCCGATCGCCTTGATCGCTCTTTCGCGATCGTAAACACCACCCTTTAAGAGTTTTTTAATCGCATTAACGGATAGCTCCGCCGATTCCACCCGATCCCCCCTCGACTCCGAGCGGAGAGTGGAAGCTTTCGTTGGAACTGACGCGAGCGCCGAAAAAGTGATCGGCCGGTCGCCGAGGGATGTCTTAAATAAGTCCAGGACCCTTTGTGACGGCAAGGAAATCTTGACCCTATCCAGCGCTTCCGGCGTATATTGCATTTTTCCCGAGGCATCTTTCATTCTGGAAAACGCCGCATACAAAAATCCGGCTAGTTCTTTTATTTCTTCCGGTTTCGTGACGTCCGATAACTCTTTGTTCGTGCTAGGGATCAGCTCAATATCGACGAGTTCCCCCTTCTGATCGAAATAAAGAGAAACCCTGACAAATTTCTGCCTCATTTCCATGGAAGTAAAGCCGGCCTTTTCGATCAAAGTTTGATGGGTGATCCCAGTCCATCCCGGGGTCATCTTTCGGGGAGCTACGATCAGGGCCTCACCGGGAATCATACTGACAAGCACCTCCTTCAACCCTGGTCGTGGATAATTGAGCTCTTTGGGATATTGATCCTTGTAGGTCTGATCCTGATCCATGGCCTTCGTGATAGCATCCCCGACTTTTGGAGCCATTTGCGGCGAAGGAGCCCTAAAGACAGTCCCGGCGATATCCGGCAACAAAATAACTTCCGTGCGCGATTCGGACCTGACCGCCGGCGCTTCAGTGGTGGGACGGGTTTCAGCGCGAAAAACATCACGATTATTCAAGCCACTGTCCGGAACAACGACTGTGGCATCGAACATTTCGCCCAAGGTCCTCCCGCCAGCAATGTATGGCAATCGCCCAATGGTGTTCTTGGGGTCCTTAAGACGATCGACCACAAAAGGAAGTGTCGTTTGAGGATCCAATGACTCCACAGCTCTCAAAACGAGGTTCCGTGCGGGACCCCCTAAGCTTGCGATTAACTCGTTGCCGCTCTCATAGGCAAAAGCATAATACTTGCCTTGACCCAGCCATCGGGACAAATACATGCCCAAGGTGGAACAAAGCTCGGGAACATCTCCCATGGACAACCCGACGAAAAACTGTACCAGCCTTAAAAAAAACGACTCGCTATGAACTTTACTGATGTGCTCTTCGCCAACATAAAGCAGGACACGGTTTTTTGAATTTTGATCCAGAATGCCGCGAATACGCTTCGCTGAAAAATAATCCCTCCAAAGCCTTTTGAAAAAACCGGCCCCCCTTTTAAAATCAACCGGCTCGATGGAAAGTCCGTTCTGATAGGCCGTTTTTAGCATTTCAAAATAAGATTCGAGATCAAAAAATACTGGGTCCATATCAAACACGGTCCCTATTTGCGAAACAAGATCATCTTCCTCACCCTTGAAGTCTCTTTTCCCGCGCGCGGCATTGGGGATCAATTTCCATAGAACATTAACGATATTGGGATTCGCCGCCAAGAAATCCCCGAGAGACAACTCTTGGTTTTGGGCGGAACTCCACTCTTTCAGCATCCGATCCATGGCAGGCTTCATGGCGGGATGAACTTCAATTGCAAAATGCGTCCAAGGTCGATCGATATTTTGCCGATTGGCCCGCTGCATAAACTCCCCGACAAGCGCCCGGTAATCGGGAAGCGTAACGGCCCTATGCATATCGCCAAACGCAACGACTCGGGCGCCGGAACCGGAAACCTCATCAAATATTTCCCTTGGAATCCGGCCGTATTTTTTAGCCGAAGTCATAATCTCGATCTCATCCCGCTTCTCGGCGCGCTCCGGAGCCCGAGCCGTAGTTTGTTCCTCCCGCTTTTCTGAGCGCTTGAGATTGCTTTGGACCTCGCCAATTTCCAGAGCCAGGGCCTTCCCGGCATCACCGAGGCTCGCTGCATCTTTCTGGGCAAGATCAAGCCAGGCATTCCATCGATTCTTTATCTCCTCCGGCTGTTTTTTTGTCCCTTCCATGCGAAGTTGCACGGCGGCTAGCAATCCCTGCGCACGGGCTCGCCTGAGATCCTTGGCCTGAGCTTCCGGAAGTCCGGTCATTCCAAGAAACCCCGTGACTTTCCGAACCGCTTTTTTCAAATCCAGATCCTGCATGGACGCCGTCGCCTCAAATAAAGCGCCAAGTTGGCGAACATCTTCTTCCATCTGCAATTTGGAACTGCGGGTCTCAGCGCGGGCGCTCTCAGGGAATAATATTTCGTTAGGGGAAACGTAAGAAACCGTAATTTCCAAGCCCTCAAGCAAAAGTTCTTTTAACAATTTCGGGTCGATCGGGGCCCCCTCCTCCGCCAAGAAACGTTCTTGGATACGAGCACCCTCTCGAATGAATTCCTCTTTGTTTTTTAACTCCCAATCGCTTCTTTCAAGGACGACTCCCTTAACACGAAGAACCACTGGATTATTTTTTCTTTCATCTAAATAATGGCTATATTTCTCTTTCATCGACGCAAGCCGCGCCTTCTCACCGGCCGCCAACTTCTCAGACCTTATCACCTCATCCACATCATTGAGCATCAAACGAATAATTTCCGACCCGCGATTCGCGTAAAATTCTGCATTTTGTAGATTTGTCGTAAGATAAAATATGCCGGAACGATGCCGGCCTGGCAGCTGCACTTCTTTCCCCATAGCCTTCAGGTAAATTTCTTCATAAAAATCCATTTCCTTCGGATCAAAGGGTTTCTTCAAATCATCCAATCCATTATTGCGGATACTCTCAAGGTCAATGCTTGACGTCCCATGATAGAGCACATAGCCATTCATAATTTCATCATACAAAGCACCGAGCTCCTCCGATGTCATTTCCCGCAACTCAGAACGGGTTTCGGCGCGGGTGCGGATGTCTTTTAGAAAACCCTTCCAATCCACATCGCCTGGATACAACGTAAGGAGTTTTTCTCCTCTGGGTTTAAATTCACGGTCGATATTAATTTTCACATCGAGAGGAAGTCCGAGCATGCGCGCAGCAGCGATCCTGTTATTCCCATTATCGATCATAAGGGTGTCATTATTGGGGCCATAGATGTCAGGAAGCTTTATCCCGATCGCCTCCATCACCTCCCGGCTCAACGCAGTGATTCCAAACCGCTCTTTTACTGTTTCGAAGATCTGGAAATAATAATTCTCTTCGGTATCAACCGTCACAAACCCCGGTTTGTTTTCTGAAAGAGTGTTTTGCCCCGTATAGATTGCTGCCTCCGGCTCAAGGCGCATAAAATGCTCGCCGGTCCAGATGTTGGTTCGCACCCGCCCGCCATACTTGAAAAAACAAAAAATGCTATCCACGAAACTCCCGAGCGCCTGCAGAACTGCCCTTGTTACCTCATAAAATTTACGGACTGAAGATCCTTCGATCAAAAACGCCTTTTCGATCCTGGACTCGGCGGGACTGATCAGCCTACGTTGCCGCTCGAGAAACGCTGTCATGCCCTTGGATGCCGCAAAATCATCAACCAACGCCCGCATCGCCTGCCTCGTTTCGGAGCTTATCCGTCGCGTTTCCGTCCGGGTTTCGGCGCGCTTGCCCGCCGTCTCTGGAGCGAGTGTCTCGGCAACAGATGCAACGGGTGCCGGTACGATCGGTCCGGCTCCCCTCTTAATTGACACGATGAAATCTGTGCCTGTCTCGGCGCGTTGCGCTTTCTCCAAACTTTTTTCGCCGCTCACACTCTGCGTGAAATTTAACGCTTTGCCGTCGCGCTTCGAAACAAAAGATGTTTCGAATAAGCCTTTCATTGCTGATAGATTTTCGGGCACATCGAAGTTTCCGCCACCGAGCATTTCCCCATCGTCTTCAGACGTCGATATATGCCGGTCATCCATCCATGCGTTAAAGACGTCCTCTTGTATTCCTATGCCGTTATCCGAAAGCTTGATCGTGAATACATTGTTTTTTTTGTTACGGCGGAGCTCGAACCCTATGCTTACCTGGTCCACAGCCATATCGCCGTTTCTTATCCTCTTAAATAGGGCATCCAAAGCGTTGCGTATAGCTCCGCTGAATATTTCCCTCATAGCTCCCAGCTCTTCCTGCGAAAGGTACCCCGAGCTCGACAGATCCCACGCCATCCCTACCTGAATATCAGCGTCCGCAGCTTGCAACGCCCGATATCTTGCGCTCGAATCTTTTGTCTCCCACCCGAACAGATGACGCTTAACAGCGTCACTCAAATCTATATCAAGTAAGATTTCTTCATCCGCAGACACTGGCACCGCGCCCGTTTCAAAACCCGGTTCTCCTTCGTCAGAACCAGGTTTTTCCGGGGTTTCAGCACGAGCAACAGTCGGCCCACTAAAACCATTGGATCGATCAAGAATTTGAACGAAGCTGACGAACGACGGCTTGGATTGGCTGGCGCGGTCAAGGAGAGCGGAAACGGATTGGGTGCTGAGTTCTTTTTTCGCGATAAGCTGCTTGAGGCCGTCGGTGAAGATGCCGAGCTGGAATTCAAAGGTTTTCCAGATCTTCTCGAGGGAATCTTTTTTGAACTTCTCGAGTTCGTTGCGGACGATGTCGAGGATCTCTTGCTTAGTGCGCTTGGGGCCGATCGCGGTTGCCGCTTCAGGCATACGCTGAAGCATTTCGTCAATGTAGGGCAGGAATTTTCCCGCGTCGGTAATGCGACCTTCTTTCGCGAGTTCGCGGATGACGTTGTCGCGCCACACTTTCACGGTCCTTAAGCGATCCGGAAGCGGCAGGGCCTCGACAAGCGCCTTCACGGCGTGGCGCATCAGGGCGTCAAAATAAGTGGTCTTGAGATAATCCTTGAATGACACTTCGCCTTTCATGACCCTGGCATAATTCTCGCTTCCCGCCAGGGAAGCGATCTTCGGCGTCACGACCGCATAAGCCACGCCTTTGCCCTTCAGAATGCGTTCGAGGCCGCTCGTATGAAAACCTCCGGCCACGACGGCAACGGTCGTTTGCTTCGCGTCCTTCATCATCGCATCGATCTTCCCCATGAACGCCTGATCGCGTTCGAGGGCCGCCTGATAAAATTCCAGCGCCGGCTGAAGCATTTCATTCAATTTCGAATCCCGAAATCCCTGCTTGGCGAATGGCAGGCGGGCGAAACTCGAGACAATTTCCAAACCCGAATCTTCTAAATTCGAAACCTTTTTGTTTGTATTTTTAAAATTTTTGTCATTTGAATTTGTTTCGTGCTTCGACATTCGATTTTCGAATTTCATCCATTCGCTAAGCTGCTCATGAGTAAGTTCGAGGTTAATGAGGTCTTTGAGAAGATAAAGCCAAAGATATTTTGCCGCAAGTTCGCGCTGGGCCGGGGTTTTTATGAGACTCGATTCCACTTCGGGAAGAAACCGCAGGAGTTCGTCATAGAGGCGGCTTCCCTTGATCTCGGAAAGAAGTTCGGCGTGTCCGAGCAGCTTTTTGAGCGCCGGCGTGAGCTTTACGGTCTTGCCGTTTTCGCGTCCGACCTGGACCAGATACTGGAGCATCTGACCGGCCGTGATCTGCCCGGTCATAAAGGCCTGGTAGCGATTGTAGAAATTCATTTCGGTCTTCACGCCAAGGCCTCGCAGGTATTTTGTCTTGAACTCATCGGCGATCTTCCGCACCAAGGGCGCGAGGGCTTCCTGTTTCCCCGTTTTTTCATAGCCGATCGAGCTGATCAGCCCCGGAAGTTCCTGATAGCCGGAGGCGGCCTTAAGCAGGCTTTGGAAATTAGAAAGATAAACCAGAAGATCCAGGAGTGAAGCGCGTTCGGTGAGGAAATTCTCCCGGGCCTCCTCAAATTCGTTCAACTTCGGGTCATAGACTTTGGCGCGTTCGCTATCGAGCGTCTGCTTGAATGCATTCCATTGCTTAAGAAGCGCCGGTTTTTTCTCCTGGGCGCGGAGGTACGCGAAATAATTCTTCTCGTAAAGGCCCCAGTCCTCCATGCCACGGAATTCGCCGGACTCTTCCTGCATCACCGCCGCCACTTCGGGACCGGAAAGTTCGGCGCGCTTTTCATAGCCGGCAAGGATCTTGCGCTTCACATCGGGTTCGGGGAATGTCCTGAGCAAAATGGGTTCGAGCCGGCCCTTGGCGCCTTCGAGTGCGGCGAGATTGACCCCGTAATTCTTCTGAAGATGACCGAGGATCTTCCGGATATTTTCCTGCGCATCGATCACGGCGTGAGCGTCTTGGATGAGAATAACCGTACGGGGTACGGCGTACGGCGTAACGTATGGCTCATTCGCCGTACTCCTTACGCCGTACTCTTTTGTAATCGTTCCCATCTCCGCTGGAATGGCAAGCGAATCGATCGAGAAAGCAGGCGCGGCGACAACTTCCGCGGGCGCGGCGGTGGCGGGCGTGTTCCACGTAACACTCGTCGCGGTGAAAACAAACGCCACGACCAGCGCTGTGAACCTCAGTCCCCGTCTGTGATTTCGCTCACTTCTTATGTTCATATTTTATGTGCCTTCTTTTCCCCTAAAAGTTGCTACTCAATCCTCAACATCGGATGCCCTAACTCATTCACCCAAGCACCCTTTCATTCAATTTTCTCCCGCTTCATTCCCTACTAAAAATATGCCATCCATTCATAGTTATTACAAGGGTTTTGGAGTATTTATTTGATGTTTTTTGGCTCTTTTTTATTATAAATGACTATTATTACTATATATTGCTATTTATAAATCCCCCTATACCACCCACTTCGTAACCGGGTTACGTAACCGGGTTACGATTTTGGGTCACGAATGGAAATGCCGCTAACGAGGAGGCTTAAAGGACTTGAGGACTACTTTTTCCGCAGGACGCGAACGAAGGAGGCGATCATGAGGACAAGAATAAAACTCCAACTAAGAGCGATGAAAATCCATCCGCCGGTTGTCATTCAGGGATCCTCTGTTGAATAATGTGCTTCTTCTGCCAGGCGATACGCACGAGGAAGATCATACAAATACCGATACCGATCAGCATAAATCGGGCAAACCAGATGTAGGGATAATCCGCAGCCGCGACACCCTTCATGGTCATCACACCCCATCCGTCCTGAATGAACCAGAACACCATGAGGACCACTAAATACGCCAGTGTCACATATTTCATGATCGGCAGAATGAACTTGGGCAAGCGGATATCCGCGCCGTCATTGATCTCTTTCCAGGCGTTCTTTCCTCCAAAAACCCAGATAAAAAGCACGACCTCAAGGATCGCAAAGACTACCAGGCCAAACGTGCCGATCCAGAAATCGATCTCGTTTAAGAAACCGTGCTTCAGGAAAAAGATCACCGGCAACGTAAAAAAGAACGTCATGGTCCCCACGATCCAGGCCGCGATTTTGCGCGTCATCTTAAACTCTTCCTGCAAGAACGCCATCATCGGCTGGGCCATAGCAACCGACGATGTGATACCGGCCAAAAAAAGGAGGAAGAACCAGATCGTTCCAAAAAGGTTGCCGAAGGCCATTTTTTGAAAGATGACCGGCATCGCGAAAAACCCGAGATCGAATGCGCCGCTCGCGGCGATCGTCTGGGTTTGCGCCAACCCGAAAAAAGCCACCATCACCGGGATCGCGATCGAGCCGCCCAGGATAACTTCGCAGAATTCATTCGTGGCGCTCGTGGCAAGACCCGAAAGCACCACGTCATCTTTGGGCTTCAGATAGCTCGCATACGTCTGGATCGCGCCAAAACCCACGCTCAGGGTGAAAAAGATCTGCCCCGTGGCGGCAAGCCATACCTTACTTTGCTTGAGCATACTGAAGTCAGGGTTCCAGATGAAGCCGAAACCGTTGGCGATGTTGTTGCCCGGAAATTTCGGGTCGGGCGTTCCGAGGAACAGGACCCGGATCACCAGGATGATCCCGAAAACAAAAATCAGAGGCATCGCGATCTTGGCAAGCCGCTCGATCCCCTTCGACACCCCATGGGAAACGATCCACATCATCGAAAAATGCGTGATGCAGAAAAAAAGGAACGCCGTCGCAATACTTGGGAAATAATTGTTCGAAACTTTCCCCTGATACGCCGCTAAAAAATCTGCCATCCCCTGGAAATTCATGATGCCGGCATATTTTCCGGTGAAAGAGAACACGCTATAGGCCAGCGTCCAGGACACGATGTAATTGTAATAGACCACCAGAGCAAAAGGGATCAGGAGCCCGATCGCACCGATGTATTTAGCAAGCGGATGTTTCCAGAGATAATGGAACATGCCGGGCGTCGTGCCATGGCCGTACTTCCCGCCAAACCGGCCGATCCCCCATTCGATCCACATGAGGGGTATCCCTAGAAGAATAAATGCGACAAAGTAAGGGATCATGAATGCGCCGCCGCCGTTATTAACGCACTGGACGGGGAAACGAAGGAAATTGCCAAGGCCCACGGCGTTCGCGGCCATGGCCATAATAAGACCCATACGGGTCCCCCATTGTTCCCGGGGCTTGGGGTGGGATTGGTTCATGCGTCCTGGTTCTCCTTTAATTCGACTCGAAAACTAGGACAGTCATGACATCGTATTCGTTGCCTGATTCAATGAAAGTCATGGCGGTAAGACTAACGAAAAATAACAAGGGGTTCAATAGAAAAGGGAATCCTCACGAACGTAAAATGCCTAGCGGACCTTCCGCACGTGATATTTATTCTTGATATTTGATTCAAAAAAACGGCCGTGAGAAGGTGCCGTCAGGAATTCCTGATAGACCGTCTCGGGAACATTCTCGTACTGGTAGGTAGCGCCAACGATAAACTCCACCTGAAGCATGTTTCGCTTGTGCTCATAACCGATCCATTCAATCTCACGCGATAAGACCATATTGTTGATCATTGTGTCCCCCTTTGTTGATACTATTAACGGACAAAAGGGTGAGAATCTTGAATATTTTCCGCGTTTTTTCTTAAAAATCATCGACAAGATACACCCCCTCCCTTGCATAAAAATCCGAAACTCTAATTCCGAAATCCGAAACAATGCCAAAATTCAAATCCTGTAAACTAAAAACGGCGTTTCGCTCATTGGGATTTCGGGCCTGAGAATTGTTTCGAACTTCGAGTTTCGACATTCGAATTTTTGAAGTGGGCACACGAAGCGCCTTGTAAAAAGGGCGGCTCGCATACCCACCTTCAGGAACTCGGGTGTCTTCGAGGATCTTCGAGCAGGACGCGTATTTCGGCATCAAGCGCTCCGAATTCTTTGGCGATGGCAATGAACTCGGTGCAGTCTTCATACCGCTCCGCGATCAAAGCCTCTCTCAAGTAGATCAACGCGGTCAACTTCACCGGATCCCGCGTCTTCCTCCTGTAACGTGCGATGCTGGTCGAACTTAATGTTGGGTTCATGTTGGTTCCTCCTTTAATGAGCACGTGACTTACGGAACCTAGTGAACGTAAGTCACTATGCGAATTAAATCCGCCAACGCTTTGTGGCGGATCCTCTCCTCTTGACCCCGCTTCCGCACAATTGCGAAGCTAGGGAATTACATCCGCCAAACAACTCGGCGGATTTTTCCTGCGCCTCCTTCGAAAAGGGCTGCGCAGACGAAAAAAAAGCCCACGACCGCTTTTTGCGATCATGGGCTTTTGAATGATTCCGTTTTATTTCACTTCTACTTCCGGCTTACGCTTGATCCTCCTGAAGCGTCCTCAAAAGCCCACGGCCGCGAACCGTATGGCGGCACTTCGTGGACAGAAACCACGCCTGCGCCATGACGATGGTCATGGGATATTTCGCCAAGCTATGGATCTGATTGAGGTTACGCTTTTTCATAATTTTCCTTCGTTTTGACCTTCACGAGGAATGTAACAGATTTCAGGAATTTGTCAATCCTTCGACGCCTCCGCCGAGGAGGCGGAGATTGCTCAGCCATTCGACTATGCTCATGGTGGTGAGTGAAAGTCGAACCAGATGACCCTGAGCGTTTTTTTGTCGAAGGGGTCAACTTTGAGGGGTGCGAACTAGAAGGCAGTAATGCGGCGTTTGAATTCTCTCCAGGGGAAAAACTTTCCGGGGCATTCCGTCGCGGCGCCCGGCACGTCGCGATGACCCACGACATTCTGGTCGGGGATGCGGTAAAAGTTTTGCAGAGTGACTACAAGGAAGACCAGCGAATCGAACATCTTATCCGGAAGCCCGGTCTCGCTGTAGTTTCCCACCACGCAGATACCGATCGCTTTCTTGTTCCAATCCCCCTGCTTGGTATGAGCGCCATCCATCTGCTTTTTCCATCGGGGCCCGACCTCGATTTGACCCATCGTTTTTCCACGCGTTCCATTATCGATCAGAAAATCGTAGCCCATCCCGTTATCCCAACCCCTGTCGAGGTGCAGCTTGTCGACATAGAAAGCGCTTCCCTGGTCCGTTGCCGTGTGGTGGATCACAATATGCGTCCAGCGAGTGGTCACAAAAAGCGGAATGTTAGCTCTCGGCCCCCGGGTATTAGGAATCAGGAGCTTCATACCCTTCGAGATCTGGGTAGGGTTTGAAAGATGATTCACGCGCATGATGGTCGCGCTGTCCACGCTATAAGTCTTGCTAATAGCCCAGATCGAGTCATAAGGCCCCACTTCGTGATAAATGTTGTGGGGAGTACCGGTCGGAGCCGGAAGCATCGTCGTGATGGCGGAACCCGAACGAGCCGATGGATACATCACGTGACTCGGAGTCGATGAGGCGCAACCCGAAAGAAAACTCGCGCCCATCACGAGGACGCAAAACGCCCAGGCATACCTGCTCGACAATCTGTTTTCGGCTATCTGCGAAAGCATGGATGAAACCTTCATGGCTATTAGTACTGCGTTACTATTAATTTTACGGGTTCGCAGTGCTATACCGTTTCCCCCTAGAATCGAATGTCAAACGGTATTGTTTACGCCCAAAAACCGCAGGGCTTTAAGTTTATCCTTAATCAGCAAGGGTCTTTAAAAAAGACGCCATCTTCTTTTGAAAAGAGCCGAACCCTGTCACAAGATTTGATCCCAGATCTACGGCAAGGATCGGAAGGCCTTTACTGGAGATCGCCTCATAATCCCCCATCCCTTGCGCCTGCTTGAGCTGGCTGAAGCCGTAAACCTCTCCCGGGATCTTCACATCCTTGGCGTCTTGGACAAAGAACTCCACAAAAATTCCCTGCTTGGGTCCGCCCTTGTAAAGCTGACCGATGGAATGGAGATACCGGGGCCCAAAACCGGAAAGCACGGGAACTTTCAAGCCCGAAGCCATCGATTTCTGCAATCCCAGGAGGATCTTCTTTGTGACAGCGAAACGATCGACATACGCCAAAAGCGATACAAAACCGTTCTTGGGAAGTTCGGCAAAAAAAGGCGCCAGGATTTTCTTGTCGCCCGAAGTCAGCGTCGCGCCTTTTGCCACCAAAAGCTTCTTGGGCCGAGGCAAAGCCTTTTTCTTTTTTACATCCTCTAAAAGCCGGCTCGTGATGTTCTTCGATTCCGTCACGTTCGGTTCGTCGAAAGGATTCACCTTCAGGACTACGCTCGCAAAACTCGTCGCAACTTCCCAGCGAAGGAATTCTCCGCCAACATTCGTTCCATCGCTCCACACGAAATCCAGGACCGGAAATCCCTTAGCCTTGAGCCCTTTGATGCGAGCCGCCCAAAGCTTCTCATTCTGCCCTTTAAGACGCAGCATCACGAACACGCGATCACTGCCGTAACGATCGAGAGAGAGCGGCATTTCATTCGCCACAGGCGTAATGCCTTTGCCGTCTTTTCCCGTGCTCTCCGCAATCAACTGTTCCGCCCAATCCGCGAAAGACGCGAGTTCCGGAGAGGTCCAGAAAGTCAGTTTGTCTTTTCCCTTAAGCGCCAAAGCTCCCAAAAGAATGCCGAGCGCGATCCCTTCGTTTTTGGAAATATCCTTTACCGCCCGCATGGCATCCAGAAAACGCTGGGCGTCGGCGAGCACTTGCCGGACATCGATCCCTAAAAGCGCGGCGGGCACCAGGCCAAAAAAAGACAGCGCAGAATAACGGCCGCCGATATCCACAGGATTCAAGAAAAGTCCGCCGAAGGTCTTACTGCGCCCCAGAGTTTCCAGTGGAGAGCCATGGTCCGTGACAATAACGAACCGCTCCGCCGCCTTATTTTCATCGTTCTTGTAGAACTTTTTCACCCGGTCAAAGAAATACTGGTATTGCGAGCGCGTCTCGATCGTGGAACCAGACTTCGAACCCACGAGGAAGATCGTCGAGGGATAGCGCACGATCTTTTCGACTTTCAGGATACTGGCCGGATCGGTCGTGTCAAGAAGATGAAACCGGATCCCTTTGAGAGCTCCTTTTACCCCGTTGTATACGGGGTGAACTTTTTGCGAAGGCTTCTTCAGGATCAACGACAACACTTCCGCCGCAAGGCTGGATCCCCCCATCCCGAGCAGAACGATGTCGCGAACCTTGGCCTTAAAAATCTTTTCCTGCAACTCATCGATCTCATACAACTGCCCGGTGATCTTCTCACAAATCTCCACCCACCCCAAGCGATTGAGGATCACTTTTTGGTGCGCCGCGTCATTCGACCAAAGCGTCGGATCCTTCGCGAGCCAGCGGGCGTGAAGATCTTTTTTCGCGAGCTGCGCGAGCGTTTCCGCTGCGTTTTTTTCAAGGCTTGCCGGAAGAAAAATATTCGCTTTAACGGTCGGTGCCATTTTAGAGTCTCTTTTCTTTTCCAGGGTTGTCATGAGAGATTCAAAGGAATTCATAAAAGATTTCACGCCGTCTTTTTGCAAACGATCGCAAACCGCGTGAATGTCAATGCCGAGGCCTTTGAGCCCCTCGATCGCCACTTCGGCCTCCATGATATTCTCCTCAACGGAACCCGAACGGATCTCGCCATGCGCCAAGAGCGCTTCCCAGGTATTTTGCGGGAGCGTGTTCACGGTGTCTTTCCCGACCAAAGTTTCCACATAGATCAGGTCCGGATACGAAGGGTTCTTGCAGCTGGTACTGGCCCAAAGAGGTTTCTGGAC
>Ga0172380_10001661_pt1 | contig 37918 bp, 35 predicted proteins | sample Leawe162metaG_FD_119747 | JGI IMG/M metagenome (GOLD analysis project Ga0172380, IMG submission 119747) | Leachate microbial communities from a municipal landfill in Southern Ontario, Canada - Leachate well 162 metaG | ecosystem: Engineered > Solid waste > Landfill > Unclassified | place...
GGAGGGCGAACCTCCGTGTGAGCCCATTTATTACGGCTCAGACGGAGCTTCGCCCTCCCTCGCGTTATCGACAGGTCGTCGAACCTCTCCCCTCTCATTTCTTCTCTTACGCGCGGATTTGGGGAACCGGTGGGTGCGGCTGTGATCCTTGCGAAAAGAGGGGAGCCGCAAGCCTCAGGCGCGATCCACGCTGTATTTTCCGGCCCCGATGACGACGAGCGAGAGGCAGACGAGGCCGATTTCGGCGGGGTGGCTCCATTCGCTGAACGAGCCGTGGCCGACGTGATACATCATGGTCGTGGCGACGACCATCGTGCCGGTGATGAAGAGCGCGGCGTATCTGGTGAGAAAACCGACCGCCAGCAACGCCCCTCCCAAGGTTTCGCTCATGGCGGCGAGAAACCCCCAGAGCACCGGCCAGAACGCGATGCCGAGATACCCCATCGCGCCGCCCACTTCCTCCCACTTGTGCTGGCCGCCCGCGAGTTTCGACCACCCGTGCAGGACCATCATGACCCCGATTCCGGCGCGGAGGATGAGAATCCCCACGTCACGGTATTGGCCGAGCCACGAGAGGTTCATCGCGTGGGAACCATCACTTCATCAAAAGCGCGGCGCGCGCACGCTTGATTTCACCGGTGATTTTCCGGTGGAGGCGGGCGGACATGCCGGTCACGCGGCGGGGGAGGATTTTCCCGCTTTCGGTGACGAAGCGCTTGAGGAGGTCGGGGTTCTTGTAATCGATCGCCTCGAGGTTGAGGTCCACGCGGCGGCGCGGCATCGAGCGGTTGGCTTTGCGGAAATTGGTCCGGCGTTGAGGAGTTTTCGGCTGCATGGCGTGTTATTTGATTTCGCGGTGGAGCGTGTGGCGCTTGAGGAAGGGATTGTATTTCTTCTTCTCGAGGCGGTTCGGGGTTTGCGGGCTCTTTTTGTTGCGTGTCGTGATGTAACGCGAAGCGGGTTTGCCCTCGGCTTTCGCCTCGGTGCATTCCAGAGTGATGTTTTCCTGTGCCATGATCTTATTCCTTGCTGTCGGTTGATGTGTCGTCGTCGTCGCCGTCGCCGCCTTCGTCGTCGCCCAGTCCGAAAAGCGATGCGACCGGCTGGCGGACGCGGCTGTAGCGGTTTCTCTTTTCGATCTCGGCCTGGCACTCGACGGTATACCGGGTGAAGGGCAGGGCTTCGAGGCGGGCATGCAGGATGGGTTTCCCGGACATTTCGCAGATCCCGTAGGAGCCGGAGTCGATGCGCTTGAGCGCCTCGTCAATCTCGTAGAGCGAGTCCTGTTCCTGGGAGAGCAGGCTGAGGGCGAAATCGCGGTCGTAGGCATCGCTGCCGGCATCCGCCTGGTGCATCCCGAACGCGGAGGCTTCGCTGCCTTCGGCGCGGGAGCGGAGGCTGTCCTTGGCGACACCGTTCATGGAATCCAGAAGCGTGTCCTTGAGCGTCAACAGGCGGTCGCGCTGTTTGGCGAGAAAGCCGACTGGTTGAAGCGGGAGTTTTTTGGGCAGATGATTGATGGGGGGCTTGGGGAGCTTTTGGGGCTTTTTGTCAGATTTTGCGGCCGGGGTCGGTTTGGCTTTTTTCGCAAGCAAGGTCTTCCCGGCAGAATGGGAGGCTGGCTTCTTCGCTTCGCGCGCCTGGGAGACAGGCATTTTTTCCGGTTTGACGGGGGCCTTTTTCGCCGCCTTTTTTGGGGCGGGAGTGGCCTTGGGGGATTTCTTGGATTTTGTCGCCATGTGGTCGCTGAATAGAGAGAAAGGGGGCGATATGTAGCGCCTGAAATGCCCTAGTGCAAGGGTATTCTTGGAAAAAAACCCATCCCGGCGGGAGAAAGGGGGACGGCGGGAATTCCGGTGGCTACCTTCCGACCAGAATGAGCCCCGACCATTCGCGGAGAGAATACTGTTTTTGGAGCGGCAACGCCCGCTCGCTGCCGACCTCGCAAACGTCATCCGGAGCGGGGAGCCCGGTATCGGCGAACTTGTGCCAGGACATCCCGCGCGGGAGCACGGGAAGCGCAAACGCCAGCGGCTTGTAATACATGTTGAAGGCGACATAGAAAAAATGCGGTGGGCCTCCGATCGCCTCCCCGTGCCGCCCGCAGAGCATGAAGGCGAGGGAGCGGCTCGATGCGGTCCAATCCGGGCGCCACGGCAAAACCCCGTGCCAGCTGATATCCGGGTAGCCGCTTCCGACCTGGTCCCGCGAGGTGAGAAACTCCGGCTGGCGGAAGGCCGGGTTTGTTTTCCGGAATGCGATCAGCGCCTTGGTGAAGCGCAACATCTCGCGGCCCGGCTCGTCGAGATCCCAGCTCAGCCAGTTCCAGTCCTCGTCGTGGCAGTAGGCGTTGTTGTTGCCGCGCTGGGTCCGTCCGCATTCATCACCCATGGAAATCATCGGAACCCCCTGGCTGGTGAGCAGGAGCATCATCGCGTTCTTGCACTGGCGCAGGCGCAGGCCGCGCACTTTCGGGTCGCCGGTTTCCCCCTCGACCCCGCAATTCCAACTGGAGTTGTCGTTCGCTCCGTCGTTGTTGTTCTCCCCGTTCTCGAGGTTGTGCTTTTCGTTGTAGGAAAACAGATCGCGCAGGGTAAACCCGTCGTGGCAGGTGATGAAGTTGACCGAGGCGGTGGGCTTGCGTCCGGCCGCGGCGTAGAGGTCGGGCGAGCCCATGATGCGCTGGACCATTTCGCCCACGGTGCCGGGCTCGCCCTTGAGGAACCGTCTCGCGCAGTCGCGGAATTTTCCGTTCCATTCCATCCACCGGCCGTAGGAGGGAAAATTGCCGACCTGGTAAAGCCCGCCCGCGTCCCAGGCCTCGGCGATGAGGTCGCACCCCGCGAGGACCGGGTCGTAGGCGAGCGCCTCGAGCAGCGGCGGGTTGAGGAGCGGGGCCCCGTTGACATCCCGCCCGAGCACCGAGGCCAGGTCGAATCGGAACCCGTCGATATGGTATTCCGAGGCCCAATAACGGAGGCAGTTGATGACGAATCCCCGGATGGCGGGGTGGTTGCAGTTCACGGTGTTCCCGCAGCCGGTGTAGTTCAGGAAGCGGCCTTTCGGGTCGAGGAGGTAGTAGGTTTTGTTGTCGATGCCGCGGAACGAGATCACCGGGCCGTCCGCGCCCCCCTCGGCGGTGTGGTTGAACACGACATCGAGGACGACCTCCAGCCCGCCCGCGTGCAGTTGCCGGACCATGTCCTTGAATTCATGGACCTGCCGGCCTTCCCGGGCGCTCGCCGCGTAGCTGCATTTCGGCGCGAAGAAGCCGACCGTGCTGTAGCCCCAGTAGTTGCAGAGCGGCCCACCGGTCGCGGGGTTGGTGCGCGTGTTCTCGGTTTCGTCGAACTCGAAGACCGGCATCAGCTCGATGCAGTTGACCCCGAGGTCCCGGAGGTAGGAAGTCTTTTCCGCCAGCCCGGAAAATGTCCCCGGGTGCGCCGCCGAGGAGCTGGGGTGCCGCGTGAACCCCCTCACGTGCAGCTCGTAGATGATCATCTCGCTCTCCGGGCACCTCAGCGGGCGGCTGTGCTCCCATTGGTATTCCTCGTGCGGGATCCGCCCGCGGTAGACGGGTTTGTGGCCGGAGGGTTTTCCCATCCAGATTTCCCGCCCGGCGATTTTTCGTGCGTGGGGGTCGAGCACGACGTGCCCCGCGTCGAAATAATGCCCCTCGCGCGGGTCGTAAGGCCCATCGAACCGGAACCCATACTCGATCTTTTCGTAGTCCAGATCGTAAACCGTCATCGCCCAGACTTGGCCGAGGCGATACTCGGGCGGGAACGGGATCTCGGCCATCGGGCCGGAAGCCCCCCGCTCGAAAAGCACCAGGGTGCAGGCGGTCGCATGCACGCTGACGATGGAAAAATTGACTCCGTGGGGGACATGGCTCGCGGCGAATGGCATCGGGTGCCCGTAGCGCAGCTTGAACTCTCCGTGCGAATGGGTCGGGTTTGGACGGTTGGGCATCTTGCGGCCCCAGCTTATAAACCCGGCCAAAAACCGCAAGCCGCGCGTTCGTGCTTGTGATCACGTGATGCCGGGGTGAAATTCACCGGCTCGATGGCCGGATGTTACGTCGCATTTCACAAGCAGCTGGGGGACCTCGTTCTCCTGGAACCGGCTTTGTCGCGGCTCCTGGCCCACCACGGCCGTCCGGTCCGGCTGATGACGAGGAATGGGCACGCCGACCTGGTCGCCCTCATGCCGGGGGTGAAGTTCGTGAAGGGACTGGCGCTCGCTCCCGTGCGGTCGCTCTACTGCTTCGACCCCTTGAGCAAATCGGCGTTCCGCTCGCTGTTGGCCCCGGTTCTCACGCGTCGCCTCGTCGTTCCCGAGCGGGCGGAACTCCGGTGGTATCATCCCCTGGTTTTTTCCGGGCCATCGAACCCGGAACTCGGAGACTCCTATGTGGCCGAGTATTTCTGGGAGCACACTCCCGTGCCGGCGCACGCGCCGTTCCGTCCCCCGGTTTTGTCGGAGCCGCCGGACGATTGGGCCCCGGCGGGATGGAAACCGGGGGAATTCATCCTGGTGAATCCCACGTCCGGGTGGAAAAAAAAGATGTGGACCGTGGAGGGATGGACCGCCGTGCTCCGCGCGCTCGGCCCCCGCTGCCGGTTCGTCCTCACGAATGCGGGTTCCGACTGGCAAGCCGCACATTGCGAAGGGATCGCCGCAGCCACGGGGGGGGCCGTGATCCGGCAGACGGCATTGAGGCAGTTTCTTTGGCTCTGCGCGAATGCCAGGGCGGTCCTGTCGGTGGACGGGGCCGCATCTCATCTGGCTTCCGCGTTCGGCGTGAAGTGCTTCACGGTTTTCGGGCCCACGCGCATGGCCCAATGGCACCGTCCCGCGCCCGGCCACATCGCCTTCCAGGCACCACCGAACACCGGAGGAATCCGTGGCCTGCAAAGGCTCGAAGCCGGGCCGGTGATCGAGGCGCTGGCGGCTCTCGAAATCTGAACGTCCGGCATCCGCGCGGCCCTCACCGCCCGCCGGGAGGTGCCTCCGGCTCGCGAAAAGTAATCCGGGCCTTGCTCAAGTCGTATGGCGACAACTCCACGGTCACGCGGTCTCCGGGAACGATCCGGATGAAGTTTTTCCGCATCTTTCCCGAGATGTGGGAGAGGACGACATGGCCGTTGGGGAGCTTCACCCGGAACATTGTTCCTGGCAGCACATCGACCACCACGCCCTCGCTTGTGACACAGTCATCTTTTGCCATGCGGGGGCCTTGGTAGCAAAGTCACGGATCAAAATCAACCCGCCGCACAAAGGCGGCGAGATTTTGCCGGGAGTCGGCCGGGCAAACGGATCCGCGAAAATGCCCCCCCGAAAAACCGCGAGGCCAGGCGGCATGGTTATTGCTGGGTTGCGGCATGGCCCGGGTCGAATGTTACGGAATTGTCACAAAGGGGGGGTGGCACATCCCCCCAACAAAGTGTCTCTTTACTGTCGCTCCTTGTGAAATTTAACCCCGCCCCGTTCGTTTTGGTTCAGGCCGCCGCCTTTTTTCTGCTCGCCGGAGGGAATATGGCACAGGGGGGGATCCAGCCCCAAGGGCTGACCGCGCAGGAATGCTACGCGAACGCGGAACGGCTTTTCGTGGAAGGAAAATATCCCGAGGCGGCGGATCTCTTCCAAAAGCTTCTCGACGATTACGGCCAGTCGAAAGAGGCCGTGGAGGCGATCCGCAACATCCGCTACCGCCACGCCATGTGCTTCGTTCACATGAAAAAATTCGGCGACGCGATCGGGCCGATCGAAACCGCCTTGCAGCAGCAGCTCGGGGCGGCGGAAATGCAGGAACTCCGGTTCTGGCTCGGCGTGGCCGACCTGGAGGAGAAAAACTACGCGGAAGCCCGCGACGCCCTGCAAAAATTCCTGCTTCTCTTTCCCCCGGGAGCCGAGAAGAACCCGGTCTACCTCCGGCAACACCCGTCCGCGATGAAGATCCCCGAGGCCCTCATCCTGATCGGATCGGCCTGGCTCCTCGACGAAAAATACAAGGAGGCAGCCGAGTATTACGACAGCATCAAACCGGGGATGATCCCAGAAAACCGATCCCGCGCGGTCGTCCTGCATCTCTATGCGCTTTTGGAGGACGGCCAGAACGAGGCGGCCATGAAGGTCATCGGGGAGGAATATCCCCGGATGGGTGACATCATCCAGCTCGTGACCTTCCAGAGCCTGACGCTCGAACTCGGCAACCGCTGGCTCGAGGCGGGGGAATACCGCAAAGCCATCCTGTGCCTGCAACGGGTGTGGGCCTCCGGGCGGCTGCTCAAGCACCAGCAGTCGCGGCTGGACGCGCTCCAAAGCCGGTTGCAAGCCGCGGAGGCAACCCCGAAGAGCGATCCCTACACGAAATTTCTCCTCGCCCAACTGATTCAAAAAGTGAAGCGGGAGGTCGACAGCTTCAAAAAGATCCAGAGCTTCGATGCCGCCCTGCGCATGCGCCTCGCCACGGCGTATCAGGCCATGAAGCGCTACCGCGAGGCGGCGATCATCCTCGAGGACATGCTCGACCGGATGCCTGCGGACAAGATCGTCGAGAGGGCGTCCGTGAACCTCGTGCAGGCATGGTTCGAGATCGGGCGGTGGCCGAAAGTCAGCGGAGCCGCCGAGGCCTTCGCGAAGAAGTTCCCCGGCTCCCCGAGCCTCCCCATGATCGGATACCTGTCGGGCATCGCCGCGCAGAAAGATCTGCGTTTTGAGGAATCCGTCGCCACGTTCGACGCGATCCAGAAGGGGGATTCCGAGTTTGCGCCAAGGGCGCTGTTCATGAAAGGCTTCACCCTCCTGCTCGCGGAAAAAAACGGGGAGGCCATCGGGACTTTCGAGAAGTTCGGGAAAAAATTCCCCTCCCACGACCTGGGCGAGGCCGCCGGCTATTGGCGCGGCATGGGTTATTCGCTCGACAGGCAGTTCGAAAAATCGCGGGCGGCGATGGACGACTGCCTGCGGAAATACAAGGACGGCCAATACGCGGGGAACGCGGTTTTCCGCAAGGCCTACTGCGCCCAGCAACTCGGGAACTACAAGACCAGCATCAAGGAGCTGAGGTCGTTCATGCGCACGTATCCGGGCCACGAGGAGGCCGGCGAAGCCCGCGTCCTGCTCGGAGACGCCCTGATGAACGAGGGGGAGATGGAGGAAGGGATCGCCGCTTTCAAGGGCATCCCGAAAGCGGACACGAGGTTTTACGAAGAGGGGGTGTTCAAAACCGGGAAGGCCCTCAAGCTCATGGAGGAATACGACCGCTGCTTCGACCTGATGCGGGACTTCCAAAAGGAAAATCCCCGCAGCCCGCGCGTGGCCGAGGCGATCTTCAATATCGGCTGGGTTTACCGCCAGAAGGAACAGCCGGAAAAAGCCCGCGACGCCTACTGGGAAGCGATCGGGGAATACGGCGACGATCCATCCATCCGTTCGGTGGAGGAGCTTTTCCCCGCCCTCTCGAGACTCTACAAGGGAGAGGAAGGCCCCGCCCACTATCGCGCCCTCCTCGGCGACCTGGGGCGGGACGCGGAAAAATCCGGGAGGAAGACGCTGGCCATGCGGGTCCTCTGGGCACAGGCCTCGGCCCTGAAGAAGGCCGACCCCGATGCGTCCCGCAGGCTCCTCTGCAAAGCCTCGAAGCTCGCCGACGTGCAAACGACAAACCCGCTCCTCCTGGCGGATTTTGCCGAGGCCCTGCTGGCTGCGGGACAGGAAAAGGAAGGCGAGCAGATGTCCCTCGATCTCGTGAAGTGGAACCCGCGGGCCCCGCAGAAAGACCGCGCCCTCGCCAACCTCGGCTTCCTCGAGTTGAAACGCGGCCACGACAAGGCGGCCCTGGACCGCTTCGACCGCTTCGAAAAAGAAACTCTCGGCTCCCCGGTGTTCGGGCGCGTCCTCCTGGCAAAAGCGGACATCCTCCAAAAACGGGGCGAGAAGGCCAGGGCGCTCGCCGCCCTGGAAGCCGTTCTCGCCAGCAAGTATTCCACCGGCAGCGAAAAAGCCGAGGCGCTCTACCGGACAGGCGAGACCCACATGGCCGATGGCAAACCGGAGCTGGCCGTGCCGTATTTCCAGCGGATCTACGTGATGCACGGGCGCTGGGGCGAATGGGTCGCCAAGGCTTACCTCCGCAGCGGCGAGGCCTTCGAAAAATTGAAGGACACCCCGAGCGCCCGCAAGACCTACCAGGAGCTGGCGGCGAATGAGGATCTTGCCACGTTCCCGGAAACCAAGCTCGCCAAGGACCGCCTCCAGGCCCTCGGCGGACCGCTCCCCGAGGAGCCTTCCCAAGGATGAAACGGATTTTCCTGTTCGTTCTGCTGTCGGCCCCGCTGCTCCCGGCCCAGGACGTTCTCTTTATGAAGAACGGGGAAAACCGCCCGGGCCATCTGGCCGGAGTGGACGACCTCCAGTTTCGCCTGCAGGTCCAGCTGCCGCCGCCTCCCGGCACCCCGCACGGGGCCGCGCCGGTTTTCGCTTCCGTTTCCATCCCGCGTGCGGATGTCGTCCGTATCGAGTTCGCTCCCGATCCCGCCTTGGAGGCGCTTCTGAAATCCCCGACACCCCGGCAAACTGCGGAGATCGAGGCCCACTGGGTCAAAGCCCGGCCGTGGCTCCAGGTCCCGCGCTCGCCCGCCGCACGCATCGCAAATGCCCTGGCCGACGTGCTTCTGCAGACAGGGGGCCCCGCCCAGGCCGCCCGCGCGCTTGAGCTTTGCAAAACCGTTGAAACCGGGGCGTGGGACCCGGACGACAAACTGGCCGCGCGACAGGGACGCCTCCGCGCAATGGTCGCCACGGGGAATGCCAAGGAGGCCGTCGACGAGGCCATGGAATTGTCGGCCATCACTGAGAACCCCTCCGTGCTCATCGAGGCGAAATATATTCTCGCCACCGCCGCCGATGCCTCGCTGCGCAAACTCCTCGAGGACAATCCACGCTGGCAGGAGGATCCCCATGTCACCCCCGAACGCCACCGCCTCTACAACGAAGCCCTCGATTGCTACCTCTACCCGTGTCTTTTTGCAGGCTCGGAGCCGGAGCCCGCCGCGCGCGGGCTCTGGGGTGCCGCCGGCGTCTACCTCCTGGCGGGCGAAAGCCAGAAAGCCCTGGAATGCGCGCGCGACATCGCGGGCTTCTACCCCGGCACGAAGCCCGCCGCCACCGCTGCGGAATTCATCGCCTCACTCCCCGCGGCCCAGCGCGCGATCGACCCAGAAAAGGACGCCCGCGCCGAATTGGCACCCACCCCGAAACCTGCGGAAAAACCCGGAAAGTCACCCGATGAAAAGAAAAAATCCCATGAACGAAAAAAACCGAAACAACCCTGAATTTCCGCCGCTCCGGGGCTGGCTCCGCGGGTCCCGCCCGTGGCTGGTCGTCCTCCCGGCCCTGCTGGCGGCCTTCCTGCCCGCCACCGCGAGCGCGGCGGGCGTCGCAAGCAACAAGAGCCTTCTGGACCTTTACCATGATGGCGGCCCCATCATGCACCTCATCGCGCTCTGCTCGGTTTCGGTCATGGCGCTCGGCTCCTACTGCGTGATCATGTTCCGTAAAGGGAAACTCATGCCTCCCGGCGTGGTCGCCCACCTCGGCAACCTGATGGCGCAGCGCGACCTCCAGGGCTCGTATGATTTCTGCAACGCGAACCCCTGCCTGCTCACCCAGATCCTCTCCGGTGCCCTCACGAAAGCGAATTTCGAGCGCGACATGTTCAACAAGGCCGCCATGGAAAACGCCATCGCGGACGACTGCTTCCGCGCGGAAACAAAAATGATGGTCACCGTGAACTACCTCAACACCTTCGCCGTCCTGGCCCCGATGATCGGTCTCCTCGGCACCGTCGCGGGCATGATCACCAGCTTCAGCGCGCTCACCGCCGGGAAAGCGGAGGCGACGGATCTCGCCAAGGGCATCGGCGAGGCGCTCATTGCCACCGGCGGAGGACTCCTCCTCGCCATCCCCTCCATGTTCCTTTACTTCTTCTTCCGCGGCATGCTCACGACGAACATGGCGGATGCCCACAAGGCACTCTCCCACATCCTGGACCTCTTCACCGGCGAGGCACACGGGACTCCCCCACCCGCCTGGCAGATCTCCGACGAACCTCCGGTGCCCGCCGCCGCCGAATAGCCATCCCATGCCCGCATCACGCCGCCGCATGCGCAGGGTCCATCACGACGAGGTCGGCCTCCAGATCGCGCCGATGATCGACGTGACCCTCCTCCTGCTCTTCTTCTTCATGCTCGCGGGAAAAATCACCAAGGGCGAAAAACTCCTCGACATCAAGGTCCCCCTCGCCGCGACAGGCAGGGTGCCGGTGGACGAGGGGGATCGCGACGTGGTCAACATCGACGAAAACGGCCAGATCTACAGCGGCAGCCTCCCCGTGACATCCAAGGAACTCACCGCCCACCTCAAACAGCGGTTCAAGGATTACCCGCCGCTGAAACTTTACGTCCGCGCGGATTCCGCGACGCCGGGCAAAAAAATCAAGGAAGTCATGGCGATCGCCAGCGAGTCCGGAGCCATCGAGGTCATCTTCGGGGTCCTTCAAAAATGAGGCGGACCGAACACCCGCAGATCGAGCTGCAGATCGCCCCGATGATCGACGTCTGCTTCCTGCTCCTGTTCTTTTACATCCTCACTTCCAAGCCCGTGAAACCCGAGGCCGACATGAGCATGACCCTGCCGGGAACCGTCGCACAGGAGGAGTCTCTGGACATCCCCGACGAACAGCGCATCGCGATCCAGGACAACGGCCAAATCGTCCTCAATGACCTCTCCCTGGACAGGCCGGACGACCGGCAACTCCCCGCCCTGCTCGCGACGCTGAAGCGGTTCAAGGAATCGTCGGACGCGAACAAAAGCCAGGCGCTCATCACTGTGGATGTCTCGGACGGAGCCGTGCACCAACGCGTGGTCGATGTCCTCAACGCCTGCGCGGAAGCCGGCATCCAAGGGGTGACATTCGCCGGGGCAACCGGGGAGGAAGAATGACGAACGCCCTCCAGGACAACCCGCCAGCGCAGAAAAAGCGGCTTCGGCGGCTCATCGTCACCGTGGTTCTGGTGAGCGTCGGCATCCACCTCGCGGCGGGCATCGTGGCGGGCGTGGTCATCGTGGCGAAATACCTTGCCGAGCCGCCGCCCGAGTTCAAAGCCGTCCGCGACATCCGCCTCCCCGCCAAACAGCGCGAACACAGGATGAACATGGCGGCCTTTGACGGCATGGCCCCGAAACCCAGCTTCAACGACAGGATGCAGAGCATCCGCCCCACCGCGTTCGCCCTCCCGGAACTGCCGACGATGGACATGGACCAGATGCTGCCGCTGGATCCGTCCGAGATCGTTTCCGACCAGGCCTCGGGCCTCGCCGGCACCGGGGGTCTCGGCAACGGCCTTGGCCCGGGCGGCTCCGGGGGCGGGGGAACCGGGTTCGGGGGTGACGGCATGAGCTTTTTCGGGATCCAATCCACCGGCAAACGCATCCTCCTGATCTTCGATGTTTCCACGAGCGTCGTGAACAAGGCTTCCGCCGCAGGCATCCCCCTCTCAAAAATCCAGGAGGAAACATCCGACCTGATCGGCAAACTCCCAATCAGCGCCAGATTCGGGATCATCCAGTTCACCCAGAATTTCAAGCCGTTCAACGAAGATCTCGTCCCCGCCACCGACCAGAACCGCGCGGCCGCGCTCGAATGGATCAAGTCCGAATGGGTCGAATCCGGCACCATGGGAGCCTCGGGCAAAGTCACCGGCAACCCGCGCGGCCTCGTCGGCGTCCTCGAACTTGCCGCCAGGATGCAGCCGGATGTCATCTTCCTCATCTCGGACGCCAGCTTCCAGTGGAAGCCCTCGGGACGGATCGAAGACATCCCCTGGAAGGAAATCGAAAAACTGACCCAGGGCCCGCTCCAAGGGACCGAGGGCTGCAAAATCCACTTCATCGGCTTCGAGATGAAGCCCGGGGACAAACGCGAGTTCGGCACCATCATCCGAAAAACCGGAGGGAAAATCCGGGAGATCAAATGACCGTCCCGATTTCTGGAACAGTGGTGCCGGACAGCGCCCTTCCCCTTGCCGACAGGCACACGGGCGCCAAAATCCGCGCCGTAAGGGAAGAAATGAGAGGGGAACGGTTCGACGGCATGCCGATAACGCGAGGGAGGGCGAAGCTCCGTCCTGGGAGGGCGAAGCTCCGTCTGAGCCGTAATATATGGGTTCGGACGGAGCCTCGCCCTCCCGGTCCGGTGCGGCCTTTCCGCTCAGAACCAGGCCGCGTTGCTGATGGATTTTTCCTGTTTATTTCACAGGCTCTCAGGGCTTCAGCTCGTCGCCGGTGATCGCGTTGGCGATGACATATTTTTCCTGGTGGAAAGTGGGATCGGAGCGGAAGGAAAGCCGCCCGGCATACCGGCGCTCGATTTCGACGAGGTGCTCCTCGTCATCCGTCCGCAGGCGGCCGAGAAGGTCGGGATGCACGGTGACCTTGATTTCGTGGACGCTTTCCTGGTGTTTGCGCATCACCGCGTGAAGCGCGCGCTGGAGCTCGACGCTCATGGTCATCGGGCTCTTGATGAGCCCCTTTCCGTGGCAGTGCGGGCAGGCGACAAAGATGGCGCTCGCGAGGCTCTCGTTGGCCCGCTGGCGGGTCATCTCCATGAGGCCGAGCTGGGAGATCGGCAGCACGTGGGTGCGCGCCTTGTCCCGCTTGAGGTGTTCCTTGACCCGCTGGTAGACCGCCTGCTGGTCCTTCCGGCTCTTCATGTCGATGAAGTCGGCCACGATCAGCCCCCCGATGTTGCGGAGGCGGAGCTGGCGGGCGATTTCGTCGGCGGCCTCCAGGTTCGTCTGGAGGAGGGTTTTTTCCATGTCGCGGACCCCTTTGTTCCGCCCGGTGTTCACGTCCACCGCAATCATGGCCTCGGTTTCATCGATGACGATGTAGCCCCCGCAGGGGAGCCACACCTGGCGGTGGAAGGCCGTGTCGATCTGGGTCTGCACGCCGAAGCAATCGAAGATCGGCTGCGCGCCGGTGTAGTGCTGGATGGATTTTTTCGCACGCTTGGAGACCTGCCCGACGAGCGTCTGCATCCTCTCCGCCGCCTTCGCGTCGTCCACGATGACCGCGTCCACTTCGTCGGTGAGAAAATCCCGCACCGTGCGGTCGATCAGGTCCGGCTCCTCGAACAGGCACGCGGGCGCATTTTTCTCCTGCAACCCGGTCTGGATCGAGGTCCACTGCTCGAGAAGGATGCTGAGGTCGCGCACGAAATAGCGCGCCCGCTGCCCGGCCCCGACCGTGCGCATGATCACCCCCATGCCTTCCGGGACCTCGAGCTCGCGGAGGATTTTGCGGAGGCGTTCGCGCTCTTTCGGGTCGTCGATTTTTCGGGAGATGCCGAACTGGTCGTTGAAGGGCATGAGCACGAGGTATCTGCCCGCGAGGCTGATGTCGGTCGTGATCCGCGGGCCCTTGTTGCTGATGGGGCCTTTCTTGACCTGGACGAGGACGTCCGAGCCCACCGGGTAAATGTTCGGGACGTCTTTGTGCGTGATGCGCGGGGCCTTTTTCTTTTTGCCCTCCCCCCCCCGGTTGACCGTCTCGATCCCGCTGTCGAGCGCCGCAGGGATGGCATCCCAAAATTGCAGGAAGGCATTTTTTTCAAACCCGATGTCGACGAACATCGCCTTGATCCCGGACTCGATGTTGCGGACTTTGCCCTTGTAAATGCCGCCGACGATGTTGCGGTCGGTCTCGCGCTCGATGGTGTATTCCTCGAGCTTGTTGTTTTCGAGCAGAGCGACCCGTTTTTCGAGCCGCTCGCAGCTGACGATGAGCTTGATGCCGGTGGATTTTTTACGAAGGCCAAGGATGCGTTTTACGGTGTCTATCATGTGAAGGTGTTTGTTGTCGGTGCGGGTGGCACGCGGTGGTGAGGTTTGTTCAGCGGCGGGGTTGTGGGGGAGATTTCGGCTGGCGGTTTCCGCCGTCGGTTTTCTCCTTTTTCCCACCGAGGAAATTGAAAAATTTCTGCAGGGCATTCGGTTTGCCCGGGCGGTTTTTGACGCGCCCGCGGTCGTCCGCTTCCTCGCGGACGTTCGGCTGGGCGGCGGGCCTGTTCTCCTGGGTGTCGCCGGTGGCGGAACCCGCGTCGCTGGAGGCCGCCTCACCGTCGTCGCCGACCGTGGTGGCGGCGGGGATATCGCGCCCGAAGTCGATGCTTTCGACGAAGCGGAAATTCCCCTTGGCGGGCTCGAGGGCGGCCAACTGGGGGACTTCCTCTCCCTTTTCCATTTTAAAAATGTCATCCAGGATCTTGGCGGCAACGGGGGCGCAAACGCCTCCGCCGGATTTGGCACCCTGGATGAATATCACGACCGCATACCTGGGCGCGACGTAAGGCGCAAACGACACGAACCACGTGTGGTTGTCCTTCACCCCGGAACGGGTGAACTGCGCGGTGCCGGTTTTGCCCGCCACCTCGACGCCCTTGATGCGCGCGCGCCCCGCCGTCCCGCCGTCCTCGTTGACGACCTTCCACATGCCTCGGCGGACTTTTTCGATTTGGTCCGGGGTCAGCCCCGCGTCGCCGACCAGGTTGGCACGCACGCGGGCGGGTTCCTGCGAGACCACGGTCCCGTCCTGCGCGACAATCCGGTCGATCAACCGGGGATAATAAACCGTGCCCCCGTTCGCCACCGCAGACGCGACCATCGCCATCTGGAGGGGGGAGGCCAGGACGTCGCCCTGCCCGATCGCGGTGTTTGCCGTGAGCCCGGAGGACCAACGCGCCTGGGGATTCACGCTGGCCAGCCAGGCGGGTCCGGGAAGCACGCCAGGGGCCTCGCCCGAGAGGGGGACACCGGATTTTTGCCCCAGCCCGAGCATGTTGCCCACCGTGTCGATCTGCTCGATGCCCGCCGCATTTCCGTATTGGTAGAAAAAGGCGTTGCAGGAGTGCTTGATCGCATCCGAAAGCCCGAGCGTGCCGTGGGACCCGCCTTTGTCGGCAATCCAGCATTTCATGTATTTGTTGCCGTAGGTCACCCCCCCCGAACACGTGAACGTGCGGTTCCCCACCCCGGCCCGCAAGCCGGCGAGGGAAATGGGGATTTTGAAGGTCGATCCGGGCGCGTAGGCGCTGATCGCACGGTTCAGCAACGGGTTTGTCTCGTCGTTCGTCAGTTCCTTCCAGTCCAGGTTGGCGATCGACGGGATAAAGACGTTGGGGTCGTAGGAAGGGACGGAAGCCATGGCCAGAATATCCCCGTTGTCCGGATTGACGACGACCGCCGCGCCGCGGCCGACGGCACGCAGGGCCTCTTCTGCGAAATACTGGATCCGGGCGTCGATGGTCAGGAACACGTTGTCTCCCTGCACGGGTTCCCTGCGGTTGACCTCCCCCTCGATGACCCCCTTCACGTTGCGCTGCAAAATCCGGGCGCCGGGCTGGCCTTTGAGAACCTCGTTGAAGTAAAGCTCGATCTGCGCCTTCCCCTCCATGTCGGGCTCGTAAAAATTGAAGTTCCTGAGGTCCGGCAGCTTGTCGAGGTCGTTCGGCATCCCGACATAGCCGAGGAGGTGGGCCGCGAGCGAGCCGTAAACATACCAGCGCACCGGCTTCACCGTGACATTCACGCCCGGCAGCCCAAGGTTTTTTTCCGAGAAGACCGCCATCTGGCCGAAATCCAGATCCTGCCGGTAGCTGTAGGGAACCTCCTGGTTGGTCCGGTAGTGGATTTGCAGGGCGTTGGCGTTGTAGTCCTCCGCGACGCCCAGTTCCTCCAGCCGGGGGATCACCTCGTCGGAGACAATTTTCACCACGTCGGCCTCCTTGAGGTCACGCGGCATGTTGTGGACACGGCCCCGGTAGCTGATCATCGGCACGCTTCCCTTGGATTCCCGATAGGCCCGCACCATGTCCGGCAGATAAAAATCGACCTCGAAACTCGCCCGGTTTTCCACCAGTTTGATCCCGTTCCGGTCGAGGATCTCGCCGCGCACGGCGGGGATCCGCACCGAGACCTGGGACCGGTTGCCGATCCTGGCCGTATATTCCGCCCCCCGCGCGATCTGCACATACCACAGGCGGAAAACGAGCCCCGAAAATCCCAGGAGCATGATCAGGCCGAGAACCAGGATGCGTGCGGTGGAGCGTGTGCGTTTCATCTAGTAGCTTCTCGTGTCCCAGGGATTGTCGGGAATGAGGGCGGCGAACGGCTTCACGGCGGCATGGAGGAGCGGGGCAAACAACCCCGCGAGAAGACCGGGGGCAAACAGCCGCCAGAGGATCGCCTCGTCGTAGACAAACCCCTCGCGCCGCAGGGAGATCATGGCGAACTGCATCAGCAGGAACGCCCACGTGCAAACCACGCTCAGCGGGATCACCGGCCACCAATGGCCGCGCAAATACGACGGCCGGCAGCCGTTGGCGATGCTTCCATAAATCACGAAGAAGACAATAGAACAACCCAGGGCGATTTCAACCTGGCCCCCCACGACATTCAGATACATGAGATCGGAAAGGAGCCCGGTGCAGAACGCCGCGAAAAGCATGGCGGGAAACGGGAGCACCATCGCCGCGTAGCAAAAAATCATCGGCACAAACAGAAACCGCGCCCCGTGCAGCACGTGGATCGCGGGAAGGGCCTGCTGCAAAAGAAAGGCGGCGAACACCCCGACACACGCGGCCAAAGCGCCGACCGCCGCCTTCATTTCGCCCCCACCACCACGAACACATCCTCGGCCTGCGAGATGTCCACGGCAGGCTCGACGACCGCCTGGCCGTCCAAGGGACGCGTCCGGAATTCTTTGACCTTGCCGACCAGGATGCCCGACGGGAAAACCCCGTTGCTGATGCCGGCCGTATAAACTTTTTGCCCCGCTTCGAGGGCCGCGTTTTTCGTGAGAAAATTCAGCTGCAGCTCGCCGCCTGCCCCACTTTCCTGGACACGGATTCCCGAGAGGATGCCCTGCTCGCGCGTGCCCTCGACCTTGGCGGCCACCCGGCACGTCTCGTCGGTGATCAGGACGACGATGGACTCGTTCTTCGCGACGGTGGTCGTCTTGCCCACCAGGCCCACTTCCGTCAACACCGGCTGGTCGGTCTCCACGCCGTCCTCGAACCCACGGTTGATCTTGACCGTGTTCCACCAGCTCGAGGCATCGCGGGCGATCACCCGGGCGGCAAGGAGCCGGAAGACCGAGCGCTCGCGGTATTCCAGGGCGAGACGGAGGCGGTTGTTCTCGCTTTCGATTTCCCGGAGCAGGTTGTTCGTCGTGAGGAGCTCCCGGTTGACCTCGTTGAGCTTCCGGTTGTCCGCCTCGACCTCGTCGAGGGTTTTCAATCCTTTGCCCATCGATCCGATCTGTTCCTGCACGGCGGTGCCCGTGCGGAGGAACGGTGCGAGGAGGGAGAGGAACTTCGCCTGCGCGGCCTGCATCGAGTCGGGGGGGAGCACCGAAAGGTAAACGGCCGCCGCGAGCACGGCCAGCAGGAGAGCGATGTTGAGCTTCTTCATGCAGGGTCAGGGGGCGGAGGCCCCGCGAATCACGGGTGCGGGCGCTCTGAGGAAACCGCCCGGAGGAACTTGAGTTCCGAGAGGGCGCGCCCGGTCCCTTCCGCGACGGCGCTCAGGGGATCCTCGGCGACGTGGACGGGCAGCCCGGTTTCTTCGGCAAGCAGTTTGTCGAGCCCCCGGAGGAGCGCCCCTCCTCCCGCGAGCACCAGACCGCGGTCGACCAGATCGGCGGAGAGCTCGGGCGGGCATCTTTCCAAGGTGATGCGGACCGAGTCCACGATCGTCGAGAGCGGTTCCAGCAGCGCCTCGCGGACCTCCTGCGAGGAAATGGAGATCGTTTTGGGCAGGCCCGCCACCAGGTCGCGCCCCTTGACTTCCATGCTGACTTCCTTCTCCAGCTTGTAGGCGGACCCGATTTTGATTTTGATTTCCTCGGCGGTGCGCTCGCCGATCATCAGGTTGTAGGCGCGCTTCATGTAGTTGGCGATCGCCTCGTCGAGCTCGTCGCCGGCCACGCGGACACTCCGGCTGAAAACGATTCCGCTCAGCGAGATGAGGGCCACCTCGGTGGTGCCGCCACCGATGTCGATGATCATGTTGCCTGCGGCATCCTGCACCGGAAGGCCCACGCCGATGGCTGCGGCCATTGGCTCTTCGATCAGGTAAACTTCCCTGGCCCCCGCATGGGTCGCGGAGTCTTTCACGGCGCGCTTCTCGACTTCTGTGATCCCGCTCGGGACCGCGATCACGACACGCGGGCGCACCATGCGTCGGCGGTTGTGGACCTTGCTGATGAAGTGCCGGAGCATCGCCTCCGTGATTTCAAAGTCCGCGATCACGCCGTCCTTGAGCGGGCGGATCGCCACGATGTTTCCGGGGGTGCGACCGAGCATGCGCTTGGCCTCGTCTCCCACTGCGAGCACGCGGGTCGTGCCCTGTTGGACGGCGACGACGGAAGGCTCGCGCAGAACAATCCCGTGGTCTTTGACATACACGAGCGTATTTGCGGTCCCGAGGTCGATGCCGATGTCGTTGGAAAAAAATCCCAGAAGGTTGTCAAACATCAGATAGGTCTTCGAATTGAGGTAAAGTGTTGATTTGGAGCGACAGCCTCACCCCCGCCCCCGTCGCCAAGTGGCGGGACAAACTGTCGGAGTGGACAACTTGATTTTCCGAAGCCCCTGCGTCAAGGCTATCCTTGACAAACTTTCAGATTTCCTGCCATCGAGGATGCCGGACGGCGTTCCGGTCAGATCGCGGCTGCGACGGCCCGGCCCATCTCCGTTGTTCCGACCAAAGTCGTCCCGGGAGTGTGGATGTCGGCGGTTCTCAGTCCATCGGCGATGACTTTTCCGACCGCCGCCTCGATGGCGGAAGCGGCATCGTGGCGTCCGCAGGAAAGGCGGAGCATCATGGCGGCGGACAGAATCTGCGCGACCGGGTTGGCAATGCCCTTGCCGGCAATATCCGGGGCGGTTCCGCCGCTGGGTTCATACATCCCGAAACGGGTCGACCCGCCCGTGGATTCCCCGAGGCTCGCGCTCGGGAGCATCCCCAGGGAACCGGAAATCATCGCCATCTCGTCGCTGAGGATGTCGCCGAACAGGTTTTCCGCGAGCACCACGTCGAACGACTTCGGGTTTTTGATGAGCTGCATCGCGGCGTTGTCGACGTAAAGATGATTCAGGGCGACATCCGGAAAATCCCGCGCGGTTTCCGTGACCACCCTGCGCCAAAGGATCCCGTTCTGGAGCACATTCGCCTTGTCGATCGAAGTCACCCGCCCCCGGCGCGAACGCGCGGCCTCGAAGGCCACCTTCGCGATCCTCCGGATCTCGCTTTCCCAATAGACCATCGTGTCCACCGCGAACTCCTCCCCCCCTTCTTTCCTGAGGAATTTCGGCTCCCCGAAGTAGAGCCCCCCGGTCAGCTCGCGGACGCACAGGACATCGAACCCGCCTTCCACGATGCGCGGGTGGAGCGGCGAGGCGTGCGTGAGTTCGGGCAGGCAGACCGCAGGCCGCAAATTTGCGAACAGCCCGAAGTGCTTCCGCAACGGCAGAAGCGCCGCCCGCTCCGGCTGCTCGGTCGCGGGGAGCGATTCCCATTTCGGCCCGCCCACGGATCCGAAGAGAATGGCGTCCGCCTCCCCGCAGGCCGCAAGCGTCTCCGGCGGCAGCGCCTTGCCAACCGCATCGATCGCGGCCCCTCCGACGGGTCGCTCGTCAAATTCCAACACGACGGAGAACTTTTTTGAGACGGTGCCGAGAACCTTCCGGGCCTCGGTCATCACTTCGGGCCCAATCCCGTCACCGGCGAGGACCGCGATGCGGAATGTTTTTTCTGAATTCATCCCATGCATCTAATCCGGAGCCCGTCCCCGAGGCAAGCCCGGCCATCGTTCGCGTGGGTGCACAGGGCGTGTCTGTAAAGACTGGATTTCCCGTCAAAAAGAGAGGAAACATCAACTCCTCACGCCACTCGCCCATGCCCGACATTCGCGCCTGTTTCCGTCCGGCAGTTTTTCTTGCCGGGCTCGTCCTGTTCCAGGGCGGGTGCGGGAGCCTTTCGGTCGGAGGCGCGAGCAGGCGGGAAATCCGGGCGGTTCTGGAGCGGTATGCGGAGGCGTTGAACCAGCGGTCGGCGGAGAAGCTGTTCGGCCTGCTGGGGGAGACGGTCCAGGTCGAGGGGATGACCGACGATCTGTCGCGGGCGGGGTTGAAATCCGGGATGCACTGGCCGCCGTCCGCAATCGGGAATTTCCGGATTCTTTCGATGGCGAAGACCGCCTGGGGAACCGATGTGAAAGCGGTGTTCCACATGCGGGGCACGATGCTGGTGATGAAGATCGGGTTCGACGAGGCGCAGCGGATCCGGACGATCGATCCGGTCCCGCTGTGGGAGGCCCCGCAGGCGAAAGTGGCGGAGGCATTCTCGTCGCCGTTCGTGGAAAACAAGGGGCTGCTTTTCGTGCGCGGGAAGGTCGACGGGCGGACCGGCTTCCTATTGGTCGACACGGGGAGTTCGGGGCTGCTCTTGAACAGGAAATATTTTACCCGTGATTCCCGGAACGAACTGCCCGGCCTCACGAGCACGGTGCAGGGGATCAAGACGCCATTGGGAACCTGCCCGGTCCGCTCGTTTCAATGGGGCGGGCTGCGCGCGGATGGGATCCGGGGGCAACTGCATGACTTTTCGGTCATGGAAGTTCCGGCCATCACCCCGCTCCTCGGGGCGATCGGACACGGGCAGCTGAAAAATTGCGCGGTTGTTTTTGACTGGAAGAGCCGGCGGATCGACGTGCGCCCGGTCGCGGGCGGGAATGCGACCGGCCCCCGGGGGGCGAAGGCGGTGGTCCCGTTCGCCTATTTTTTGCATGCGCCCGCGTTCGCGGTGAGGATCGGAGACAAGACCTGCCGCATGATCTTTGACAGCGGGGCGCAGATCAACCTGGTCCCGAACATCAACGGGATCGAGGGCCATTTTCGAAAGGTGGACGCGGTGACCAAGATCAGCGACGGAGGCGAGATCGGGAAGGAAACCGCGTTGCTGGGTCTCATCGACGAGACCTGCGTCGGCGGCATCCGGTATCGCGGCTTTCCCTATGCGGTTTACGAAGTGCCGTATCTCGACGGGCAGGGGATCCTTGGAAGCCCGCTCATCCAGAAAGGGATGGTGGAAGTGAATTTTCCGAGGAAGACCATCTCGCTGTGGTAATACTGCAAGCCTGAAAATTCGGATCGACGGACGCCTGCGGCGAGGCCTCCCTGCCATCAAGGGTTGGGTCAACCTTTTTTCCTCGCCCCATCGTTTTCTCCGGAGGCCATCAGGGTGTCTGAGCCTACTCGAGCCGCACCCGCGGGTCGACCACGGCGTAGAGGATGTCCGAGAGCAGGTTCCCCAGAAGGACGAGGGCCGCCACGATGAAATTCAGCGCGACGAGGGTCGGGTAGTCCCGTTCCAAGGCCGCTTCGTAGCCCAGTCGTCCCATGCCGGGATAAGCGAAAATCATTTCCACGATCACCGCCCCTCCGATCAGGGCCGGCAGGAGCGAACCGATCCCGGTGATCAGCGGGCGGATGGAATTCCTCAAGGCGTGCTTGTAGAAAACCACATCCTCCCCGAGCCCTTTGGCGCGCGCGGTGCGGATATAATCCTCGCGGAGCGTCTCGAGCATGCTGGCCCGGATGTAGCGGGATTGGACGGCGATGCCCCCGAGCGAGAGCACGACGGCCGGCAGCGCGATGTGCCAGATCCGATCGAGGCCGGCGGCCAGGAAATTCGGGAAATCAATCCCGTAGGACTGGGTGCCGAGCACGGGCACCGAGGTGAATTTCACGAGGCCGATGATCGCCATGTTCGCGATCCAGAACGTCGGGACCGCGATGAAAACGAAGGCCAGCAGGGAAGCCCAAAAATCCGGCGGCCTCCCCGCGTTCCGTGCACAATAAATCCCCAGGAGAAGGCCGAACGTCAGCGAAAGCAGGATCGCCGCGACGTTCAGCGCGACCGTGGCCGGAAGCCGCTCCAGGATTTTTTGGAGCACGGGGCGGTCGTCCTTGATGCTTTTCAGACGTCCGCTGAACAGGTCCCGCATGTTCAGCCAGTATTGTTTGTAGAGCGGCTCGTCGAGATGAAATTTCTTCCGGAACATCTCCTTCACCTGCGGCGTGATCTTGGGGTTCAATTCCCCCCAGGGATACGGGCTTCCCGGAGCCAGCGTGATCATGGAAAACGAAATCAGGCTGATCCCGAAGAGCAGGGCCACACTGATCAAAAGGCGCCGGACAACGAAATGAAGCACGCGGGGATATTGGGATCATCCGCCCGAAAGCGCAAGGATGTCCCGAAGGGTTTGCGCGTCGTCCGGGAGAACCAGGGGGTCGTCGTCGCGCACGAACTCGAGCAACAGATCCGCATCTTTCGAGGCGCTTCTCAACTCCGCGACATAAGCCTCCCAACGCCCCCTGCCCTCCGCCAGGGTGCGACGGTGCCCGGGGTCCGGCCACCAATGGAAAACATGGACATGGTGGAGCCGGGGCAGGATCGCGCGCAGGCTGGCGGCACATTCCTCCGGCGATTTCCCGTGCGGGGGCTGCCACAGGCTCCGGATGAACGGGTGCTCCGTCTCGGCGAGAAGAGCCAGTGCGGATTCCGTGGTATCCGTCAGCGTCCCGGCATGGAACTCGTAGCAAATCGATATCCCTTTCTCCCCGGCGAGGTCCGCGCAGCGCAGGGCGTCTTCCGCGACTGCCTTCCATCCGGCCTTGCCGGTCTCGGCGGATCCCCGGTTGCCCGCCCAGACCCTGATGGCCGGCGCCCCCAGCACCACGGCGCTGGACAGCACTTCACCGAACGACGGGCCGGAGGGGCCACCAAGCCGGTGGTAGGAGCCGTAGGCGGCAATCGAAAGCCCGGCCTCGCGCGTCATTTCGCCCACACGCGATGCGAGTCCCGGTTCGCCGGGCGGAACATGAACATCCCCTCCCCATTCGATGGCCTGCAGGCCCGATTTCACGCAGAGTTTCACTACGCGCTCCGGCGGGAGCTGCCGGAAGGTCACGGAAACAAGCCCTGGCTTCATGGGTGGGTTGACTCTGTGCTGATGCAGGGAAAAGGTGCCGTGGCATGGGCATCCTGCCCATGTCTTGCTGGATTATTACGCACGGGCAAGATGTCCGTGCTGCCGGAACTGGCCGCTCTCATGCCATTTTTGCCAGCATGGCCTGTGTCACCCGGTGGCGGAGCGGCGCGGCGTCGACAAAGCGCCGGAGCTCGTCGGCCATCCAGCTTCCCAGCCGCGCGCATTCCGCCTGCATGCTCCCGGCAATATGGGGTGTCAACACCACGTTGGGAAGTGACCGCAACGGGGAGTCCGCCGCAGGAGGTTCCGGAAAGCTCACATCCAGAACCGCCGAAAGATCCGGCCTGCCGCGCAGGACCCCGATCATTTCATCTTCCGCAATGACCGCCCCCCGCGAGGTGTTGATCAATGTCGCCCCCTGCTTCATCGAAGCGATCAGCGCGCCGGTGATCATCCGCTCGGTTTCGGGAACCCACGGCGCGTGGATGCTGATCGCGTCGCACTCCCGGAAGAGCTCCTCGAGGGACACGAGGCTGACCTGCAATTCGTCCGCCTGTTCCTCGGGAAAAAACGGATCGTGAGCGAGAAGCATCACATCCAGCGGCTGAAGCATGCGGGCGGTGGCACGGCCCACGGCCCCGAGGGATACCAGGCCGACTTTGGAATGGTAGCATCCGGGGATGGGAAGATCGGCAGGACCGGCGACCCCTTCGCGCGTCAGCCGCGAAAAGTGCCAGAACCGTTTCAGGCTGAGGAGGATCGTCGCGAACGAATACTCGGCGACCGGAACCCCGTTTGCCGCCCAGGCGCTGGAGACGATGATTTCCCGTTTCCAGCCCGCATCCGTCACGAACCCTTTCACGCTCCCCGCCGCGTAGAACACCGCCTTCAAATTCGGGGCCGCCTCCAAAAATTCCGGGCTGAGAGCCGGCATCCCCCAGGTGCTCACGATCACGTCGGCCCCGCGAAGCGCCGCCCCGGCCTCCTTCCACTTCGCGGGGTCCAGAACGGGCCACGGACGCTCGACCGAACGGGAGATTTCACCGAGAACCGCAGGGGGGAAAACATGCCCCTCCAGATGAGGAGGACAGATGACAAGGGCGCGGCACGGCATGGCCGCTGGTTCTAGCGCACCGCCGACGCCCAACCAATGCTTTTTTTCCCTGCGGGATTGTGGGACATTCGCCGGGTGGAGCACTCTCCGGCCATTTTGATCCGCAGGCGGGCCTGGGGCGATACGAGCTGGATTGTCACGTGGCTGACCCTCGGGCACGGGAAGGTTTCGACCATGGCCCGCGGCGCACGGCGGCCTACCAGCCCGTTCTCGGGCAAACTCGACCTCTTCTACATCGGGGAAATCTCGTTCGTGACCTCGAAAAAATCCTCCCTGCACACCCTGCGGGAAGTCCAGATCCTCGAGCCGTTCGACGCTTCGGACCTCACGGGTTCAAACCTCTATTTGTGCTGCTATTTCGCGGAACTCGCGGATCTCGTCACGGAACCCGGCACCCCGGTTTCCGGGATCTTCGATCTCCTCAACAGGGCGCTGGCCCATCTCAAAACCAACGCCGCCTCCGTCCGCGCACTCGATTTTTTCGAAAAGGAACTCGGGCGCGTGCTGGGCATCCATGATGCCTCCGCCCACCCGCTCGCCGCCTTGGAGGCCCATTGCGGGAAGATCCCCAAATCCCGCCAGGCCCTCCTGCGGTTGCTCAAAGCGTAAAAACCCTCCCGCCCCAAACCCCGAAAACAAAACCCTCACCGCCGCCGCGCGCGGGGCGGAAAAACCGGCCCGGCCCCCGGTTTCAACAGCCCCGGCTCGAGACGAATTTCCCGGGATTGAGGATCCCCTTCGGATCGAGGGCGGATTTCAGCGTCGCGTGGAGTTCGCGAGTCGGGCGCGGCACGGCCTGATTCCACCAGGGTTTCTTGGCGAGCCCGATCCCGTGTTCGCCGGTGATCGAGCCGTCCCATGCGAGCACCTGGCGGAAAAGTTCGTCGAGCGCGGCACGGGATTTTTTCCGGACGGCGGGGTTGTCCGGATCCGCGACCATGATGTTGGTGTGGATGTTGCCGTCGCCGGCATGGCCGAAACACGCGATGGGAAAACCGGTTTTCTTCTGCAGGCGTTCCGCGAACCGCACGAGATCGACCAGGCGGCCCCGGGGGACAACGATGTCCTCGTTGAGTTTCTTCAGACCCGTGGCCTTGAGGGACTGGGAATAAACACGCCGGAGACCCCAAAGCTTGTCACAGGCGGCCGACGTGGTGGCTTTGCTCACGGCGAGAGCCCCGGCGGAAAGCAGGATCTTTTCGAGCGTCCCGGCTTCGCCGCGAACCGTGGCCGCTTGGCCGTCCACTTCCAGGATCACCTGCGCGCTGCCAGGTGGAAAATCCGCTCCGGGGCTGTAAGCTCGCGCGGCATCGAGCGTGAAACGATCCGCAACCTCCACCGCCGCCGGCAGAAATCCCGCAGCGAAGACGGCCTGGATGGCGGCCGCCGCCGCGTCCATCGAGGCGAAACCAGCGGAGAGAGCCGCGCGGGCGGGCGGATGCGGGATCAGGCGGAGGGTGGCCTCCGTGACAATCCCCAACAGCCCTTCCGAACCAGTGAACAGTCCGACCAAATCGAACCCGGTTTTGTTTTTGTGCGTCCGCCCCCCGCAACGGACAACCGTCCCATCGGCCAGAACGACTTCCAGGCCGAGGATGTAATTCCGCGTGACCCCGTATTTCAGGCACCTCGGCCCGCCGGCATTGGTCGCGATGTTTCCCCCGATGCTGCAATCTTTGAGGCTCGCCGGGTCCGGGGGATACGACAGGTTTTTTTTCCTGGCAGCCTCCTGGAGGACCCCGGTGATGACGCCGGGCTGGACGACCGCCACGAAATCTTTCGGGTGGATTTCGAGAATTTTGTTCATCCGCTCGAGCGAGAGGACGATGCCCTTGTCGACCGGCGTGCACCCGCCCACATACCCGTATCCGGCACCGCGGGGGGTGACAGGCACGCCCGCCCGCCCGGCCTCCCGGAGAACGAACGAGACCTCCCCGGTCGTGGAGGGAAAAACCACGGCGTCCGGAAGCGTTTGCGCGAACCATTTGTCGCCTGCGAATTCCGGCGCCGGTTCCGGCTGCACGGACGTTTTGCCGAGCCGGGTTTGAAGTTTTTTGAGAAGGGCGGGTGTCATGGCTGGCTGGTAAAAAATCTCCACGCTTCCGCCACGCCGTCCGCAGCAGGCAGGGAGGAAACGTAACCGCCGGCGGTTTGCACGGCTGAGCGGACTTCCGCAATGGCGTTCGACGGGCAGCAGGGCGAGGCGGCGTAGGTTCCATCGAGCATGGAGAGATCGTTGAAGTGGTCGCCCGCCGCAAAGACCTCCTCGCGCGGGATCGAGAGGCGGTGGCAGAGCGCCCCGAGAGCGGACCCCTTGCTGTAATCGCGGTGGCAGAACCGCATATAGACCGTGTTCCTTTGGAAGGAGAATTCCGGCAGGTGGGCAGCCTCCTGGTCGATGAAGCCCGCCACCTCTTCCATGACCTGCTCGCTGCTCGTGACCAAACCGACGAGGTCCCCGTTTTCCCTGATGAGCGTGACATCCGGAGAGGATGACGCCAGATCACCGACCCTGGAAAACACCGCCCCAGCCCGCGAAAAAAGCTCCGCGTGACGCTTCTGGCACAGGTCATTCCACTCCCGGTCCGGCTCCCATCCCCCCCCCGCCCGCAAAAAGATCTCCCGCTCGTTGGTGAGAAGGTAATCCGGCTCATAGGGCGCGGAAAAAATCCTGACCCCTTCGATGGCATGATCCAACCCGCGTCCGGTGTTGATCGCCCAAAGCCCCCCGCTCCTGCGGTGGAGATCCAGCACCTCCGCGAACGCCGACGAGCAACGCCCGTCCGAGGGGTGCGCGATCAACGTGCCGTCAAAATCGGTGCTCAGAAGCCGCAAAAGGGACATGGGACCGCCACTAAACACGACCGCGCCCGAACGTGCAATTTTTCTGTCGCCCGGCGGAAAACTTTTGCAGAATGGCGGGCATGAAATCCGCCTACGAACTCGCCATGAGCCGCCTGGAAAAAAACGCGCCTTCCGTGAGCCTCACCGAGCAGCAAAAGAAGGCCATCGCCGAAGTCGACAGCGAAATCAACGCCAGGCTCGCCGAAAAAAAGCTGCTCCTCGAGGGGGAAATCGCGAAGGCCGATCCGGAGGAGACGGAGAAAATCCGCCGCCAGCTCGCCTCGGAAATCCGCCGCCTCGAAGAAAAGCGCGAGCGCGAAAAGGAAAAAATCCGCAGCGGCAAAGCCTGAGCGACCTGCGGTTTGGAGCGCGATGCGCCGTCGGCACCCATTTGTTCCTCTTCCGATTCCGACAAACCGGGACGACACGGCCGCCATCCCTCCACCATTCAAAACCAAATCGTCACGCCCAATGTCTTGACCCCGCCAACTCGCGCGTGTCAGGATTTTGAGTTCAGTCAAAAATTACAAACGTGGACCTCAAAGAAATTCGCACGCTGGTCGATCTCATGAAAAAAAACGGCATCGCCGTTTTCAAGATGGAGAAAGAAGGATTCAAAATCACCATGAAAACGGGTGAGGCCGGCGGCCCGGTCCAGTATGCCGCATCGGTGCCGACTCCTGCGGCACCCCTTCCTCCCGCGCCCCCCGCGGAAGCCCCCTCCGCTCCTGTCGTGGACGTGGACAGCATCGAAATCAAGTCCCCGATGGTCGGCACTTTCTACGCATCGCCCTCCCCCGAGTCCCCTGCCTTTGTGACTCCGGGACAGGATGTCACACCGGACACCGTGGTCTGCATCATCGAGGCCATGAAGGTCATGAACGAGATCAAGGCGGAGGTTTCCGGGACCATCGTCGAGGTGCTGGCGGAAAACGGAAAGCCCGTCCAGTTCGGCCAGACCCTGTTCCGGTTGAAATAGTCGCATGTTCAAAAAAATCCTGATCGCGAACCGGGGCGAGATCGCGCTGCGCATCATCCGGGCCTGCAAGGAACTCGGGGTCCAGTCGGTGGCGGTCTATTCGGAGCCGGATCTCGACAGCCTCCACGTGCAGCTGGCGGACGAGGCGATCTGCATCGGCCCCGCCTCCAGCTCGGCAAGCTACCTGAAAATCGACCGCATCATCAGCGCCGCGGAAATTTCGGACGTCGACGCCATCCACCCGGGCTATGGATTTCTGGCTGAGAACGCCCACTTCGCGGAGGTGTGCGAGAGCTGCAACATCAAGTTCATCGGTCCCCCGGCCCAGGCCATCCGCCTGATGGGCGACAAAAACTCCGCCCGCGAGTGCGCGAGGAACGCCGGTGTCCCGACCTCGCCCGGCAGCGATGGCACCGTGGATTCCGAGGCCGAGGCGATCAAAATCGCGCGCAAGATCGGGTATCCGGTGATGATCAAGGCCGTGGCTGGCGGCGGCGGGCGCGGAATGCGGATCGCCAGCAACGAAGGCAGCCTGGTCCAAGGCTACCATGCCGCGCGGATGGAGGCGGAAAAGGCCTTCGGCAACGGGGCCGTTTACATTGAGAAATTCATCGTCAACCCCCACCACATCGAATTCCAGGTCTTCGGCGACGAACACGGGCGGGTGGTCCATCTCGGCGAGCGCGACTGCTCGCTCCAGCGCCGCAACCAGAAAATCGTCGAGGAATGCCCGTCTCCGCTCATGACCCCCGACCTCCGGAAGAAGATGGGCGACGCCTCGATCAAGCTCTGCGAAAAGGTCGGCTACACGAACGCCGGAACGATCGAATATCTCGTGGACGACGCCGGGAACTTCTATTTCATGGAAATGAACACCCGCATCCAGGTCGAACACCCGATCACCGAGGAGGTTTACGGGTGCGATCTCGTTAAGCAGCAGCTCCAGGTTGCCGCCGGGGAACACCTCAGCGATTACGTCGTCAGCGCCCAGCCCCGGCACCACGCCATGGAATGTCGGATCAATGCCGAAGACCCGGAAAAGGGGTTCCAACCCTGCCCGGGAAACATCGATCTCTATTACGCGCCGGGCGGACGCGGCATCCGGATCGATTCCCACGCCTACGCCGGATACCCGATCCCGCCGCACTACGACTCGATGATCGCCAAAGTCATCGCGATCGCCTCCAGCCGCGAAGCCTGCATCCGCCGGATGTCCCGCGCGCTCGGCGAATACATGATCACCGGCATCAAGACCACAATCCCGTTCCAGCAGGCCATCATGCGCAACGCCGATTTCCGCAGGGGGAAATACCACACCGGATTCGTCGAACAGATGCTCCGCGACGGGGTGCCGGTCGTGCGGAGGCCGGAAGACACGGCCGACCTGTGAGCACGATTGGAAAAAGGATGGTGCGAGGATGGTGCGGACACCATCCTTTTGAGCGCGTTGACGCGCCCTCGCGGGTGGTGCCATCGCTGCCAGAAGCATTTGCGCATGTGGCGTCGTATCCATCCGCTCAGGTCGTTCACCTCCCATCGCCTGTCGGCAAGCTGGAAGTAGCGCCATTCTCGCCTGACCCCAAGTCCCAGAAGGTCGCCTGACCTTCTGGAACTTTGGCGTCCCGCACCCCCCGGGCAGTTCCTTTGCGAACCCTTATTGCTTCTTTTTGGATTCTCCGGGACGGTATTCCTCCTCGGCAAACTGGAAGGCTTGGTCGAGCCCGACCATGTCTTCGCCGGGTCGCAGGGTGTCGAAGGCTTCGGCTTCCTTGCGGAGAGCTTCCTCGCCGTAGTTGGCCGCCTTGATCGAGAGGCCGATGCGGCGTTCCGCCTTGTCCACCTTGATGACGCGGGCTTCGACTTCCTGGCCGACTTTGAGGACGTCTTTGACTTTTTCGATCCGGTCCTCGCTGATCTGCGAGATGTGGACGAGGCCATCGATGTCGTCCTGGAGCTGAACAAAGGCACCGAAGTTGGTGAGCTTGCTGATCGTCCCCTTGACGAGGTCGCCGATGCGGAAGCGCGTGTCGATTTCCTTCCAAGGATCGGTGTCGAGCTGTTTGATGCCGAGGCTGATCCGCTGGTTCGCCTTGTCGATGTCGATGACCACGGCTTCGAGATCGTCGCCTTTCTTGAGCATTTCGCTCGGGTGATTGATCTTGCGGGTCCAGGAGAGGTCGGACACGTGGATCATGCCGTCGATTCCTTCCTCGAGCTCGACGAACGCGCCGTAGGCGGTCATGTTGCGGACCTTGCCCTTGACCTGTTTCCCGATGATGTAGCGGAGCTCGATCTCGTCCCACGGGTTCGGTTCAAGCTGGCGGACGCCGAGGGAGATTTTCTGCTCCTCCTTGTTGACGCCGAGAACGACCGCCCCGATGTCCTGCCCCAGGGTGAGGACGTCGGACGGACGGGCGATGCGCTTGGTCCAGGAAAGTTCGGAGACATGGATCAGCCCCTCGACCCCCTCCTCGATCTGAACGAACGCACCGTAAGGCATGAGGTTCGTGATCTTCCCCGAGACCTTCTGGCCAACAGGGAAGCGCTCTTCGATTTTGTCCCAAGGATTCGACTGCATCTGTTTGAGGCCGAGAGAGACGCGCTCTTTCTCCTTGTTGATGTCGAGAACCTGAACTTCGAGCTGCTGTCCGACCTTGAGGATTTCTCCCGGGTGATTGAGGCGGGCCCAGGACATGTCGGTGACGTGGAGGAGACCGTCGATGCCGTCGAGGTCGATGAAGGCCCCGAAATCGGTGATGTTCTTGACCGTCCCGACGATCTTGTCGCCCACGTTGACGCCGCCCAGGAAGGCCTGGCGCTTCTCCGAGCGTTCCTGCTCGATGATTTCGCGGCGGCTCAGGACGACGTTTTTGCGGTCCTCGTTGATTTTGACGATCTTGAAATCGTAGATGTTGCCCACGAACTGCTGGAGGTCTTTCGGGGGGATGATGTCGATCTGGGAGGCCGGCAGAAACGCTTCGACCCCGACGTTCACGGTGAGGCCGCCTTTGACGACCGAGCGGACTTTTCCTTTGATGAGCCCGTCGCCCTTGAAGACGCCGACGATCTTTTCCCAGTTCTGGCGCTGGGCCGCTTTTTCTTTCGAGAGAACGACCATCCCCTCGTCGTTTTCGAGGCGTTCGAGCAGGACTTCAATCTCGTCGCCGATCTCGACTTCCTCCGGGTCTTCGAACTCGGACGCGGGGATGACACCCTCGCTCTTGTATCCGATGTCCACGAGAAATTCCCGGGGTCTGACCTCGAGGATGTGTCCCTTGACGATACTTCCTTCGCGATAATTTTTGATCGAGCTGGCGATCAATTCTTGCAATGCTGGCATAATGTTGATGGTTTCCTTTGTTGTTTCCGCCGCCGTTGGAAAAATTCCACCGGTTGCAGCCCTTCTGGCGCGGGCGGGTTGTTCACAATAGGCATCCCATTGGCAGGAGCAATCTTTTTTCCTGGATTTTTCAGTTTCAGGCCAGAGCCGTTTCACCTGATTTTTTCATGGATAGGTAAACTGCGTGAGTTTTGCAGGAGTTCGGACGGCGCTTGTGAGGAAGGCATTCCGGGAGCCTGTCATTCGCATCATTTTCGTGATTCGCGGGCCTCTTCTGCTCTTTTTAGGATCGTCTCCCGCATGATTTGGACGTCCAATAAACTTCCCGTTGCCAATTTCCGGGAAAGAAAGAATCCTATTGCCCGCAATCAGCACGGCAGAGGCTGCCGCACCCCCTTCCCTTAAAATGAACCCGCCGAATAGATGACCTCCCTGAGAACCGACCGGTGGATCGAAGCGGACCTTTTCCTTTTTCAGGGAAAGCCGTTCCGGGAACAGGCGCGCGAAGTGGTCGGGCGGTTCGCGCCGCTCTACCGCGAAGTCGGCGGCGACCACGGGATCATTTTGTGCTGCGCCTGGCTCTGCGACCTGGTCACGGAATGGAACGGCGACCCCGGCCAGACCCTGCCCTTCCGCAGCCCGACCGCCAAGAAGTGGTCCGACCGGAGCTACGCCGACCTCAAGGAACTGGTGCGCGCCCTGAAAGACGAGGCCGCCAAGGCGGGCCTCCCCCGTCTGAAAGTCGGCATCATGATGGTGGCCTGGGGCACCTTCGCCTGGGGAGAGGGCGGCGGCTACGACTTGCGGAGCGGCTGGTATGACCGGCATCCCGAAATCTATTTCGACGACGGCTGGAAAAATATCGACTACCGCAAGCGCCTGAAACCGGACACCGGCCGCTATGCCTCCCTGCCCGGCGGAATCCCGGATGGCATGTCCTTCGCCGATTTTTTTGCCGGCCAATGGGCTTTGCTTTCGCGTTTCCTGGAAGTCGATGCCATCCATTTCCGGGACGGGTTCCTGGGCAGGGCGATCTATGAAATGGAAGGCCCCTTCGGCCACAACGGACCGAAAAATCCCGCCGACGCCGAGGGATGGAGCCGCGAGCTCGTCGCTTTTTTCACTGCGGCCAAGCGGGCCAACCCGGAATGCCTGGTCATGGCCTATTCCTCCGCCCGCAGCCCGGTGGGAGAATACCGCGTCGGCTGTCTCGACCTCGAAGCCCTGGTCGCCTCCGGCGGCATCGACGTCTGGATCGACCAGACATGGGCCGGGGCCTGGCAGGATTGGTGGACGCACGAATTCCGGGGCTGGACGTTCCAGCTGGCCAACCTCATCGCCCACCACGTGATGGTCGTGGCCGGCAACCGCAAAAGATCCACTCCCTGTCGGCACTATCATCTCATCGAAACCTGGGACGCCTGGGAGCCCTGGGACACCCTGCACCAGGTCCCCGGCAAACTGCGCTGGGGCATCTGGGCCTTCACGCACGCCGCCGTCGCCACCGCGGGCGGACTGAGCCGCACCGCCGGCTCCTACATTTCCTGGGCGCACAACTGGAAGAACGACCTGCTCAGCCCGGCGGATGTCGCCTTCCTGCAAACCCACCTCGACGCCGCCGCCCGCAACGCCGACGAAATGGAGGAGGTCTATGGCCCGGCCCTCGCCCTCAACCTCCCGCAAATGTCGGCCATCCAAAAATCCCACCCCGACATCAATCCGGGCGATCTCGTCGACGACGAATGCGCCATGCTGGTGAAATGGGCCTTCCCCTGCCTCTGCGGGGTCGGGATGGACGTTCCTCCGGTCCCGAGAGAGGGCTACCTCCTGCAAACCCCCGCCAACCTTTCCAAGGAATGGCGCGAGCATCTGCTGGAGCCGGGCACTGCTTACATCGCGGCCGGTCCCGGACAGCTCATCGACCCGGAGCTGCTGGCGGATATCGGCGTCATGGATGGCGGCGCGGACATCCCATTCGGCAAGCATCACCTGCACCCCCCGGATTCGACCCGGGACCAAACCGGCGAAGTCGCCTCCGTCTGCATGGCTCCCAGCCGCGCGCTCGGGGCCGGAACATCCCGCGTCATCGCCGAAACCGACAAAACCGTCCTCGTCGCGCAGGCCCCGGACCGTCCGCATTTTCTCTGGCAGCCGCAGTCTCCCTTCGTCCCGTGGATTTCCTACCTCGGGCAGAGCCAGTATGGGTCGCTGGCCCCCTTCATCGCGCTGGCCCGCGCCTGGCAGCAGACCGTGCGCGGCGCGGCCTCGGTCGAGGATTTTCCCTGCCATCTCCCCGCCGCCTTCCACCTGTGGCGCAGCGGCGGCCATGTCTTTGTTCTCGTGGGAAATTTGGAAACCGGGATCACCGGCGATGCCCGCTCGCCGCGGGAAATCCAGTTCACGCTCCGCAAAGATCCCCTGCGGCTCCCGGCGGCCGCCCACGTCATCGAGGAAATCCATGACGGCACCGTCGTCGGACCGCTCATGGAAAACAGCCGTGAAATCCGCTTCCGCATCCGCATCGAACCGCAGGGGTCCGGCGTGTATCGGGTGCTTGCGCGGGACCAAAATGCCTGACTTGCCTTTCACCCCAATTCCATCCCTTCCGTGTTCCCAACCAACAATCACCTATGAAAAAAACCACCATCCAAAGTGAGCGCAACCCGCTCTTCACCATCACGATCACCCTCGCCTCCTGCCTGTGCCTTCTGGGCGGGATCCCGCACGCGAACGCCGGGGAAATCCTCAACGCCGACTTTTCCAAAGGCACCGTCGAGGAGTCCGGCTGGACGCCGAAAGGCGACTGGAGCATCAAGGATTACGGTGCCGCCAAACCCGGTCTCGCGAACAGCCCGGGCCCGGTGGCGGTCTTCGCCGCAGGCGGAAAAACGGTCGGCACCCTGACCAAAAAATTCGACACGGCCAGCAACCCCTCCAGCCTGAAGCTCACTTTCGACGCGGGATTCGGGTGGGGGGCAAAAACGCACGTGCAGAGTTTTCAGGTGATGCTGCTCGACGCGGATGGCAACGGCTATGTCTTCGACGTGCATCGCGCGAACGCGACCTGGGGCGCGCAATGGGCGGTCGTGAGCGACTACGGCTACAACGAGCCTCTCCACTGGGCACCCGCCGCAGTTGACACGACCCAGGACTCCGTAATGGCTGGCGGCGGTCTGCGCGCCTTTACGATCACCCGGGACGCCGGCGGCAACTGGACGTTCGACGGCAAGGGCTGGACGGGCGGCCCGCTGAAATTCACCGACACGACGACCTCCTCGTTCAGCCAGGTGGTCTTGCGCGGATTCCCCAACACCGACGAAATCGTTTTCGGCAAGGTCAAACTCGAAGCCGGAAAATAAAACAAATCGCAACGGCAGGGATGGCTCGCCGAGCCGTCCGTCGAGAGAAGTCGACGGGCTCGGCGATCCCGCCCCACCCCAAATGAAACCATCTCCATGATCAAAATGACAAACACCCTCGCCGCCTGCCTGCTGCTGGCCGCACTGACACACCACGCCGCCGCTCAGACAGCCGCCAAGAGCGACGAATACAAGGATTTCAACCCCGGTCGGAGCACGGTCGGCAGCGAGTGGACGCAATCCATCGTCATCAAGGCCCCTGAACTCCGCTCCGAAGTGAAGGGGGATGTGAAAGTGGAATTCCAGGCCCCGGGCATGACGGTGGCCCGGGCGCTCTGCTGGCAGCAACCGACCAAGGAAAAACCCGACCCATTCGGCCACGACACCCTCATCGGATCGGAAATCCCGCTCGACGCGCAGGGCAACGGCTCCTTCGTGTTCCCGGCGGACCAGTTCCCGAACGGGCCGGTCACGGTCCGCATCCTCGCCAACAACGCCGACAGCTCGCTCAAGGACAGCCGCGAGCTGCAGCTCTTCAACAAAGGCGGAGTGGTCTGGAACCAGGGCATCCCCAAGACCGACCCGCCCGCCGCGCAGGGCATGAAGCTTGTCTTTGCCGACGACTTCGACGGGCCGCTCTCCATCTCCAAAGACGGCCAGGGGGCGAAATATTGTTCGCATAAACCCGGCGGCGGCGACTTCAGCGGCTGGCCGTTTTCGAATTTCGAGGGCCCGCTCAACCCCTTCAGCCAGGTGGGGACTTGGCTCCGCATCCACGCCTCGAAAAATCCGGACGGCAAATCCAGTTCCGGGCTCATCGCCCCGGTGAAGCTGGACTGCACGGGATTTTACGCCACGGCTCCGTTCTATATGGAATGCCGGTTCACCGCCCAGTCGGCACCCGGCACATGGCCGGCCTTTTGGTCCCTGACGAAAAATGGCACCGTGGCCGGCGTCAACAGCAAGGTTCCGGGAGACGAGCTGGACATCGTCGAAGCCTACGGCGGCGTGGGAAAGGGCAACCCCAACTCCCCGGGGTATTCCGTCACCAGCCATTTCTGGAACCAGACCGGCCCGGACGGCAAGCCGCTCCCGGTGGTTGACAAGCGGATCGAGATCAAGAAGCTCGGCGGCAAGTCCTATTGGTCCACGACCTTCCACACTTATGCCGTGAAGGTCACGGAGACCGACACCATCTATTATTTCGACGACATCGAGGTGCTGCGTCATCCCTCGGGCGCGATTTCCAAGTCGGAACCGGCCTACTTCCTCATCAACTACGCCATCGGCGGCATCAGCGGCTGGAAGATCGACCTCGAACGCGAGGGCAACGCCACCGACATGTGGGTCGATTACGTGCGCGTTTATGAAGGCGGAAAGTAGCCGACAAAGGTCACAGGGCACACTTTATGGCAAGTGGAAAACTTTTTGGAAAAAACCGGAATCCGGCTTACACTCCACCAGTGGTGAGCTTTTGAAAAATTTCCATGCCCCCCTTTGTTTTCCCGAACTGCATTGACCGCCTCCCGATTGCTTCAGCGCGAAGGAGGCGCGGTTTCAGCCTCATCGAGGTGGTGCTGGCGGTGGGGGTTTTTTCGTTTGTTGCCGTGGCGTTGATCGGCCTGTTCTCCGTGGGCCTGAGGACGAACCGCGAATCCGTCGACGAGCTGGAGGCGGCGCATGTGGCCGAGTCGCTGCTCGGCACCCGGCGGGCCTCCCCGGTCGCGGATCTCCCCGGGTTCCCGTTGCCGTCGCTCGCCTCCACCGCCAACAGCACGAACTACGTCGCCGGAGACGGGACGCCCACCAATCAAAGCGAGGCCCGTTTCGGCCTGGTTTACCGCGTGGCACCCGACACGAACGCGAAAGTTTCCCGCGTCTACCTGTGCCTCACCTGGCCGCCCCAGGCCGCCCCGACCAACGCCCGCGGACGCCTCGAGATCTCCAGCACCTTCCCGCTGCCATGAGGATTTCAAATCTCAAATTTCAAATCTCAAGTTTCCGAGCCTTCACGATCCTGGAGCTCCTGGTGGCCGTGGCGGTGCTGGCGCTGGTCCTGGTCTTCATCACCCAGGCGATCGGGGCGGTGTCGCGCACATGGAGGATCGGGGTGGCGCGCACCGACAACTTCGCCAAGGCGCGGGTCGTCCTCGGGCTGCTGGATCGGGACATCGGGTCGGCGGTCCTGCGGCGCGACCTGGGGGCCTTCGTGGACGAGGCGGGAGCCCCGGCCTGCGCCTTTTATTCGCGAATCGGGGGCCAGGCGGACCGCCGCCTCTCCCTGGTCCGCTACTCGCTCACGAATTCCACCGACGGACCCGTGCTCCAGAGGGCGGACTACGGCCTGGATTACGCGGCGAACACGCTCACGCTGGGAACCACCAATTCGCTTCCGGGCCTCAGGGATGCGGCGGGCCAGGATGTTGCCGGGGGGATCCTGCGCTTCGAGTGGCAGTTCCTCGCTGCGGACGGGACGCTGCAGCCCACTTTCCACTTCGATTACGACACGCCCGGCTCCGCCTCGAACACCCGGGCACTCGTGGTCTCGGTGCTCGTGCTCGACGACAATGCCCTGCGCCTGGCGCAACAAACCGGCAAGCTGGGCGACCTGCTCGGCAAGTTTTCCGGGACCCCGGAGGCGGGCCAGACGTATGCCCAAGTGTGGAATGCGGCCCTGGATTCCCCCGCCTTCGGCCAAAACCTCCCCGAACCCCTGAGTGCCGGAGCCAGGGTCTTCGAGCGCCATATCGCCCTGCCGTAACCCCATGAACCCTCAACCCGACAAGAGCCCGCAAAGCCGTGTTCGGTGTTCAGTGTTCAGTGGTTCAGTGTTCAGTGGTTCAGTGTTCAGTGGTTCGGTGTTCAGTGGTTCGGTGTTCAGTGTTCAGTGTTCAGTGTTCGGTGTTCGGAAAAGCGGTTCTCGGGCCGGGGGCGCGTTTGTGCAGAACCACCGGGCGCTGAAACCCCGGGGAACGAAATCCGAGCGAGCCTCGGCCCTGGTGGTCGTGCTGGCCTGCACCGTCATCCTCTCGGTCCTGCTAGTTTCCTACCTGGTCAGCATGCAGCTCGACCGGCTCTCGACCCAGAACTACAGCAACTCGCTCAAGGCGCAGGAAATCGCGCAGGGCGCGATGCAGGAAATCCTCGGCGACCTGCGCCTGGAA
>Ga0172380_10001662_pt1 | contig 37912 bp, 49 predicted proteins | sample Leawe162metaG_FD_119747 | JGI IMG/M metagenome (GOLD analysis project Ga0172380, IMG submission 119747) | Leachate microbial communities from a municipal landfill in Southern Ontario, Canada - Leachate well 162 metaG | ecosystem: Engineered > Solid waste > Landfill > Unclassified | place...
GATGTGCCGACATTGGCACTCATACCACTCACCTGTTTTTTTGGAGATAGTCCGTCCCATTTTGCCCGTTGGAGCAAACAAGACAACTTTCTTGCAGCTGCGACAATAGGTCTGGTAGAACTTGACGCTTTTCATGGGTTACCTCCTCGCGCCTTCCACTTGTTGCTGGGTGAAAGGAGTGAAGAGGCAACGGAACTATTATACACCGGGATGATCCAGCTTGATCCAAGTTTTAATGTTTAAAGGCGGTTTGCTACCTTCTATCTCATTGCAATCGATCCTGTAGTTGTAGTAGGCAAACATTTGTTCTTGGTTATAGTTAAACCGGGTGAAGTCAACGATGTCATTCATGTCAAAAAAGTAATCGTTTACGCATAACACACCACCAATATCATTGCCGGCCCAATAATATGTTGTGCCTATACCGAAAAAAAACTGAACAAAGTGCCATGCAAGACTTTCTGTTGCACTAGACCACCTATTCAAAACATTGCTTCTCTCAAGCATTGCATTGGCGGTTAATGGTTTACTGCAGTTCATTTCTCCGCACCAGGGCGTGCGCTTGCTTGGATCACACCAACACATATCATTTATTGGTTATAGGTTTTTAAAAAAACTTCGTTCGTTCTTCCTCAATCCAATTGGCGAGCGCATTAAGCACCTCCTGTTTTCTCAAATCTGACAAGGTGTGGTAAGCAGGGAATATCTGAAACACTTTAACTGGCGCCTCAATAACTTCATCAACAAGTGGCATAGTATTATTTTAAAAGATGATTATATCTGCTTGCGTGCGCGATCGCTTGGTTCAGATCCTTCACGAGCTCCTTTGCATCGCGTAGGTCGCCGATCGCATATCCGTCCGACTTGTCTCTATCGGTTATTTTAAATCCGATCGCTGGCGCTCCGTTGCCACTATCTTCGCCGAGCCATATTTTAACGATGCCGAAGTTGCGATCTATCTTGCGCTTCAAGTCTGCGTGGTATTCTGGGTTCATAGTTATTTTAAAAGATCAGGGTTTTCATAGATGTTGCCGATTACTTGTAAATCTGGCCTATAACTAAAGCCACCTTCCACTTCAAAACCTATGCGTAGGAAGACAAACGATCCTTTATCAAAAACGCAGTGCCAAACTACAGAATCTTTTTCGCCAGGTCTAATTTGAAGCAGGTCATTCTCATAAATCTCATTGCCGTTTTTATCGAATAGGCCAGTGAATTGCATAATCGTTGCGCCGTCGGTCTCATCGGGCATTTGCACCCACAACTTACTTTCGCCAAAACTAAACATTTCTAATAGTTTTACCAGCCACATTTTTTTGCCGTCCCACGCGCGGAATTTTATTTCTCTCATACTTTTTCTAAATCAGTTGACTTACAATTCGGACAAACCGCATCCATGTAATGCCCGACATACTCAAACTTTGTCATGCACTCACGGCATCTAGCCTCTGGCTCTTTTATCTCAACTGGATAACCCTGGCAGCTTGCCCTATGCCGTGGGCCATTTGAACCGCAGCATGGCTTTGTACCAAACTTTGAATCTTTTGCAGCAGCGACGTGCGCAGCTATGTTGTTCAACGTCTTATTCGTTGCATTAATAGGATCGCATGGGACGACCCGAGGATCGCCGTCAGTCCGAATGATTATTGGGAATGAACCGCCGCTATTCGGTATACCTACACCGGCGCGCTCACTCTCTTTGAATTTGTCGACTACAGCAAGTTGCTCAAGCGCCTCTGTATAAAAATACATCACGTGCCGAACTGGATCACCGGACACGCCGCTGCCCTCCCGCACAGTGATCATGATTGTTTTTGAAAGACCGACAATGTTGCTCATAGGAGTTGAAGTTGTGAATCATCACGCTCCTGATATGGCCCGTGAAGAATTTTGTAAATGGACGAGACGGATCTGAACCCGAGAAGGCGCTGAACTTCGCGCGCTTTGAAACCTGCGCCGTTGCACAAAGAATAGGCCGCCCGCTTTCGCAGCACGACCATATCCCTGCGACGTTTCGGCGTAGAAAGAACTGAGGACATATTTATTCCACGAGCTGCCAATCATCTGCAAAGATATCAAGGTTCGACGGATGCCACGGCGTACGTTCATTACCAACCTGCATGTAGAGGTAGGGGTTTGTGTTCGCTGAATTTTCATCAGGAAACTGTACGGCCACGTACATTGCAAGGTCAAGTTTGCGACCATTCCAGCCTGCGCGGGTTAATTTTTCTCCTGACATTAACATTGTAAGTGCTACTGAAAATATTAAGTATGGTGACATATTATTTTTTTACTGATGATTTAACGATTGTGAATTGCCAGCGATTTGATTTCGGCTGCGCGCGGCGTAGCGCTTTCTGTTGCGTAGTAGTCATGCCACGCATTGCATGGCGAATATCTTCGAGCTTTTCAAGTAGTGCCTTCTTTGTTTTGGTGATTTTTTTTACTTTATGCGTCACTTGAGGAACGACCATAGGATTTTATCGGCCAAAATTTAAGATGCAGTACAGTCCCGAATGGCCAACGCGGAGACAGTCTTCATAATTATAGAATGCTACCCATACCCCAAATAAGATCAGCGCTATAAATGCCAAGGAGAATGCTGCCACTTTGAGTTTTTCTAACATAGTTTTTTTGCGAGTTCGCCACACCATAGCCCTGCCTCCTGCAAGCGTGTGGACACAAAGTTGATTTCCCGTTGTGCAAGCATCACAGCGCCGGTCATGTTGTCCGGTACTCCGCCCTGTACGCCCATGGTAATGCGAAACTCATTAATCTCTTCTGTGAGCTGTTTAATCCGATCCTGTAGGTCGAGTGCGTGTTGTGATGTCATAGTCCTGCTTCTGGTGTTACAGCTGCCGGAACAGCGGCGAGCTTTTCTTTAATCTTTGCTTTGAGCTCTTCGTAGAGTGCGATGAGTGTCGGGTCAATAAATTTCATTTGCTCCTCTGGAATGTCCACGAGCTTGATCGCGCAGTAAATGAGAAAACGCTCCTGGTTGCTTCCGTCGAGAAAGGTGACTGCACCATAACCTGCGCCAAACATGTCCCGCTGCTTTTCGATAATGTAGTCCGGGTGGTATTCCCCTGGTTCTTGGTCGGTCATGAGTACGAGGAACGCAATGGCGGCTGCACGCTCGGGGGTAAGTTCAAATGCTGGCTCCATATTATTTGTTTTTTAAACATGCTTTGCATTTTCCGCATCCTTTTCTTCCGACTTTCTCTTCTACAACATCAGCAATACGGAATGCAGCTTCTTGTAATTCTTCAAGCGAATCGTCGGAATCAATGTTGTTTGCACCAAATACACGACGGTCTGCTTCTGGTCGAGCGATGAGCACAAAAAATTCTTCCCCTTCCTCAACTTCGTCAAGAATTTTGCGTGCAGCTTCGACGATACTCTTGTTCGATCCCTCTCTCATTTCATCGTCTACTAGATCAACTGGTTTTGATTTGCCGAAAAACATACGTGGTAAATTTCATTAGTGACTTATGGTAACATTATAACATGTTACTATATCCACAGAATAGCCGAGTTATGCCCCGACTTATCCACAGCCCTACTTCTTTTTCTTTGCCGCTCTACTTGCTGCGAGCAGATAATCCGAGCGCAACATTTTCTTGGTCTCTTCGATTTCAGCGCTCAACTCCTCGTCGGATGCACTGCGAATATCGTCAATCACCTGTTCAATACGTTCCGGCGCGTACAGGCCACGGATCTTGTAGGCCTTGTCGAGTGCGTCGAGACGGACGCGATCATTGCCTATGATGAATGATGCACGCTTCACTAACAAGAAAGGTCCGAGCATGACGGTACCGAGCGCAACCATTTGGCCGCCGATTGCGGTTACAGATGCCTCGATCGCGTCGTCGTCGGCTGATTCTGGAAAGTCGTGATTCACGATCTCTGAACTAAAAACGATCTTGCTATGTGTTTCAGCAAGGTATCCGTCGTTTAGGTGGTGGGTAACAGCTTCCTTCCACGCCTTTTTGTCGGTGGTGAGCTTTGGAGTATTCGCCTGCCATTTATTGATTCCTGCCATGCGCAAGGCTTTGCCTACACTAGGGGCTCCCGGCTGTTCCGCTTGCTTTGCAAAATAATATGCCGCCTTCTCCTCTTTCGGAGTAAGTGGTTTATCTTCAAGCGGAATCTTCAATTTATTTTTGGTTGAGCGAGGGAGCCCCATAGTATTTATTCTTTGCTAGCGCTTTCGGATATGAATCCGGTGCCGACTAGGTTTTTATAACGTTCGGCGATGATGAGCGCGAGAATACAATTTGCAGTGATAAGCATGAATCCGATGAGTGTCGCGTTGTCTGCTTCACCGTCTGTCATGAGAGAAAACAGTCCAAAAGTTACAAGAACAAGGAGCGTCCACGATAAGCCTTTGAGCCATTTTAATACCGTCATACTATTTACGTTTTGCCTTTGCCTTAGCCACTGGTTTCTTAGCTACTGCCTTTTTTACTACTTTCTTTGATGTTGCCATACAATTATTTTTTAGATGATTTAGCTGCGGGTTTTTTTGGGACAGTATTTTTTTTAGTTGCTTTTTCGGTGAGTCCTGGCTCTGCGTCTGCTTCAACGAGGTTGTTCTCTTCATCAATACTGCATCGTTCCTGATCGTAGCCGTAAGTCTTTGCGACTTTCGCATACACACCATTAAGGAGTGACTGCGCTCCGGCGCGGTTGTTCTGCGCAATGATGAGTGCCTTCACTGATTCATCAACATGCGCGCGACACAATGCGATTTCTTTTACCTCTGACGTTTTTAATTCGGTTTTTCTCATACGAGTAATTATTTTTTACAGTAACATTGTAACACTTTTATTCCACAATGCGAATGGTTGTTTTCTCCTCCATGATCTTTTTGACCTTCACGACCTCCACCCTGTAGGTCTTAAGATGTTTCGCATCGTCGTCGGCGATCACACCGGCGCCCCGCTGATTTCCGTATATCTTGACCTTCAACGCATCGACCAGCGCCTTCGCAGCGGAGTACGCGTTATCCACATCGTACGGCCGCGTCTGATAGAACGTCACAAATATTTCCGGGAACAACAAGGGAAGTTTGCCCAATTTCGGGCGTACAGCCAGCACCTCCATGTATATAAGTGCTTGCCATGCGCGTTTCCACCGGCGCTGCTCCTGCCAATGTAGGCGGCCGAACTGATTTACCCCGTGTGGGATACGTCGGCAAGAGGAGCGCGAGATGCAAACCTGTCTGTTCAATGTAATGGTGACGTCAACGCCGGCGCCAGGTGAACCATTCGTTTTTGTCGGGATAGACTTCATAGCAAACTTTGAAAATGCGTGATGCGATCATGAGCCCCGCGAGGGTGAGCGCCCATAGCACCCACCGCGCAAGATTTTTTAAATATGCTGTCCTCATGTCGATCGTCATGTTTTGTGTGATGTTGAAGTCATCCATAGTGAGTAAAGTATACGGTCACAAGTACCCCGAGCGCAAAGCCTATGCTGTAAAAGATCAACCGCGTCAGTTTCATACGTCTTGTGGCTCTTCGTTTTTGGTGTAGTGCAACTCCATTCCGGCATTTAATATGTCTGCCACGCGCTGATCGTTTGCCTTTCCGCTAGAGCGGTCCTGTACCGCCTTGTCCATAATCTCCCATGAAAGCTCAAACAATTTTTTTTCTAATGAGATTTTTTTAAGATCTGTCCATGGGTGGCTAAAATACTTTAGGTAGTTATTCTGGTCGATCAGCTTAAATGCCTCGCTGTTAAACTTTGTCGCATATTCCGTACCGCACTGCTTTTCGATTGTTTTTGCTCGCTCCTGCGCGAGCCAGCAGTCTGACGTTACAACTTGGAGCAAACATTTTTTCCACACCATGAGCGCGCACAGGTAACCGAACAGAAAGAAGATGGCTATCTGTGAAATTAACAAAATGATCATGAGCATAGGTGCAATTAAAATGGTTTATTGTCTGAATAAGTTGGGTCGAACTCTGGCGCCTTTACACGTGACGCTTCGATTCCTGCGCGCATTTTCTCTGCTGCTTCGCTAGGGGTATCTTTTCTCCAATACTTCTTTTGTGCTTCTAGCGGATCAACTGGGGTTTCTGCTGTGATTGGTGTGGTGACGGGCTCCTGCATGGATTCAAGGTCTTCTATTGTGATCGGTTTTTGACCTTCCTCCAAAACAATCTCTCCTTCGTGGATCGCTTCCTCTTCCGGCATTTCCTGTGCGGCTGCCATGTAATCGTCAATGGACTGAATCAGCTTCTTTCGTTCGTCTTCGGTAATGTCGCCGCGGCCGATGATATTATCCTTAACGCCCTGCATTCGCTCCTTGCTTGCTTTCTCGCTGATCACGACCTCGATGCGTGCCTTGACCTTGCTGTAGGCTGCCGACGGGGTAGCTGCGCGTGGCTGCGGCGCTGCTTTTTGTTCCCACTGCTCACTTTCATCGTAGGTACCGGCGAACATGTTTTGAAAACACATCCGAAGTACCTGCGCTTCTGCCACCTTTTTAATCATGGTTGCTGGCTTGTCCTTCCAAACGCTCTGGTTTGTGTTGTATTCCTTGAGCTCGACGAATCCGAACATTGCCACGGACGAGCTGCGTCGCTTCGCTGAACAGTATGCCCCGAGTAATGCACCACGGTTGGAGAGCTTGTATGAATGCTTGATGATGCCGTCCTGTATCTGGAACTCATCGTTTGCGTACACGGCGTCAACAAGGTGATAATCGTACTCTGGGTTTTTCTGCGCTGCCTTACGATACCCGTCACGGCCTACAAATATTTGAGCTGCCTTGCCGCCATATTTTACAGCCCATACTTCGCGCGTGAATGGGTTTAATCCGGTTGCAATTCCGATCCCCACGAAAATATCAAACTCCGTTTCTGAAAGGTCTGCGCCGTAAATTTTTCTAATCTCTTTCTTTTTCTCTTCGTTTTGCCAAAGTGAAATGTCTGATTCTGCAACTTGTGGTAATGTCTCGCTCATAAAATTGTTTAATTCGCTGGGACGAGGAACGCCCCGTTGAACTTTTGAATTAAATTGATGCGGCGCTCATAGCAGTATGCGAACGCTTCATCGAATGTGTCGAACTGGATCCAATCGTCCATATGAACTTTGCCTTTGTGATCGTCCATAGTGTTGTGGTAAGTGGCCGATGAATAAAACCGTGGTTATCCTTTTTTGCTGTCTACATACTTTTGCATTTTAGCGCGGTTCTGCGCAATGAATTTGTTAAAGAGCTTGTTGATACTGACCTTCGAGAGCAAGCTGTACATCTGAATGAGGTCTTGGTCTTCCTGTGTGATCCGAACGTGGATCATCGGCTTTTCTGATTCTAACATAGTTTGTTATAGTAACATAGTAACATGTTACTATAATGTTATCCACATGTCAAGGAAACTGTTCGTCGATCATGACATCGTCCATAGAATCCGCGAGCGCACCAACTAAAATGCCGGCCGCAGAAAATGCGCCGGCGAGCTGTGGCAGTCTTGTTGCGAATATAACGGCGATCCTTTCGAGTGATGCTGCAATTTCTAAAATCTCCGTGACCATTTCATCTTTTTTGGATAGCTTAGCCGGGCGCTTTTTTTTCGGCGGTGGCGGCAGTTTGAACTCAAATGGTTTAAATACGTCCCCGACGCCCATATTATTGCTCCAGTTGATACTCGCGCAGCTTAATTAAATTCTCCGGCAGCTCGTCTTTGTTGTTCGAGTAATGCACAAGCCCGAGCAGGATTGATTCCAAGTTCATCATGAAGTGCTCGCCGTTGAAACAGAAGATCATGTTTGGTTCCTTAATAATGAAATATGCAAACACGAGCGCTCCGTCGGAATAGATGCCGAAAATCTTTACGTTCGTGTCCGGCTCCCAGTTATCACGCTCCGCGTCTAGTGGGCCTTGTAGTTGTGCAGGTAGTCCTTTGATCATATAGTATCATTGTATCACTTCCGCGTCCGGCTTGTCACTGATCTTTGGCTCCGGGATGTTCAGACTGCCCGGCACTCTGTATTGCAGACGCTCCGCGTTCTCGCGCATAATTCTTTTGGCAACTTTGTTGATGTATTGTTGTGGAGTCATAGGTCTTTAATGTTTCAAATGTTTTTTGACTAACGATTATTCCGTCCGATAATTTAAACATTCTATGAAATGTTTTTGCGCGAAAGTTGCTCGATCGTTTCGCCCACTTCTTTTGGATCCTGCGCTTCTTTGTTTTTGGGAAAAGATATTGTACTGACTTTTCATAAACGCAAGCAGTGTCGTCTATAAAAACTCTAATTCCATCGATCATAAGATCATTTGTCATAAATATGCTTTATGTGTGACTCATTCAAAATATCGTTATCACTGTCGAGCAACTTTACTAGCTCATATACTAGCGGTTCTGTGATATTCATACCCATCTGATCATTGATAGCGCGTCCAAGCTTTATGATAATCTGCGCCCTTGTTTTTGGGTCAATCTCGGTCATCCTAAATACTTCGATTAAATTTTTCATAGATTTGTTGTGACCCATTTAAATTTACAGGTCTTGCATTGAAAGTGAATAATTGATTTTTGAAATATCCGTCGCTCGCGCACGCGATACTTGCTGCACTTCGGACACTTAATGTGGATCGGGGCCTGCTGCTGGGTCATATGCGTTTGTCTGCTTTCATTTTAGCAAGTACTCCGTCCATAAGCGAGTTCGGTTTTACTACCGGCACATAATCAAGCTCACTCACATGCCCGGCAATATCAATCGCATTAAGTAAAAATTGTTTGTCAGTGTAAACAGTTTTGCAGGACTTGCACAAAAGCCACTCGGAGTAGCAACGGTTTTTATTTATGTCGGATTCTTTCCAAACTGTTTTGACTCGTCTGATGATCTCGCCGTTGCATAGTCGGCAAACTGTTGGCGGCGTTTCGTTTGTGATATCGATGAATGAGTAGTGGATGTCTTCGGGTCTCATAGTTGTATGTTATGTCGATTCTCGGGCTTATTTAGGTTGCTGGAGAAAAACCCCCTCTTACTCCCCCACGCATGGGGAAGTTCAGCTGATGCACTCCTTTACCGATTCAGGATCGAGGAGCTGGCAATCTAAGAGAGGGGTTTGTGCCCCACGCTTTGTTCTGGCCGTGCCATTTAACATTCCGCCAGCAATTACGATTCGTCGGGATATCCCGTCGCCTTCGGACACCTTCAATGCAACACTTTCCGCCGTTGCCCAAGTGATGTCAACTCGACCCCTGCGCCCAGTTGTACGATATTTTCGTACCACTGATACAAAAAACCACGCTTGCGCGTGATTGATTGTGATTTATTTGACAGTTCCACGCCGTGAAATTGTCGGCGTATTCGAAATAGTATCTCAACTTTAGGAAACTGTCAACGCAATCACGCGTCTGAAAAGAGTATACACCCAAAGCACAAGGGAGTCCCTGTGGATAAACCATTTTCACCGAGCGGTTGATATGGTTCGATTCCCAACATGTATAAAATAAGTCTAAAACATGTGCAATTAGACACATAGTTACGAATTGTAACCGTCTGCCCCGTTAAAACACACAAACACCCTTTCGGGTGCTTTTGTGAAAAAATTTGACCAGCTGCCACACGCCAGCGACCAATATTCAGAGTATTGGTACTTTCGGTGTTAGGAGGTTTGATAATTGTACCACAAACAAAAAAGATGCGTCCACGCTTAATGGCCGCACCTTTAACGCAAGACAGCGTAGACCCCTAGCATAACAAAACGCCTCCGAAAAAGGGAGGCGTTTTGCACATGATCGGACAACTTACCACGGTTGACTGCCGCGGTATGAATGTGGCAGCGGGAATAAGTATAGCACATCAACGATTCGCCTTTGAATACAGATCCTTGCTGACGAGATTATATTTGCGTGCGTCCTTGAGTAATTGATTGAACTCCTGCGAACTCATGCGCTGTCGGTACTCCGTAAGCAGGCCGAGCTTCTCATCGTTCGTCTGCGCGTAGATCAGGCTGTCGAATTGTGGGCTGATCTCACCGCGCTGCAATGTGAGGTCAAACTTCTTTTCCGCGTACAGTTGCTTGCGCTTGAAGTTTTTATCGCGTGGCTCGCCTTGCAGAACTGCTTTAACGTACTCCACCTTCGCCGCTGTGGGTGATTTACCCTCCCGAACGTCATCTAAGAGCTTATTGAGTGTCTCGCGCTTCTCAATGCGTTGTACGGCCTCATCCGACTGGAATTGCTTTTGCAGCTGCATGATGGATTCCTTCTCGCCGTAGTCGGTCACGCGGATAAAGCGGCCGATCACGTTCGAGACTACCGGAAGCGACAACGTACGTTCGAGCGGGGTTTTTTTGTAGGTCGTGTCCTCACCATAGAAGAATTTGAGCACCACTGATCCGCCAATCTCATTCCACTGCCATTTCAGGTATGGCTCCCATGCGTATTTACCACCTGCCTTGAGCTGATCCTCCGTGAGCACGTCGCGTCCGCGGAACTCATCGTATGGCGAGCGCCCGAGCATCATCGTGCCGAGGTTTCCAACAAGGCTGACCGCAGGATTGATACCCGGGAGCTGTCCGCCGAACAAAGACGCAACGTCCATGATGTCTCGCATTGCTGGCTGATTGTTTTTAGCTGCCGACAAAACCTTCCACACCATCGCACCAATAAAGCGCCCGGATTCGTCCTGTGGCACACGGAAATATACCGCCTTGCCGTTTTCATCAAGGCCAATCGGGATAGTGATGTAGTTCGTTTTGTCGCCTTCCACCATTTTGCCAAACAATTCTTCGAGGTCGTCACCAAACAAGCCTTGTGCTGCGGCGTACATGAGCACATGCGGCAAAATATTAACGGATGCAGTTTTCCACCAATACCCCGCGCGTGTCGTCGGATCTGTTGCCACCTGATAATCTGCTGTGATGCCTTGCAAAATAGCATTTGAGAAGATCAGCCAATTATTTGTGACCGGCGTGAGAAATCCGCCTGCGAGAAAATCCGGCGATCCAATCTTTGTGCGCACGAAGTCGTTCAGTTCTTTTTGGCTCATCGTGCCTTTAAGCTCCACGTAGCCGGCAACTTTCGGAAGTGTTTCAATCGCATTGCCAAGGTTTTCAATAAAGCCCAGTGTCGCAGCCCACTCTTTCTTGAGCTTACCGCCCGTGACTTCACCTTCGTTGATACCAAGCCGAAGTAAAATCTGTTCGTACTCTTTCTCCGGAATATCGTTGCCTTCCACTAGCTGATTGAACGTCACGGATAATGCGCCCTGTCCTTCCATTTCACGGATGATCGCGCTGTCCTTGTTAAAGCCACGCGCATATGCCGCCGGTACAGCCTTCGCGTAAGCCTTGAGTGTGCCAATCAGTGTTGCATTCGGTACGTTTTTCCAGTAGCGCCAAAAATCACGAACGATATTGAACGACTGAAAGCCAAGATTGAACGTGATGAACACAGGGCGAAACCAGCTGCGATTCGTCCAGCGCAAAATCTTTGTAATCGCTCCGATCTCTTCGATACGTGCATTTTTGAGCGACCGCGCAATGTAGGTGTCAACATAGATACCCTCCACCTTGCCATTGTTGTGATAGGTGATCAGCTCCAAACCGCTGCCTGACTGCGGATCCTTGTACTCGTTGAACTTGCCATTGAAAAAGAACTGCGCATCTTGCACGTCGGACGGTGCGTATTCTTTTAGAAATTCGATCGCCTTGAGACGCGCATTGTTGTACTCCGTCGCGCGTACGATCGCGGCCACCTTGTCGAGCGTGGTGTTTACTGGATTGTCGATGTCGGACAACGTACCTTTTTTTGTTTTCACGGTGTAGCTCGTGCGCCCGTCTTTATATTTGGTCACGCGAAACGGCACGTAAAAGTCATTGGTGTTCACCAAATTCATGAGCTCCTCGCTATACAGATCCTTGCCCTTGATAAACACTTGCTTGAGACTGTAGCGCCACTCTGCGGCTGCTTGTTCAAGCGCGCGGAACCGATCCTCGCCAAGCTCCTCGCGCATGCTGCCGAGCTGCTCCTTTGCTTCATCTGTCTGCGGATCAATCTCACCAAGGTCGCCATACATGTCTTGAACAAACTCCGGTTGAAAGCCGCCTGGATTCGCCACCTGCCCACGGTCTCCATGAAGAATACGATCGTAAAATAATATTTCGCCCAAGTCCTCGCTCGACATGCCAAGCTCCTGAATGCGAGACAATATCGGCTGGAACTTTTCCTGGATGGTGTTTTTAATTTTACCTCCCACGTAATTGCGCTCGTTCAGATAATACGTCGGGTTGTCTTCTGCGGGAACGTCAACGCCTTTGCTTTTCAAATCTGCCACCTTGTCCATGAAAGGCATGTTGATGTTCACGTGCTCGCTCTTCCACTGCTCATAAGTTGTATATTTGTGCTGCTTGCTCTCCGCGCGGCGCATTTCTTCGATCTGGCGGGCTTTGATATCGGCAGACGCAAACATGCCGCGCACGGTGCCACGGCGGGCTTTGATGATCGCTGACGGTTCCCCGCGCAGAAACGCTTGCAGTTCAAAATATGTACTCCTAACCTCTGGCTTTTCGTCGAGCGCCTTGAAAAATGCGTCGTAGAATTTCGGCGCCTTCTCTTCGATAAGTCCCGGGCTCACCAATAATCCAGACAGTGCGTCCGCGTACAATTCGACACCACTCTTGCGATACTGCGTGAACGATTTTGATGATAGTGTTTCATCGAACGGTCGCCAAAACTTTGACCATTCCCACAGCTCTGCGCGGATATCACTGTTCGATGACGTGATCAGTGACGCACCTTCAAACTCGTTGCCTCCAAACGTACCCTTTAAAAAGCTATGGAGACTGCCAAGACGTCCGAGCAGGTTGCCGCGCTTCATGGTCTCGTCCGGGAGCCAGTCGATGAGGTGACCAATTTCATGCGCCAAAATTTTTGTTGCCTGATCCGTGTTGTCGAATACTGACGGATTCAGCTCAATGCCAACGCCCGGCTTGAACACGCCCCCGCGATTCGGGTTGCGTTGTCCGCGGATTGCGGGTGTGCCGAACAGATCCTTCGCGAGCTGCACCATTTCAGGGAACTCAACCGGCTTGATCGTGTTCATGCTGCCTGCTTTGATTTCGGTACCGTCCGCGAATATACCAATGTCCGCAGTATCACTTGTGCCACCCTGGTATGCAGGGAGTACGTCAACAATAACCGGCGCAACTTCCGGATCTGAATTAGGGCGCTTTGGTTTGGTATCAATCGCATTTCCCAGTGCGTCGCCAAATACCATGATCGGCGTATCCGCTGCATCTGCCGGTACGTCAATCTGGTACCATGAAACACCCTGGTCGTCCGTCACGCGCTCCGCGCTATATCGCTTCTTGAGATACTTGCCGACTTCGCTTTCGTAGAATTTATAGATCGGATTGTTGGTATCGACTTTGCCGGAGATGTCAAAGGTTTCTGAACTGCGCGCCAAAAAGCTTTTTCGGTTATCGAGCATTGATTGAACAAAGTCTGCATGATCTGGATTTTTTTCCGTAAGTCGATTTTCGTATGCGGATAGATCAAGGTAATGTAATATTGATTCACCTTTTTCCAAATAACTTTCGATTAAAGTTTTTGGTATTGCCTTAAACTTTCCGTCACCAAGAACTTCTGTGATAATCCAATTTCCACCCTGCCCTCGTAGCCAGCGCCCGACTACTAGATCACTTGGTTCTGCAACCTTTGGAATTTGCGTACTAAAATTTGGCTGCGCCTCTGGTGTGTATTCAAAACTTTCGGCCTGACCAAGTCCTTCAATCTTCATCGCGGTCTCACCTGTAGGGAATTGTAGCGTCGAGATGTCGTCTTCTGCCGCTTGTTTCACTTCGGCTTTCACAACACGCTCTTGCCAGGTGTCCTCGTATGGAATGAGCTGTGCAATTTCTTTACCACGATCAATTTCTTCGTTGGTATTATTGCGATTATCCAGTGGTCTATTACCGAAAGCTTCCTTATCCAATCGACCTTTCTGCATGAGATCGCTCTGCATCTCGATCACACGGCGCGTTTCGCCGTCGGCCATATCCTCCGTGCGAGTATGCGCGAAATAATTGTCCATGCCGAAATCGCTGAAATGTACATTGCCCGCCGATGTTTTAACCGGGCTGCCATAAAGGTGCTCGGCATATTCTACGACGTCTCCCCTGATATCTTTCGGTAAAGTAACGTTTTCATATCGGCGGACATCTTCACCATTCATCACATCGTCCGGAACCGTAGTACGTTCCAGTGGCAATAGTTCTTTTTGCATCGCGTCCGCAAATTCCTGCACGCTCACCTTTTTTTCCGGGAAGTTTTCGAGCACGCTCAACACGATATCCCGCTCTGGCTTTCGAATATCCGACGAGTTTGATAAATCCTTGATGAATTGCTTCGAGACAGTGGTGCGCCCCTTTAAGCGTTCGAGGATTGTTGACGAGAGTTCGGAGCTCCCTTTGTACCCTTCAACTTCTGCTGTATTTGATCGCGCAGTGCTCTGATCCGGTGCAGGCGCGACAGTGCTTTCTTCGGCATATTGTTCCAATTTATTTTCCTGATCATTTAAATAAACGTCGAATTTCTGCAACTGTTCAGGGGTTGCAGTTTCGATTTGTTTGCCAATGCGATCATCCCGGCTGTCGATAATTGACGCATATGATTCAGATTGCTCATATCGAGCATCGTCAAAGGCCGTGGTTAGCGCGACGGTTTGTTTTCGCTCATCGCTTTCTGGCGCAGCTTGTACTCCAGGTACGCCTTCTGTTTTTGTATCTGCTTGTTCAGATCCTGCAAGAGTTTCGGTAATTTGTTTGCCATATTCGTTTGCAATTTCTTTTTTAATTTCTTCGATTTTTTCAACGATCGCCCGGTAATTCGGGTCGGTATCCATGAGCTGCTCGTGCATGTACTGTTTCTCCTTCGGCAAGCGGCGCTCGCCCGCAAGCTCAAGCACGGTGTCGATTAAATGATCGGGATTTTCAAAGCCGCCGATCTGTGTCAGCTCATCAACGCTCGTGACGGTAGTATACCCCGCTCCCTGCAAAGATTCTGCATTTTCACCCGTAGCAAGTATAACACTCTCGCCGCGCTGCATAACGCGTGCCTCGCGTACCCAGTCTGGTGCAGTCTTCTCCTTGCGAAATTCAGGCGTCTGCTTGATTGCGCGAGCGAGCTGCTGCACATCAAAACCTATGCGCGCCTCAACGTCGGTCCTGCGTCCCTGCTGCGCCTCGCGCTTCGCGTAATATTCGGCTGTGCCTTCGCCGACGTCCATGAAGTCGCTCAAATAATCAGTGCGAGATTTTGACAACTGATCCGCGATGTTCTGCAATTCACTCTGCTGTGAGAGTTCTCTGATCCGTCCCTCTGGAATATCGCGCGCTTCTGTCTCGGTAATAAGATTCTGGTAGGCCTCAACTTCCTGTGGTGTGGCAAGACGCGCCTGATAAGATGCAACCTTCTCGGGCTGCGCGGTAATAAGATTGATCGCGCTGATCGTCGGCATGACAGTTTCGCCCACGTAGTTTTGCTGCTGCACTTCCAAGATGTCCCCGTTAGCATTCACGACAAACTCGCCCTTTATAACCGGGAGTGTCTCGCCCGTTGCAGGCAGATCAAATTTGCGCGTCTGTATCTCGCCCGCGCGAAATGGCGTCGGATTCTGTGCGTACTCACGGAGCGCCTGGTCAATTTGTTGCCCATTGTCAACTATCGCGGCGGCAACCTGCGTCTCAACCAATTCAAGCTCGCGTGGCATAACACCCGCGTCAATCGCCTCTTTTTTAATATCAGCGACGTGGGACGTCGGAGCATAGAAAGTATTGTGCGCCATGTCCACCAATCCACCAGTAGCAGTACCGATTAAAAAGTTCAATCCTAAACCTTCCGTCATGCTGCGCGTTTTATCATACCCAACTTTGGCGATGATGTTCATCCATGCGTTCTGGACTTCTTCCTGTGTACCTTCGAGCACGGCAGTGCTAGCTACCTTTTTCCAGCCAGCTCCAACATATTTGCCGGACACCAAATTGTCGAGTGGAATTTTTTCCAAAAGAATGTTGCCGACCGTAGACAGTCCACCAATGGCAGATGCTTTCTGTACCGATGCGCCGGACTGGATCGCTTCATCGTACTGCTGCGCGCCACCAAGAAGACCGAGCGCGGATGCACCAGCCCATGGATTTTTCGTAGTTGCAGTGATCATTGCAGCTCCGGCAAGTGACGGGATGCTTTCGGCGATACCAACAACAATCTTTTTATCGAGGTTGTTATAGCCCGGCGTTGTGAGCGAGGGATGCGGTGTTAAAAACGCACTGTTTCCAATGTCGTCTGCAAAAAACTCTTTCACATTTTTACCAAGCGCCTGTACCTCTTCGCTGATCTTAAGTGATGTCTCGCGCCTGGACTTGCTTGCCCCCGCAAGATAGCCAAACTTTCCAGGATTGTCCTGCGCCAGCTGTTCTTCTAGGGAAGTTCTCTTTGCATTGTCTGTCGCAACGTCGCCCACCCACTTAATGATATCGCCAAAACCGCCGAGGATGCCTTTGAATGTGCCGCGCAATGCGCCTTTCGTTACTTCCTTCTGTGTGTTGAACTCATCGGATTTCGCTGCCTGCTGGATTGTTTCCGGCTGTTCAAATAAATTCTTCGCCTTGCCAAAATCACCTGCCACGTTGAATGCAGCATTGAGCACGTCGCTGAACTTCGGACCAGATGTTTTCGGGATAGCGAGGGACGGAGTTGTTGTGCCACTCGTCGCCATGTTGCCGACGGGATCCATTTTTGCGAGTGCTTGCGCCGGGAGTGATGAGGCGTTCTTTTTAATCTGCGCCGGTGTAATGCTGATCGAAGCTGCTGCACCCGGCTGCTTCACGGGAGCGATGACTGTCGAGGTTGGCACGATACCTTTGCTCTTCAACTCCTCTGCAACGCCACCATACAAATCCGTTTTTACGGATGACTTAACATTGGTGCTCGTCGGTTTGGAGGTTGGTACGATACCTTTTTTTTTTAATTCTTCGTCCACGCCTTCAAATAGATTTTGCATATTTAGTCCCCGTAGTATTGATTTTTTGGATCTTTAAACGTGTCGCCGAACGCGGTCACAAAGTCGTATGAATCGCCGCCGTTTGCCACATACTTTTGTTTGACAGCCTTCCATGCGTCCGGAGCAACATGTCCGTCAGCCCCGGCATATGATTTGAGAAACGCGCTTGCCTGCTGATTATTTTGGATCTTGTATTCCCATTCTGTGAGCTTGCCGGATCCACCACCACTGCCTGTCGGGAGAGTGTCCTGTCCAAGTTTGAGTTCTTTCGTCGTGATCTTACCGTCCGGGTCACGCATCACAATATCAGCATACTTCACGCCATTCGGAGCTGTGCGGGTAGTCGTCGAAATAATATCGCCCTTGCCAACGCTTGACTTGACGAGCGATAGGAAGTCCACGGGAAGACCTGCCTGGAGTAATAAATTGCGCGCGCCTGTCTGACTTGCTTGTGGGAGCGACGCGAAGTCGAGGTTGTTGTCCTTGAGATAGCTTGCGAGGATCTGAACATTCGCGCGGGAATTGTCCTGCGCTGCGAGTGCGAGCTGTGCGTTCTGATAATCCAAATCTGACGCATACTTGTCGCGCGCAAATTCATCGTCGGATGCCTTCTGAACAAGCTGGATCGCCTGGAGGTTTCGGTTGAACTGATCGCCATAGGTTGCGGATGCGTTCTGAAAATCCTGATTCGTGAGGCTCATGATTGTCGCGATCATGCTTTGCTTCTGCGTGAGTTGACTTGTCGCATAGTTTTTCTGACGATTCAGAAAATCTATGCGTTCGTTTGCTGCACGCTCTTGCTCTGACACACGGCCTGCGATGACGTTCATTGCGACTGTCTTGCCTTTCTCGGCGTTGATGTTTACGCGTCCCTGCGCCTGCGCTTCTGCGATTTGCGCGTCGAGGTCGTTGATCTGTGTCTGTAAGGCTTCCACGCCGCTATCCGTGAGCTGCTTCTTGTAAGTGTCGACAAGATTCGGAGCCACGGGTGCTGCGGACGTCGGAGCAATAGCGTTCTTCATCGCTGCGATCTGATCAGCGAGTGGTACGCGTGCGGTTGGTGTGTCCTTCTCTTTATTTTTGTTGGTTGCGTTCTCGTGAAATTTGTTGAGGAGTTCCTGCAAGGCGTCCATGTTCGCGGCATTCTGTCCGTTTGCCATGCCATTGTCGTCAATTGGCGGCTGTGTATCGCCACCTGTGGGAGTTGCACCCGTCTGTCCCGGTACTGCTGCGGGAGCCTTGTAAATATTCAAATCGCCCGGGGTGTACTTCTCGCCTGTGATCGGTGAGGTACCTGTCGGCACTGTCTTGAGGCTACCGATCGGAGCAGCAGGAGTTTGTCCGTTTGCTTTCATCGCAATCTGCGCGCTCACGGATCCAATGGCAATTTCATCGGTCACACCCGGAAAAGATTTTTTGTACTGCGCGAGCATTGATTTAAATTCTGGGGTCGTTTGATCTGTCCCAGGTTGTGGGACGGTTGCGCTGCCTGCCGGCGTTGGAGCTGCTAGTGTTGAAAATTGTGGTGTTGCCGCTTCTTTTGCTTGCTGTGCGTTGTACTGCGCATTCATGTCACCCTTCACCTTCGCATTGTTCGCGGCTTGTGCGGGGGTAGTAGGGTCAAAGTTTGTATCATAAACACCAAAACCGCCGGTACCGTTGACGATGTCCTGTAAATTTCCAGCGCCGGCATTCGCACTAAGATTTTTACTAAGCAATGATTGTGCGAGACTTTTAATACCACCTGCATCAAGCGCGCTACCCTTAATAAGGCTGCTATCAATACCGCCTTTAAAACTCACATTTTTGTCCGAAAGACCAAGCGCTGTGAGTGCATCACTTGAAACGGGTTGATAGTAAGCCTGGCGCCCTGCATCATCTTGAATGTCCGCGTATATTTGATTGTCCCCTGAACGGCGGACTAATTTTATTCCTGGCATATTTTTGGCTGATTAGTTTTATTATATCATTGTGGTTATGTTACCGCGATGAGATATCCTTTTATGTATGCAGAGATTGTCTGACTTGTCGCGGTTGCGCCAGTTCCGATATTGATATAAACGTCTGTGCCTGGTTCGATAACATAGGATGCGCCGGATGTTCGTAGAGTAAACATTATGCCCGTGTTATCGAGGCCGGTTAATGTTGTGCTAGGGATAATGTCGGTGTAACTGCGTCCCGATGTTCCCACTGATACCTGTGCAACAACAGTGACTGTGTCGTCTTCGGTGCATAGTACAACGAGTTCCGTTGCAACCATATAATATCCGCTCGGTACTGAATAAACACGCGTCGCACCCGTAGTTTTTGCATCGATGCCGTCAGCGCTACCAAGAATAGCAGAAACATTTGGAATCAGATTGTTTTCATCTTTGAACGCGTAGTCTTTATTCATATTAAGCGAAGGTGATATTTTTCTGACGAATAGCGAGACCGTCCGCACCAGTTCCACCAGAAGCGGCAGGATTGCTTGCAGACCAACTTCCAGCAGCGCCGGCAGTACCCGCGCCATTCCAGGAACCAGCACCACCTCCACCTGCGCCACTAGCAAATGCATTAGGCGCGCTCGGATTACAAATTCCACCAGTACCTAGAGCACCGCCGGTTATCGTGTAAGTTCCCGAATCAGCTGTAAGCGTTCTATATAAAACACCGATCATACCACCGCCACCACCACCTCCACCTGCGCCTCCCGAACCTGTAGTGGCTCCAGCGTCAGTTCCGTTTGTTCCTGCTTGTCCTGCCACCGAGATTGAACCTGTTGTGAAGTTCCATGCTCCGTTACATTCAAAAATAAGAACACCACCACCACGCCCACCTATACCTCCAGCAATACCGTTTGATGCCGGAAAACCTGACCCATTGTTATTGAACCCACCACCACCTGAACCACCACCCGCTCCTGGGGCTGCGATAAATGTTTTGTGTTGTTGGAATAAATAAAGAGTTCTAAGAGCAAGTTGAGCACCCGCCGCACCACCCGCCGCACCGGACGTATTTGCCCCACTTGTTCCATTATGTGTTAAGGCATCATAAATATACGAAGCGTTTGTTGCTGTATCCGCGCCACAACCAGAAGCATTGAAAGCAACTGCAGAGGTCGTCATCGTCATTGCGCCCTGACACTTAATCAAAATGAAGGTTCCGTTTGCATGAGGATTTGTGAACACAACCGTTGCTGTGCCCGTGATCGAGACTGTCGTGTAATTTTTTACAAAATACGCAGCGCCACCAAGGTCGATCGTTGTTGTACCCGATGAGGTAGAAAGCGCGCCGTCTGATCCGTCTCCACCAAACGTACCTTGCGATGTTGTGACTGTGTTGTTTGCGTAAACATTAAATGTCCCGGCTGAATCGTCCCATTTCGCGTATGCGCCGGTTGCATCGTCGCCCATGATAACGTCACCCGCGTCCGCACCCGAAACAATAACTTCAAAAATGGTGCTGCCCGCTCCGTTGATACCTTGAAAAGCTGTCGAGGTCATCTGGAAGCGCGCGCCAGAAGCAGCCGTGCGGATTGTTGCACCCGTTACTGTTCCAGCCGTGATTGTACCCATGTCGGCAGTAATCGCCGAGAGTTGCGAGATTGTGAGCTTGCCAGCCGTGATTGTTGCATTGGCGATTTCCGCGGCGGTAATGGTCAAACTTGCGATATTCGTTGCGGTAATCGTAGCTGTCGCGATTTGAGTTGCCGTGATTGTCGCCGACGCGATGTTTGATGCAGTAATGGTACCGGATGCAATTTTTGCCCCAGTGATCGTCGCGTTGGCAATTTCGGTCGCTGTAATGGTAGCTGCTGCAATCTGCGTCGCTGTAATGGTTGCGTTCACGATATTCGCTGCCGCGATCGTATTGTTCGCAATGTTCGATCCCGTAATTGTTGAGTTAGCAATCTGCGTCGTCGTGATTGTTGCGTTAGAAATGTTTGCCGATGTGATCGTTGTGCTCGCGATCTGTCCACCTGTAATTCCAGCGGTAGCAGAAATCTGCGACGTGGTGATCGTCGCGTTTGTAATGTTTGCGGCTGTGATTGTGGTGTTCGCGATTTGAGAGCCTGTGATGCCAGCAGTCCCGGAGATCTGCGTGGTTGTGATCGTGGCATTGGCAATATTTGTCGCGGTAATTGTTGCACTCGCAATATCCGCTCCAGTAATCGTCGCGTCTTGAATGTTCGTTGATGTGATCGTACCCGAGGCAATCTTTGCGCCTGTAATAGTTGCAGCAGCAATTTCGGTCGCAGTAATGGTACCGGCTGCAATTTGTGTGGCGGTAATTGTTGCTGCTGTGATGTTTGTTGCGGTAATCGTTGCGACACCAATTTGAGATCCGGTAATCGTTGCTGCTTGAATCTGCTCACCATGAATCTGCGGCATGTCCCACGTCTTGAGGAATGTTCCGCTGTTGTTCATACCAATGAGCCACGTCGTTGCAACTGTTGGCACGGTCGCTGAACCTGAAATCGCTGTCGGCGATGTAGAATCCCAAACAATATAGCGCGCGGAAGTGTTGCTGCTCGTGATTGTATGCTCCGTTCCATTGAACTGAATCGTTACCCCCGACCAGGCAACTGAACCAGCACTAGGAGAGTTGTCTGTAAATGTTCCGGCTGACACCATGAACAAAGGCATGGTCGTTTTAATTGGCGTAATAGCCCCGGAAGAAATCTTTGCACCGTTGATTGTAAGGTTGGCAATCTCGGCCGCTGTAATCGTGAGGGCTGTGATGTTTGTTGCAGTGATTGTGGTTGCGGCAATGTTCGCGCCGGTAATCGTGCTCGAAGCGATGTTTGCACCTGTAATCGTACCGGATGCAATTTCAGCAGTAGTAATTGTGGCGCTGACAATGTTCGCTGCCGAGATCGTTGCAGAAGCGATATTGCCACCCGTAATGGTAGCGGCTGCAATATTTCCTCCGGTAATGGTTGCTGACGCGATGTTTGCGCCTGCGATAGTTGCGGATGCTATGTTCGCGCCCGTAATCGTAGCAGATGCAATTTTCGCTCCGGTTATAGTACCGTTCGCAATTTCGGCGGCAGTAATAGTCGCGGCGGTAATATTCGAGGCGGTAATTGTTCCGGCAGCAATCTTTGCGCCCGTGATCGTTGCATTCGCTATCTCGGTCGCGGTTATCGTAGCTGCTGTGATGTTCGTTGCGGTAATAGTACCAGCCGCAATTTTAGAACCTGTGATCGTTGCATTCGCAATTTCAGCTGCGGTGATTGTCGCCGCGGTAATATTTGCGGCTGTGATCGTAGCGAGCGCTATCTTTCCACCTGTAATAGTCGCGTTCGCTATTTCTGTTCCAGTAATTGTGGCTGCGGTAATGTTAGCTGCGGTAATAGTTGCTGTTGCGATTTTTCCGCCGGTAATGGTCGCATTTGCAATCGAAGCGGCAGTGACAGAAAGGGACGCAAGATATTGACCGTCGACTGACGATCCTGCTTGCAGTCCTGTAATGATGATGCTAGAAACTTTCATTGCGCCACTTTCCTTGATCCACATCGAAGCTGTCACCCTGTCGGCAAAAGCTGCGCCCGACCAGAAACGAACATCGTCGCCACCTGCAACACCAGCGATCTCACTCGCTGAAAGTGCGCGTGAGAAGTATGCCGCGTCGTCTATCGCGCCATTAAGGTATTCGCTAAGTGAAACAGCAGCAACTTTGTGACCAAAAACTAGGCGTGGTGTTGTGAAATTGTAGGTGCTTGAACATGCAACAGAACCCGCAAGCGTTCCGTTTACATAAAGGCGAAGTGTTGTGCCGTCATACGTACCGATGAGCGACGTGTATGTCCCGGCAGCAACCGAACTTGCGGCTGATGATGCCTCTTTTGTTGCTCCGTCATAGGCATAGAGTGAGGCACTACCGTTGCCATAGATACGAATACCCTTGTCATACGTTGTGGTGTCGGCAGCCTCCTGTGTCATTACTACGTCAAAATAACTCGTTGCCGTTGTAGGCAGTGCGGTGAGTTTTACCCAGACAGCGATTGTAAAATTAGCCGTTCCTGATATATCGAACGAGCTTGATTGAGAATAAATTTGACTTGATGTGCCATTAAATCCTGCACCATTATTGAACTTTCCGTTTCCTGCGGAATAGGTGATCGCGGTATCTGTTCCATTGTTCGAGCCAACACTATCCACTGAACTTGCTTCAAGTCTCCAATACGAAACGATGTTCGGATCCGAGAAAAGTGTCGAGCTAAAAAGCTCCGTTGCAGATGTGACGGTTGACGCAAGACCGAATGAGTTTGCTGTATCGCGGATGTAGTCGGACCCAATATCGAAACCACCGATAACACCTCCGGCTGTGACAGTAATTGCGCCAGAAATTATTGCGCCGGTCGCGCGGAGAATACCCGCGTTCGTGACTGAAAAAGGATTTGTCGCTGTATTAAAAGCGTCTTCGCCCGCCCATTGATTGCCGTTGATATCGACGTGCCAGCTTGTTGTGTCGCTTCCGCCAATGTCAATCGTGCTCGCGCTGATCGAGCCCGAGATCGTTGCGCCTGTGGCATAGAGTTGTCCGGCCATGTTGACGCGGAATGTTGCATCATTGAACTGTTTGCTGCCAAGCCAAATTCCCTGCTTGTCCGCATGGAATACCGTGTCTCCCACACCAACTGTTAATTCTTTCAGACTTGACAATAAGGTTTCACCTCCCGTTTTTCCGGGTACATCAGCCGGTTTGTCCGTGATTTGTGGATCAGTATCAGAAAAGAGCGGGCTTGAGGCAGCCGGTGGCATCTCGTCTACGTTGATAAAAATCCGGGGGCTGCTCATACAAATCGCAAAATAATTGATTCAATTTCCGGTGTGTTGTTACTGGACGCATTGAACAAGAGCTTGAGCTGCAAGGTGTTTACGTCCGGCAGATCAATGGTTGCACGAGACACAAGGCGATTCGCGTCGGTTTCCAGTGTGACGCCTGCATACGCGGTGTGGTTGACCTTCTTTGTCAGTGTCAGCGTTGCGCCGTTCAGCGTTCTATATGCGATCTCCACTTTGAGCTTCTTCGTCATGAACCGGTTGTACTGCATCACGCGCGTGACCATGTACGCGCCCGCGTGCTTCGCTGTGCTGTCGAGTTTGTCCACGCCATAGACTGTTCCGCTCGTGGTATCCTTCCATGCGACAAACAGATCATCGCCTGCGGCCAGGATTGAGCCTATGAGAACGTTTGAGGCGTTACCAGGGGATAACAGATATTCCACGTTCAAAACCGTCTGGTAGGCTGCGCTGTGAGCTGCCAGGCTATATAGGCCGAGCGTAGCCGGGTTGCCCGATGAGTTCGAGAGGCCAAACAAAGGCATACCGTGAAAGTTTGCGACGGATCCGTTGTACACGACTGCCTTGTTGGTGCCGGAATAATCACCCTTGATTTGCTTTGAGTGGCGCAGCGCGACGCCGTCATACACATACAGATTGCCCTTTGTTCCTGCGGATACGATAACCTGGTTATCATTTGAGAGAAACGCGTTGACGCCAACTTCCGGCACAGAATCGCTCACGCTGTAGCTGTCACTCCACGTATTCCAGCGAAAGATCGCGCACTGTCCGACGTTGCTTGCAATGTAGGTACCAATGAGCAGATCCGTGTTCATGAACCCAAGCGCGCTCACGCGGTAGCGAGCGTCAATGTCCAATGCATTCGCCGAGAACACGCCCGCGTCCACCTGCGCGACGTAGTATTTATCGCCAATATAAAGCACTTCATTGAGTTCAAACATCGGATGATAGGTTGCGTCCGTATTCGTGAAGGTTGCAAAGCTGTCATTGCGCGTGCTCCATGCTGCGCCGACTGCGACGCGTCCGAGACGAGACTGCATCGCGTAGTAGATATAACCCTGATATTCTGCCGCTGCCAAAATACCGACGTTCCCGGCTGCTGGCGCGGCTGTAGCTTCCACGCTCCACGTACCGCCCGACGTGCGCTTGAAAATCTTGCCATTGGTCGAACCAAAGAAGTACGAGCTGCCGTCCGAACACGCGAGGCCGGCGATACAAAAATCATCAACGGTTGAACCGCTGTCCTTCGTAAGTTTCTGATTCACCTTTAAAATTCCTGGCTCGCTATGCAGATCCAGTCCAACCAGTTCAGCGCTCGAATTTGTGGGGCCACTATAGATGCTGTCCGCAAGGCCGCCTAAATTCCAGTCTGCGATGATGACACTTGAGAGATCTGCCATAGGTCAATAAATTATTTAGTTTTGTTGCCATTGAGCATGGCAATGGCAACAGGGGAAACAATTTACATTGCTGCTGCGTCTGCTGCTTCCTGATCCTGCGGCGCTGCTTCTGCATCTTTCTCTGGTGACGGTTCCTCCGGCGCTGGCTCTTCTGCGTCGGCTTCATCCGAATAACCACCTGATGCAATGATTTCTTTTACATCATCCGACTGCACAGCCTCCCATGCTTCGCGTGTTGATGCTTCATAGCGTTCGAGGAAAACGAGCTCGCCCGCTTCGTTGGTCTGCTGATATGGTAATAGAGATTCAACGCGGCCGATATCGTTCGATGATTCTGATTCGAGGTCTTTGATGTAGAACATAGGAAGGGGATTATTTTTTAGTTTTTTCTTTTGGCGTGATTGCTGCGATGAACTCTTCGAGGGTCATTTCGATGCGCTCCGCACCGATGTCGATCACAACTTCGAGATGCTTGTCTGCGTCAATGCGCGCCATTTGTGCGATCTTCTGTCGGCGCTGACAGTTTGGTGAGAGATCAAGGTACAAGCCGATCGCGACTGTATCCTCTGATTTGTTTTCTACGATATCCATAGATGCTTATTTAAGGCCTTGCTGCGTCTTAAACCGCAAAGCAAAGTTGAGTAAACCTGCAACGATCAAGGCTGCCTGTGCTGCCTCCGGAAAAAGTTTGGTTACTTCCGCAGCGGCGCCAAGCGCGATTATTGCAACGTTCAGCCAAACAGTTTTTGATTTGTACCAAGATTTTTGTTCCATATTAGAATTTTTTAGCGAGCTCGATTAATTCTTCGATGATGTGATTCGCATTACGTCCCTGTGAAGGGCAATTGTCGCGTCGACCTCCCGACAACTGATAATGTCCAATTACATGATCCCGATCCAAGGGAAACTTCCACCGGCGCGCGATGTTCGCGATGAGCTCCGCGCTTGCCGCTTTCATCTCCGGCGTCCACACATCCGTCTGAAACCCCTCGTGTTCGATGCCGATCGTTTCAAACTTCGGATCAACGCGTGGGTCGATCAGCTTCCACGTAGGCTTGATGAGCGTCCCACAATGCCACGCGCTGTCGAGCTCGCCCACCCACTGACGCACCTGCCCCTTGCGGGACACGCCATAGTGAGTAGATGCGCCGGACGCTGGATTATGAAACCACGCATCAGTGCCGTTGTAGTACCCGGACATGATGTGTATCACGATCGCACGCGGCTTGTGACCGGCGCGACCTTTCGTGTAGTTGTGTGCGATCCGTCGCTGTTCAATTTTCAACATAGTTAATTGACGATTATTTGTTGTGGATTACCTTCTGCGTCCACAACATCAAACGCTGCAAGATCATTTTTTGAAACTGTAAGAGGGCCGACCGTCGTGAAGGGAAGTTTGACTGAAACCCCCGCGACCGCAAGTTGCTCTGCTACATCTTTTTTTGTTGAGAATCCTGCGATTGTAGCCATATTATTTTATGAACAGTTTTATGAGAACGATTGCGGACTGGAGAATCAGGAATGCGCCGATACCCTTGATCCAACCAATATCAGATTTGAGCAGTGCCATGTCGATCGAGAGATGCGCGAGGTGATTATCCTTAATGGTGCCGACGATTTCACGTATGCCGCCGAGCTCTTCATGTAGGTTGTCTATTTGACCCTGGTATGTTTCTTCCATAGCAGTCTTCGGTTATTAAGCACTTGTTGTAAAACTTGCGCTGTACGCCGTAAGCGCAGTACCAAGTCTACTTAATATAGATGCGCTAAGTGAAACATCATAGGTTGCTCCGCTTAATAATGCACTCGTCGGGGTGAATATAAGCGTTCGCGAGACGGAAAATGAGAGCGTGCCTGTTACTGGTGTGGCACCGTTCATCACGGAGAATGCCCCGTTGATTACAGTGGATTGGTCGACCTCTTCGCTAAAAACTACCTCAATATCCGTATTTATTGCTGCGTCGAGTTGGTTTATCGCCGGCGTCACCATGACCGCAGTGAATGGAGTTGCCGCTGGCCTACTCACATCAGCTTCGTACGCGGCAATTGTTACATTATCTGCTGCGATCAGACCGTCAAGGGTAGCGATACGGGCAACTAGCGCGGCTCTTTCTACTTGATATGCCACCACATTTGCTCTCATATCAAGAATGCTAACCTCGGTAGTAATTGTTTGAGTAACTTGAACTGTGTTTCGATTAACCCATGTCGCCATATAGATGAAATTAAAGTGCCTTTGTACCAATCACGTAATACCAGCTTGCCCCGTCGGTCCAGCAAAGCATACTGGCAAGCCCACCACCAGCATCATTGATTATCCCGACGAAACCGGCACCAACTGATGCCGGCTGCCCGAAGGCACTGTCTAACTCTGCATCTAACGGAGCGGCGGCTGTTACGTCGGCCGCCGATAATTTAACCGGCGCACCCAGCGATCCGTCGTCATTTAGTAATGCGTATCCTTTCATAGAATTATTTGTTAGATTGCTGTTCTAGCAACTTCTCTCCATGCCTGTCCGTTTGCTGTTGTCGTACAAAGAACCAATGTCAATGTATCGTTTGCAGTCATAGAGAAGTGTGAAGCGCCAGCAAGAAGGATTGTGATGTCGTCTCCGCTTGTTGCAGTACCGTTTGTAATGAGGACGTTTTCGTTTGCAACTAAGGTGATTTGATGTCCGTCCTGATACCCAGTTTTAGTGATGAGAGTTACTGATGTGGTTCCTGTAAGCTCGAAGATATTTCCGTCTCTTGGAATAACGATTGTGCCGGCACTAGCAATGTCTGTACCCTGCTTGTTGATAATCGCGCCGTCGAATCTTGATGCACCAGACTGAATCCAGAATGCGAGAGGATTAACGATCGTTCCTATTGGAGCACCTGTGATCGCGACTGTCGCAGCTGTTGTAAACGTTGCTGTCGCGTATGTTGGAGCCTGGATCACGATTTCACGCTGTGTCGCAACAAGTCCGGCTGCCCACGTTTTTGTCGCCGACATGTTGATGTTGATCCCGATATCTTCTGTGGTTGCCGTAAGTCCTGTATGTGCAGGTCCCGTAATAGTGACGATTGTCGGCACACCCGTAGTCCCGGCAGACGGCGTGAGCGTCAAGTTTCCACTTGTTGCTGCAAGAACAAGGTGTCGTCCTGTGTTACTGTTCGTGGAGATGTGAAAATCCTTTGCAACCGTGTAGAAGTATGTTCGATCAGCTGTGGCAGCAACAGTGGCAGTGTTACCATAACCAAATCCGGCAACGTTTACACCCGAGCTGTTATAGATATCAAGTTGAGCATAACCGGCATTTGCAGCAGTCGTGTTTTGAATAGCAAGAACACCGACGCCGGCGCTATTTCCGATAATCGTTGCTGATGTTCCACCCGCGCCCAATGGAGTTGTTCCACCTACTACAAATCTATTCGTAGTTGGAGTTGGAATATAGATAACTCCCGATTTATCAATAACCATTCGCTGAACATCTGCACCGGTAGAGAATCTGATCTCACCTTCACCGGACAATGGTGTCGCCGGATTACCTGCGCCAATCGATACGATACCGCGCTGGTTAGGAAATGCAGCAAAGGTTATACCTCGGAGCGCAACGAACGGACCAAAGGCCGCGGAGTATGCTGCCGTCGCACTGGCAACCATACCCATTGTCATGTTGTTGTTCGAGACCTTTAGAAGATTGGAATCGTATGCCGCTGACGCCGCACCCTGAAACTCAATGTTTCCTTTGTTTATAGCGTTCGCACCTGCGAGAACAAGATTTTGACCATTTGTAAGACTAAGAGCTGTTGCGCTCCAAGTTCCTATCTCGGCACCCACAGCGGCAAAACCGATAGTATCCGCTGCTGCTCGGTATATACCCGTTGTCGTGCTATTCGTGAATCCGAGTGACGGAGCTGCTGCTGATCCGTTCGCGAGACGAATCGCGCCGGTTGCAGTGAGAATATCCGTGCTGATATCACCGAATGTAAAGTTTCCTTGCACTTCAAGATTGCCTGTGATCGTGAGGTTTGTCATCGTGAACGAACCTGACATTGATGCAACCTTGACCTTCAAATAGTTTGTTGTTGGATCGACGCGGAATGCGCGCACCTCCAAGCTTGCGTCATCAGTGACGCCACCCGAGACCGGGTACCCTTGCGCATCAAGTTTAAGAAATTCGATTGCCATAGTATTTTATGCGATAAGGATAACGAGAGGATAACCAGTGGAAGGATCGACACGTACCTTCCGGACTTCTTGTGCGGCGTCATCGGTAACAGCGAGCATTACCGGATAGCCATTGGGATCGAGTTGTACAGTTTCATTGGCCATATTTTAGTAATTATACCCGTTGTCACCTATCTGATTTGAATCCGGAACTTGAGCTTGAACGCTCATGTCCAGTGTTCGAGGTGAGAGAGCGGCAAGAGCCGACGTAAGGTCTGCACCATACTTCAACTCCTTCTCATCTAATGGGATTGGTTTATCTTGTGAACTTTTGTAAGCGATAATCACGCGGCGCGCGAGTAGCTCATTGACCTGCCGAGGCAAGCCGATCAGTGCGTCGAGCGTGCTTGAACTTGCGAGGTTTGCTGTAGAGAGATCTGCCGGGTAGAGCATGTAGTAAATGCTCAATCCATTCGTCACGTTGATGATCGCGTCCCCGCTGTAAATCACGGCATTGCTGCCATAGAGCTCATAGCTTGGACGACGATTTGCGAACATGAGGCGGATCGTTGTTTCGTCGACTGTCGAATCGTAGTTGTTGTAGTCGAATGGTACTAACCGTTTCCAGTTGGTACCGTCGAGCTTCGCCTGGATGAACTTCACGTTGTTCACGATATCAACCGGGAGCGGGTACGCACGCTGATCTGCTACCAAATTCTGCGTCGCAACAGTGCCAAAAAAGTCTTCGTTCACTTTCGCAATCTCCATGGCGAGCTCATCCTTGAAAGGATTAGCGAGCAAAACAATATTGGCGTCTGACAACGTTGTTGAATCCGTTTTTGTTTTGAGCCGGATATAGGCTGCGAAATTGGCACCTGTCATAGAGATCCCGTATCCGGGGCCACCTTCCTAAAGAAAGGCAGCCACCGGAGACAACGATTAAAGTGAGTAAGCGACTGCGCTGAATGGACCTACGCAGTTGATGTATACGACTGCTGGAACAACAGTTGCGTCATCGAGTGCAGTTGTGCCACCGACAAATGCGCCTGTACCTGTAGGAGCAACGACAATGAATCCGATCACAGCCTTTGTTGCTGCAACTGAAGGAAATACTACAGCCGCCATAGTTGCGCCCGCAGTACCCATGCTTGAAGTCAATGTACCTGCTGCATCCACAAAGAATGCGAATACATTGTATGCAGTTGCCGCGCCACCTGAACCGCCCGCGACAGAACCCGAGAGGGCTGCCATGTCAGTATTCGCCGCTTTATAGACGAGAACACCGTCGACGATTGAAACGAATGCCGATCCTGCCTTTACGATCGCGCTACCGCCCGCCTTAATTGCGAGGCCTGCTGATGAAATGGTGAAAGCCGAGAGAGGTTGCTGCAATTTTGCCAGAGCTGCGCGGAGACTTGCGTCTGACAACACAGGGCTGGTTGTAATTGATTGTGCCATAGGAGGTTTTTAATTAATTGAGTGCATTTAGTTTTGCCTCCGAGTTTCCGATCGCGTGCTCATGGCTTTTAAGTGCAAAATCTGTTTTAAGAGATTCCTGCACCACCTCCGCCACTTGCATTGGAACAGGCACCATGGCGCCCTTCGCGATCTGAAATGAATATCCGTTGAGAGTGACTACGAGTGATGCGCCTGCCTTCTCACCATTGTCGAGCGGGATCATGATCATCACCTTTGGCTGTGCAGCCAAGTGTTCTTTCATGATTTGCGCTTTCGACTTGTAATTGAGCGCCGCGTCTTTCGTAGGTGCGGCCACTGGAGCTTGCGCTACCGATGCCGCTTCTGCTTGCTGATCGCCGAGCAATGGATCATTTGATACTGGTTTTTTAGGAGCCATATATTTGGTTATTGCCCGTCGTTATAGAAAGGCGGGGCAGCCTCACCCCGCCGTCCGTTATGCTGTTACACCGTGTTCAATACGTACGATCCAGGTTTCATTCAAGATCTTTGCAACAAAGGTTGCTTTCCAACCTGATGTTGAACGCTGATCGAGAGGATCAGCAGATCCAGCAGAACCGAGAGGTTTGACGATGTTCTTCAATGCTTCACCTGACACGCGGGTCACGCCGTAAGCGTTTGCAGCGATAATCAAAGTTGCATACACGTCAACGCCTGATGCACCTGCGCCTGTAAACACCTTCGCATTGGTTGTTTCAAGGAAACGAACCTCATCGAGGGAACCAACTTCGCCAGGCATAACATCCGCTTTGTTTGCGTATGTTTCAACTGACTTCCAGCCGGTTGCAACTTTCAAATCGTACGTTGTATTTGGGTGACAAATACCGATATACGATGCTTGAATTGGCTGTGTTGCAATGTTTACCTGTGGCATGACCATGTTGGTCACTTTCTTAGCCTTCGCATTTTTGAGTGTGCGAACAGCTTCCTTGGTTTCATCAAGAGACATCTTCATTGCCGCAGAAACTGTGACACGTGAAACTGCTGTCGATGCGTATTGAACTGTGGTACCTGCAACGATTACGTCGCGGCAAAGCTGGTCAATGGTGTCACCTGACTGGTCGCCCAAAAGATCCGAAGTTTCCATGAGCACTGGATCAAGGGTTGTCATCTGGAGCTTGTCTGTCAAAGTCACATAGTCACCGTACTGGAGAACAGTTGCGGTTACGTCTGTAACAGAGAGCTGTGAGCCCGCTGGTGTGATACCTTCTGACAAAGCAGTGGTAGCAGCAGTAAGGTTTCCGTAACGACGGAATTTAATTACGTCTGATTCGTTCTTAGGAATATCGCGAACTTGTCCGAACTTGGTGTGAATAAGCAAAGGCAATGCTCGTTCCAACATGTTGCGGTCGTAGAAGTTGTTTACACCCTGGGCTACCTGGGTGAGAGTTGTATTAGCCATACGACGTTTTTAGTGAATAATTAATGTTATCTGCGAATGGTATCGCGAACTTTGGCAAATTCGGCAGGGGATAAATTCCACGCTTCCGGTAGTTGCCCGGCTTCTCCCTGCGGCGCAGGATTGCCACCTGTTCGTGACTGATTTGCTGCATGTTCCGCTTCACGCGCTTGCTTTGCTCCCAGTTTCATCAGCTCCGGCCCTGCGATTGCATAGGCGAGGTCTGCGATTGGAATGTGGCGACGCGATTCGTGGCTCGCATGCTTCAAGATTTTGTCCCGAAATTGTTTGAGCACCTCATTGCCGGGCGCGGATAGAAACGCGTCGACCTCCTTTGCGTCCTCTGTCTGTTGCGCCGCCTCGATCAAAGGCTTGAAACGTTCATCAATGCGAGCATCAATGTCGTCTGGCACGGCCGTAGGGGCTGCTTCGGGAGCTGGTGCTGGGCTCGCACTCTTGGCTCGTTCGATCTGACGATCTTTGCGGGCAAGGATATGCGCGAGTTTGCGAGTTGGCGGCTCGTCACTGACTTCTGCTTTTACAGGCTCCTTTCCCTCTTCGGGCTTAGCTTCCTGTTGGGTGCCGTCGCCTGCGGCTTCTCCATTGCTCCCGTCTTGTGGCGCGGGTGCTTGACCCTCGGCTTGTCCGGTCGGCTGTTCAACAGCCCCCGAACTACCCGGAGATTGACTTTCGTCATTTGGCATAGTTTTTTGTACTCACCATGAAGGGAAACGCCGTACGGAAACCTTCAAAGTGGATAACCTCGATCTCGACTAAAGACCGGACAACCGATTACTCGGCTGGTAGACACTTGCAGGGGGAGGCTCCCTACAAGCATCTATCAGCGGACTAACCCTTATTCGTACGGATCAAACTCTGTATCGTGCTGCACTGGGGAATCTAGGTACTGCGCAAGATTGTCCGGCAACTTAAGCATGAACTCAAGCAACTCAATCTTGCGCTGCAAGTCATCGACCCCTGCAAGATCCTTGTGCTTTTTGTGCAGCAACTGACCTTCTAAAAACGCCTTATGCTCAACAAGCGCTTCCTTCATGAAGATGTAGCCCGGGTGTAGGACTACGGATTCAAGACTACCCTTTGCAGCTTCGCGCTTCCCTGGTTGTTCAAATAAGTCTTTGATCATACGATTGCTGGTTGTGGCGATGAAGGGTTTGGAAAGTTCGGCGCACTACCGTCTGCTGCTGGCGCCCCTGGGTTCTGTAGCATCATCTGTTGCTGACGTGCTGCGACAAGTTGTGCCATGAGCTGTGGATTGCTGCGCTTGTAGATCAGCGCGGCCTTGTGCGTCTCGATATGCGCGCGCGTTGCGTCATTGTTCTTTGCCTTGCGATGAATCTCGATATGTTCCATGTCGTTGTCAATCGCGTTCACCTTCACACTTTTACCTTCGCTCAAAAACTCATTCTCCTGCGCGGCGATCATCTCGTCCACGGTTGGCGGAAGGAGTTGGTCAAGCTCTTCGCTCGACAGGCCTACAAGCTCGCCACCCTTGCGTGCTGCATACCGGCGGTTAAATGTTGGTTCCTGCGCGGCAATCTTCAAAAACTCGGAGAATCCCCGAAGTTCTTGGAATCGCTTTGTCTCGGACAATGATTTACTGACAATGGTGATGTCTGGATCTTCATCAAATAAAAGGTCGTCGGCGGTAAACTTCTGCCACTTCGGACCATTCGGACCGATGATGCGGATCATCTTCTCGTCGATTGCAGTGAAGTGTGTTTTGTACAGCTGATACACCATTTTCCAAAACTGCTTTTCTGACCACCCGAAAATCTTTGCCGCGAGTGAATAGCGTGCGTCGCCACCACGTGCTGCCTCGGCGATCTCTGTTGCAGTACGCTGACCGTCGTTCACGATACCCTGACGCATTGCAGTTGCACCGGTAGACTTCTGGGCTGCTTCGTCAATGATGTCAAAAATAACCTTTGAACCCTGGTCGATAGGGCTTGGTTTAACGAGTGGCTCAACTGCGCCGCCAACCGGACCGTCCACCTCAACGTACTTGTTTAAGCCAAAATTAAGGTCATTTTTATTCTTGATCTTGGTCTTATCGTAAAGATAGCCCGGGTAGAGTTTCGCTTCGGCTGCCTTGATCGCGATATTTAAAAGCACGGCGCGCTTGCGCTGTTTGTCCTCAACAAGGTCTGGAATTGATACGCCGTCCCAATCGTGGGGATTTGGAAAGAGTGTGCGATCATCAATCGGCCAATATGGTGTTGTGAGTTCCTTGTATCGGACAACAAGCGTCCGATCGTTCGCGAGCGTCACGAACACGCGCTTGCCATTGTGGTACGTGAACCATTCAATAAGCTCGTAGGATTGATTGCTGCCCAAAGATGCCTGTTGTGATGCCATGGTCGTGCTCTCAAGCCCCTGCGCGTCATTACGTGCCTGCTGCACCTGCGCGCCGACGGACTTAGTGTCGCCGCTTCCCTTCACGTCATCAATATTAAAATAATAGCCGGCGTCCTTCATCTGTTGCTTGCTCATGCGGATCGGACGACCACCAAAGCGCATAGCGCCACGGTATCGCGTGTCTCCGTTCACTGATGTTGCGTCTGGGTCGCGCATCCATGTTGACGCGTCGATCAGCTCCGGCACTGGCGCAAGGCGCTTGCGGTCAAAATCATGGAGGAGTACCAAGCCACGACCAAAAAAGAGAGTGTCAAAGTCCCATCCATAGTCGAGCACTGCCTTGTCCATTTCGTCATAGTCGAATGCTGCAACACTGTTCCAGTTCTCTGCCTTCTCACCGTCATTGTCATTGCGTCCGTCAAATTGCACAGAGAGTTGGTCATCGTAGAGCGCCGCGAGAACGGTCTGCATCGTGGTAAAGAGTAGTGGATCACCCACTGCATCATCGTCGCGCTTCTGATTGTTGTACAGTTTAAAACGGCGCAAATTCTTCGCGCGCTTCGGTTCCATGAACGACCACGCCACCTGATATTCATTCCCCACTTGATTGAGTAAACGTTTATAGCCCTTTTTTTCAAGGGATTTCATCGCTTTCTCTGCGGCTTTATCAACCTCGGCAACGACATCTTGTATCGAGCTGCTGGTAATTTCGCCGTCAATTAAGTTTGATTCGTTCTTTTGCATATAAAAAAGCCGGCGACCCTGCATCTCCGTTTGTTTGTCTAAAACAAATAGAGGTGTAGAGCCGCCGGTATTGCCGTGACAGGCTTTATTCGGTATTGCTACCGCGATATGGGGAATGTGCTTGCATCGAAATTATAGCACACGTTCAATAAAACTTTTTATCGGCGCTGGTAAAAAGGTTGTGGATAACTTTAAAAAAATATGATACCCCTATAACATGTTACATTCCCATAGTTATTCATGTTGACTGTTTATCGCTTTAGCAATGTAGTTTCCGACCAATGCACCACGCAACAACATTGAATCTGTCACCTCAATTCTGACGGGCACTCCGTTCTGTTTGAACACGCTGATCGTGGAATGTTCTGCTGCCTCGCGGACGCGCATAATAATGGCGAGCTCCACCGGCGTCAAGGCAAGTGCAATGAGCTGCGCATTATTTATCATAGGGATCTAGCGATTGTGCGGCGCTCTGCCGGGCATTCGGGTCAACGTATGGGACAAATGGCGGTTCTTGGTATAGTAAGCGCCCAATGCATTCTACGCAGTGATCGTCCTTATCCATAGGTCGCTCCTTCTGATCATGGAAGTCCGCTTGCTTTCCCGTCCACTCCTGCCACTGGTAATGTTGAAATTCAAATATCGTGCGCACGCATGTGTCGAACACGTACAACTCCGGCGCAACAAGCATCTGATCTCCGACCTGTTGAAAGTTCAGTGCGTCTCCAATTCGTCTGTCGGACATCGCACGCGCTTTTGTTGCCGGAAGGTAGTGTAGGCCCTGTTCTGATAAACGCTGCGCAAGAGATTTATTTGTGTGCTGATCCACAATAAACATGGAAGGGTCTCCGATGCGACGCTCCACACGGTACTGCGATGCCTTTGATTTGATGCGCGAGGCAAGTTCTTCTGTGGTTGCCTTGATGAAGAGTTCGTCAACGATAAACTTTGTGCCCTTCCTGTCCACTGCAATCCACACGGTTGCGTCTGGCGTGCGCGGATGTGGGTCGAGTGCCTCATAAACCGTAAAATTACGCATGTCGACGTTAAACGGTTTGATGACGTGAATTTTTGGATCGAATTTTTTAAACACAAGACCAGTAAGATGTTGAAATTTACCAAATACGCGAGCTTGTTTATCGTCCTCCGAATACTGTGCAATCATTTTATCAATAATCGCATCATCGAGAAAGCCACGCACACCCTTTGACCGTGACGCGCTCCACACGTCGGCCTCAATAAATGCACGTCCCTGCTCTTCGCGCTTCGGGTTGCCGATAATGTAGTCATACATCCACGCGCTGCCTGTGAGCGGTGTTGCAGTGATCCAGATCACACCTCCACGGCGGAAACGCGAGACTGTGGCTTTAAAGATACTCTCCGGCGGTGGTTCGTCGAGCCATGCGCCGCCGATAGTGGCTGATTCAAACTCTTTCAGATCTTGATCGTACGTCATCACGTCGAGTGACCACCCTGTATCAGTCGTCCAGTTGTATTCGTATTGCTTCCCGGCTTTATTCGTCTTGTAGCGCCCGTATGGAAACCAGGCTTTCATCTCCGGGATAATCGCTTGCTTCACGGTCGTCGGATCCGATATGATGCGGAACTTCTTCAAGTATGGCCATTTTTGAAACAGTGGTGCATTCTGAAAAAAAGGGTTCTCTGTTGGCCAAAATAATTGCGCGAGCATGTTGACGAGCAAACACGTCTTCCCGATACCGTTAGCCGCAGATAGGAGCGACACAAAATATTTGTCACTGCCTGCCATGTTGATGAACTCCTCGCCCTTACCGATCGGTACGTATTGCTTCCACTTCTCTGTACGGAAACGAAGTGCCTGCAATTCCATGAGCTCACGCAGGTGCGCGCGTTTACCTTCCGTGGTCATGGATTTTAAATCAATAGATGTCATTGTTTGAAAACTAGCGCCCCCTTTATTTAAGACGCGGGGGCTACGTCGGCCTATTCGTCAACTTCGTCAACCGATGTGTATGCCGCATTTAAATCAACCCTAATTTCTTGCAGCACCTTCATCGCAATCAAAATTTTTTCTATTCCCGCCACAAAATGTATGCGTTCTAAATCTTTAATTACCGAAGATATTCGTGCTTCTGTTGTATCTTTGAGTGAGTTTAGCGTGTCATTTTCCATATTTTTTATAAATAGTGCCGCTTTTGCGCAGAGCGGCAAACTGCATTCAATCGGTCACATTTTGTGTCACGTTCTTACAGAGATTGCACGTCCATCTTTCCCAGTAGTCTTTGAAGTGGTCGGTGCGTCGTCTGCAATGGTTACACCACATGCGCTTCATGGCCTGCGCTTCTTGAACGGGCGGTGGTCGGGCTCGTCTTTCTCGGCAGGTTTGTAGGAGTCGAGCTTTTGGAGCTGCGGATCATCGCGGTCGGGTTCTTTCCAGTGGGTGCTTTTGGTGTAGTCGCCGTGGTTAGCGGTACACTCTTGGCAGGAGCCGAGAAAGTCGAAGTTCTGGTTGTCGTGGACGCGGTCGATAACCTTGCCACAAGGGCACACGATTCTGCTCACTTAGTCC
>Ga0172380_10001663_pt1 | contig 37899 bp, 30 predicted proteins | sample Leawe162metaG_FD_119747 | JGI IMG/M metagenome (GOLD analysis project Ga0172380, IMG submission 119747) | Leachate microbial communities from a municipal landfill in Southern Ontario, Canada - Leachate well 162 metaG | ecosystem: Engineered > Solid waste > Landfill > Unclassified | place...
ATTCAATCTGATGTAGAGCCGGTTTTTCCTCCATAGGCGGATCCGCCTCCGGCGGAATACCGGCTATCCTATGCCGAAGATAGCCGACGTAAAGTCGGCTCTACATGAAAAAGCCGCCCCGCTGCGGGGCTTAATTTAAAAATCGCAAGTCCGGAATGTTCTTTAAGGGAGGGGCATCGTGGATCCGCAAGCAACGCAATTAAATGACGCCATTACCACCGCCTGCCCGGCTGTGATGGACATGTTGTCCCGGCGGGGGCGTGAAATCTATTTTCCGAAGCTGGGCATTCTGGCGCAATCGGCCGAAGCCCAGAGCAAGGCCATTAACGCCACCATCGGGATTGCGCTGGAGGAGGATGGAACGCCCATGCACTTGGCGTGTGTCATGCGCCGGGTGCAGTTGGCGCCGAGCCAGGCGGTTTCCTATGCGCCCGGCCCTGGCCGGCCGGATATCCGCAAGCAATGGAAAGCGATGCTGGGTCAAAAAAACCCCGGCCTGGCCGGCAAGTCCTTCAGTTTGCCGGTGGTGACCAGCGCGCTTACCCACGGACTGAGCACTTGCGGCTACCTGTTCTGCGATCCGGGCGACACGATTATCCTGGCGGATTTGTTCTGGGAAAATTACGAGCTTGTTTTCTCGCATGCTTGCGGCGCGCGCTTGGATGCCTTCGCGATGTTCACGGCGCAGGGGCGGTTCAACGTCGAGGGACTGCGCGACCGGCTGCTGGCGGGGCCGGTCGGCAAAAGAATCGTGTGCCTCAATTTCCCCAACAATCCAACCGGTTATACCCCGACGATCGCGGAAGCGCGCGCCATTGCGGAGGTCCTGCGCGAAGCCGCGGAGCGCGGCAACAAGCTGGCGGCGCTCGTGGACGACGCCTATTTCGGGCTCGTGTACGAGCCGGGCGTGTTTGCCGAATCGATTTTCAGCTTGCTCTGCGACCTGCATCCCAACCTGTTGGCGGTCAAATTGGATGGCCCGACCAAGGAGGATTATGTCTGGGGATTCCGGGTCGGTTTTATCACCTATGGAATTCGCGGCGGCACGAGCGCCGTGTACGAAGCCCTCGAAGCCAAAACGGGCGGCGCCATCCGGGGCAATATTTCCAACGCCGCCAACGTGAGCCAGTCCCTGCTCCTGGGCGCCTATGGCGATGCGGCCTATGCGGCGGAAAAACAGGCCAAATACGAGGTTCTGCGGACGCGCTATGCGCGTGTCAAACAGATCCTGGCGGCGCATCCCGAATACGCCGAGGAATTTACGGCTCTGCCGTTCAATTCGGGATATTTCATGTGCGTGCGGCTGCGCAACGCGGACCCGGAACGGGTGCGCCAAAAACTGCTGAAGGATTATGCCACCGGCGTGATCGCCATGAGCGGCATTGTCCGCCTGGCCTTTTCCGCCGTGCCCCTGGAGCAGTTGCCGGTTCTGTTCGCCAATCTGTTCCGGGCCGCCCGGGACACGCAAAAACAAGGATGAATGGCCATGGCTTATGAAGTGCTCGCGCGCAAATGGCGGCCCAAACAGTTCCAGGACGTCGTCGGCCAGGACCACGTCATTCAGACGCTGACCAACGCCATCCGGCTTAATCGGGTGGCGCACGCCTATCTTTTTGTGGGTCCGCGCGGCATCGGCAAGACCTCCATCGCGCGTATTTTCGCCAAGGCCCTGAATTGCAAGACGGGCATGACCCCCGCGCCCTGCGACCAGTGCGACGCGTGCAAGGAAATCACGGCGGGCTCCAGCCTGGATGTGCGCGAACTGGACGCCGCCTCGAATCGCGGCATCGACGAGATTCGCGCCCTGCGCGACACCATCAAATACATGCCGACCCAGCGCTTCAAAATTTACATTATCGACGAAGTCCACATGCTCACGACCGAGGCCTTCAACGCCCTCTTGAAGACCCTCGAGGAGCCGCCCGCGCATATCAAGTTTTTCATGGCCACCACCGAGCCGCAGAAAATACCGGCCACGATTTTGTCGCGCTGCCAGCGCTTCGATCTGCGCCGTATCCCGGCGGCCCTGTTGATCGAGCGTCTGCGCCTGATTGCCGGATCGGAAGGCGTGACGATCGACGATGACGCCGTCCTGGCCGTGGCGCGCGCGGCGGAAGGGGGCCTGCGCGACGCCGAGTCGGCCCTGGACCAGTTGATCTCTTTCCAGGGCAAGGACATTCATGAAGCGGATGTCCTTGCGGTGTTCGGACTGGTTTCGCGTCAGACCCTGGCCACCCTGTCAACCGCCCTGCTCAAGGGCGACATCGCCGGGGTTATTCAACAGGTGGAGGCGCTGGACAAAAACGGCAAGGACATGCAGCGGCTCCTGCAGGAACTTCTCGAACACATCCGCAATCTGCTCGTGTACCTGCAGGCGGGCGGCGGGCTGGCCTCGCTGGATTTAACCCCCGCCCAGGTGGCGGAGTTGAAAGCGCAGGCGGCGTTGACCCAGGTGGACCGGCTGTTGCGCCTCGCGGATATACTGATGGAAACCATGGACCGCCTGCCTTATGCGCTCTCCAAAAAAACATTGCTGGAAACCGCGCTAATACGGTGTTCGCGCGCCGCGGTTGTCGTTTCATTGGATGAAATTTTGCGGCGGATCGAGGAATTGAAGCGCAGCATGGGCGATGGTTGCGCCGCGCCGGAAGCGCAGGTCCGGCCGGCGGCGATTGCCGCAAATTCAAGCGTGGGAATTTCAAAACATAGCGGTTCTAACGAACCGCAGCCACGCCCGTCCGGTGTAGGGGCCGTTCGCGAAAACGGCAAAGTTGCCGAAGGCCTAATCCCCCCCACGGCAAAGTGTGCCGCCCAACCGGAAGCGGCGGCGCCCAGCGGGGACGAGTTGGCGCATTTGACCAAGGTCTGGCCGGAGCTTGTCGAAAAAGTCGGCAAAGCCGTGGCGTTGGCCAAGGGTTGTTTGCTCGATGCGCGGCCGGTGGCCGTCGCGGGCGACCGTGTGACGATCGGCTTTGACCCGGAATTTGCCGCGCATATGGAGCAAGCCGGTCTGCCGCGCACCCGCGCCGCCCTGCAAAAAAACATAGACGACGTGCTGCGCCGAAGCGTCACCGTGGAATTCAAACTGCTGGCCGAACGCCCGGCCGGCACGGAGAAGGAGCCGGCGAAAGCGCTCCAACGCCCGGCCGGCGCGGCGCAAGCGCAGACTGCCAACAAGCCGGCCGTTAAGCCTTCCCTTCAGCAAAAACAGAAATGGTTCAAGGACCCGGCGGTGCAAAAGACGATGGATATGTTCAACGGCGAGATCCAGGAAGTAAGGGAATAGGAATGCAGACCCTCCTTCGCCCGAGCGCTTCGGAGGGCAAGCGCCGGAGGACGGAATAACGGAAAACGGAACGACGAAAAAATTAATATGAAAAACGGAGGATGCAGGCAGATGACGAATATCCTGAAGATGATCAAAGATGCGGCGGGTATGCAGAAAAACATGAAGAAAATGCAGTCCCAACTGCGGTCCAAGACGATCGAGTTTTCGAGCGGCAATGGACTTGTGACCGTCACGGCCCGCGGAGACGCCTCGATTGCCGCAATCCGCATCGATCCCCGCGCCATGGATGCGACCCATCCGGCGGCGTTGGAGAAGTTGGTGTTGACGGCCGTCGAGGGCGCGCTGGAAGCCGCCAAAAAAATGAGCGCCGAAGACATGCGCGCCATGATGTCCGACATGGGCATGCCGAATATTCCAGGATTATGAAGACATTCCCGGCCCTCGATAAAGCGATCGGCTGTTTCGGCAAACTGCCCGGCATCGGCCGCCGTTCGGCGGAGCGCCTGGCCATGAAATTAGTGGGCGATCGGACCGGACTTCTTAAGGACTTGATCGCCGCCTTGCAGGGGGTGGCCGAGCAGCTTGTGTGCTGTTCGCGGTGCGGCGCGTTGACCGCGCGCGACCAGGATCCCTGCCGGTATTGCGCCGATCCCACCCGGGACGGCGCCGTGTTGTGCGTGGTGGAGGAACCCTCCGATGTCCTGCAGATCGAAAACGCGGGGGGGTATCGCGGGCGCTACCATGTGCTCATGGGCAAACTCTCGCCCATGCAGGGTATGGGAACCGATCGACTCCGTCTGGATTCCCTGGCGTCGCGCCTGAAATCGGAGCCGATTCGGGAAGTGATTTTGGCGCTTAATTCGGATGTGGAAAGCGAGGCCACGGCGGCCATGATTCGCGACCTGCTGGCCGGGCGCGCCGTCAAAGTGACGCGTCCGGCCATGGGCATCCCCGCCGGCAGCGGCATCGCCTATTCGGATGCCGTCACCTTGGCGCGCGCCATAGGCGGCAGGCAGCCGTTCTGATAAAGAGTATGGGCGTATGGGAGTTTGAGTGTATGAATTCGACCTTTGAAACCCGTCTGGCCGATGTCCGCCGCCGCATTCAGGCCGCCTGTGAAAGGGTGGGGCGCCGCCCGGAAGATGTGCGCATCCTGGCGGTTTCCAAAACCTGCGCCCCGGATTGCATCCGGGAAGCCGCCGCCGCCGGCCTGATGGATTTCGGCGAAAGCCGTGTGCAGGAAGCCAGGCAGAAAATTCCATTGTGCCCGGACGCCCTGACCTGGCATCTGATCGGGCATCTGCAGACGAATAAGGTCAAGGATGCGGTGAACCTGTTTCACTCGATCCAGGCGGTGGATTCGTTGAAACTGCTTTTGGCGATCGAGGCCGCCGCCGAGGCGGCGGGACGCGCCATGCCGGTTTTTTTGGAAGTCAATGTGTCGGGTGAAAGCAGTAAATTCGGGCTTGCCCCTGGGGTCGTTCCTGACATATTAAAGGCGGCCAACGCTCTGCGGCGGGTGGAAATCAGGGGGGTATTGACCATCCCGCCGTTGGCGGAGGATCCGGAGCGCGCGCGGCCGTTTTTTCGCGCGTTAAGAGAGCACCGCGACCGTTGGCGGCAGGAAACGGGATTTGAATTGCGCGAGTTATCCATGGGTATGTCCCATGATTTCGAGATTGCCGTGGAGGAAGGCGCCACCTGGATTCGGCCGGGCGCCGTCCTGTTCGGGAAAAGGCATTAATGTAGCCGCGGCGGCGCCGCCGTGGCTGTCGGAAGAATCCACGCCCTTACGGGCGCGGTTACCAAGATTGAGATTGCCGCATTAAACTATGAGCGCCTTGTTTTCACCCGAATCGATCCTGACGTTTGTCGGGGCCGGTAATATGGCCGAAGCCCTGGTGCGCGGAATTGTCCGGGCGAAGCTCCTGGCGCCCCAGGGCTTGCGGGTGACGGACACGGACCGGCGTCGTTTGGAGCATTTTCAGGCGGCTTTCGGGATCACGGGGTTTGCGTGTAATGGGGATGGTGTCCGGGGGGCGCGGGTCGTGGTCCTGGCGGTCAAGCCGCAGGTCATGGCGGAGGCCCTGAAAGGTATCGGCGCAGCGCTTGACCCCGCGACGCTGATCGTCAGCATCGCCGCCGGTATTCCCACGCATCGCATCCAGCAGCAGTTGCCCGCCGGTCGGCGGGTTGTGCGCGTGATGCCCAATATGCCCGCCCTGGCGGGGGCCGGCGTCTCGGTGTATTGTCTGGGTTCCCATGCGACCGAAGACGATGCCAAACTGGTGGAAACTTTGTTTCAATCGGTGGGTGTGGCGGTGCGGCTGGATGAAAAGCACCTGGACGCGGTAACCGCCTTGAGCGGCAGCGGGCCGGCTTATGTTTTTTTCCTGGCCGAACTCATGATGCAGGCGGGATCCGAAATGGGGCTTGACCACGCCACGGCTAAAACGCTGACGCTTGGCACGCTCCGCGGCGCGGCGCGTTTGTTGGAGGAAACCGGTCCGGAACCGGAGGAATTACGGCGGCGGGTCACGTCCAAGGGCGGCACCACGGCGGCGGCCTTCGAGGTCCTCGAGGCCGGCCGCGTGAAGGAAACGTTCGTCAACGCCATCCTGGCGGCGCAAAAAAGATCGCGCGAATTCACCAAATGAGCAGGCAAGCATCCATCCGTTTTATCGTCTTGGGATTCGTTCTCGTGACGTTGGGCGCGTTGCCGGCAAGGGCGGCGCCGGACCCGGCCCCGGCGGCAACCGATCGACCTGTCAGCAATGCCGCGGAAAGCGTCATCGACGGGCCTGTCCTGACTGCGACCAATCGGACGGCGCCTGCCGCCACCAATCGCCCGGCCCTCTGGTTCCCGGTCGGGGAGCGGATATTTTATAAAGTCCAGTGGGGCGTTTTGATCGTGGCCGAAACCAAGGTCGCCAGCGAGTATATCGAGGAGGACGGGCGCGAATTGCTGGCCATCCGGGTGACGACCCACACCCGCAGCATCCTGTCCGCGTTTTATCCCGTGGACGATTTCATCGAAAGCGTGGTGGACCCGGTTACTTTCCTGCCGGTCCGCTTCACCAAGCGGCTCAGCGAGGGGCGTTACCGCCTGCATGAAGTCACGACCTTCGATCACAAGGCCCGCATGGCGCATTGGCGGCATCTTTTAAAAAACGACAGCCGCGATTTTGCCATCGATGCGGATACGCGCGACCTGATCAGTTACATGTTTTACATGCGCTCGCAAAAATTCGAGCCCAACAAGCATTACGATTTCCGCGTCATGGCGGATGAAAAACTATACGATCTCCTGGTGGAAACCCGCGATATCGAAACGCTGGATATCGGCAACTATTCGAAAATTCGCGCGTTGAAGATCGATCCCGAGGCCAAGTTCCACGGCTTGTTCGTGCGGGTCGGCAAACTTGAAGTCTGGATTTCGGATGACGATCGCTGTCTGTGCGTGCGCGCCACGGCCCATGCGCCGGTGATCGGCACCATCCGCCTGCTCATCGACCGGGTCGAGGGCCCCGGCGACGATTACTGGACGCATCCGGGCAACCCGAATTTTACGCAAAAAGCGCGCAACTCCGCGGAGGGCCTGAAAAAGTGAAGAACGACATTAAATGGGCGCGATCGCTGGTGGAGCGATTTGCCCGGCAGAAAATCATGGTGGTCGGCGACATGATGCTGGATCGCTACATTTACGGCGTCGTGACCCGTATTTCGCCCGAGGCCCCCGTGCCGGTGGTGCGGGTTGGCGACGAAAAAAACATGCCCGGCGGCGCCGCCAACGTGGCGCGGAATGTGAGCGCCCTGGGTGGGCGGGCATATATGCACGGCGTAGTGGGGCGCGACGCGGCCGGCGCCGATTTGTTGCAGGTCTTGAAAAATGACCGCGTTGGCACCCGTGGCATACTGCGCGCCGCCGGCATTCGCACGACCGTGAAAACGCGCATCCTGGCCGAGCGGCAGCAAATTGTGCGCGTGGATTGGGAAGATCGGCGCCGATTGACGCTTGGGGTCCGAAGCGCTTTCTGCGCCGGGTTGACCCGCGCCATGCGGGGCGTCTCGGGCGTGATCATCGAGGATTACGGCCGTGGCGTTGTCAGCCAGGATGTCGTCGATGCCATTTTGCGCACGGCGCGCCGGCATGCCATTCCCGTGGCGTTGGATCCCAAGGAAAACGACACGCTGCAGTTGACGGGCATAACCGTGGTGAAGCCCAATCGCAAAGAGACGTTTGCGTTGGCCCGCCTGCCGGAAGAACCGCCTTGTGCCGATCCCCTGAAGGATCGCCCGCTGTTGCGGGCGGCCGATATCCTGATGAAAAAATGGCAGCCGGCCTTCCTGCTGGTCACGTTGGGGGCGCAGGGCATGCTGGTTTTTTTCAGGAATCGTCCGCCCCGTCACATGGCCGCCGTGGCGCGCGAAGTGTTCGACATGAGCGGCGCCGGCGACACCGTGATTGCCACCCTGCTGTTGGCGCTCGCCGCCGGCGCGGATTGCGAGGCGGCCGCCGAACTGGCCAATTGCGCCGCCGGTGTTGTCGTCGGCAAGCTGGGCACGGCCACCTGCGACGACCGGGAACTGCTGGATTACGTGGAAATGCTGACCCGCGCCGGCGTGAAAACATTCCGCCGGTCATAATATCGCCGCGCGTTTTGTTGCCATGGGGGCATTGACAACTCCTGTCCCGGGTATAACATACGGGGTAGGCAACCAGGTGCGCGAGGGTCTGTCATACAGGCGCGCGATATGAGTTGGGCCGCCAAAGGCGGCAATTGTTCGTGTGGTGACGCCGTGGCTGTCGGAGGAATCCACGCCCTCACGGGCGCGGCTACAAAGATTAAGTCTCTATGCATCAAGGAGGAGTCGTTATGCAGCGTTTTATTTGCGATGTCTGCGGCTATATATACGATCCCAAACTGGGCGATCCGGAGCACGGCGTAAAACCCGGGACACCGTTCGATCAGGTGCCGGCCGACTGGGTCTGCCCGGAATGCGGCGTCGGCAAGGACCAGTTTTCGCCGGAACAATAAGAAATTGAGTGAGTTAGTGAGTCAGTGATTTAGCGATTTGAGAAGAAACGAGAAGAAACGAGAAGAAATTTGGTAATTGAGCGAGTCAGAGATTGAGTGATTGAAGAGTGATTTTGATAAATCAATGAATCGCTGAATCAATGAATCAATGAATCGCTGAATCAATGAATCGCTTAATTTCTTCAAGGGGGAGGATGTTATGGAATTCAAGGGCAGTAAGACGGAGCGGAATGTATTGACGGCATTCGCGGGCGAATCGCAGGCGCGCAATCGTTATACGTATTTTGCCGGCCAGGCGCGCAAGGAAGGCTTTATCCAGATCGCCGACGTGTTTGAGGAAACCGCCAACCAGGAACGCGAACACGCCCACCGGCTGTTCAAGCTCCTGCAGGGCGGGACGGTGAAAATCGAAGGCTCGTTCCCGGCGGGCGTGGTGGGCACGACTTTGCAGAATTTGAAAGCGGGCGCCGCCGGCGAACTCTACGAGTGGTCGGAAATGTACCCGGGCTTTGCCGCGATCGCCCGCGCGGAAGGCTTCGAGCCGATCGCCAAAGTCTTCGATTCCCTGGTGGTGGCCGAGCGCCAGCACGAAAAGCGCTATCTGGGCTTCGCGGCCAATGTGGAAAACGGCACAGTCTTTAAAAAAGACAAGGAAGTCGTGTGGCGTTGCCGCAACTGCGGTTATCTGCATAAAGGCAAAGAGGCGCCCCAGGCCTGCCCGGCCTGCGCCCATCCCCAGGCCCACTTCGAACTGCTGGCGGAGAATTGGTGAAACACAAGGAGGCGCTTCATGCTTAATCGTAAAATGACGGAGGCCCTCAACGGCCAGATGAGCAACGAGTTCTATTCGGCCTACCTTTACCTTGCGATGTCGGCGGCTTCCGCCGCCATGGGGCTGAAGGGCGCGGCCAACTGGTTCATGGTCCAGTACCAGGAGGAAATGGTCCATTTTCTGAAGTTCTATAACTATGTCATCAGCCAGGGCGGCGCGGTCGCGTTGGCGGCAGTCAAGGCCCCGCCCTCGACCTTTAACTCGCTCTTGGATATGTTCGAGCAAACCCTCAAGCACGAGCAATTCATCACGAAATGCATTAACGAGTTGTCGGACCTGGCCCTCAAGGAAAAAGACCACGCCAGCGCCGTCCTTCTGCAGTGGTACGTGACCGAGCAGGTCGAGGAGGAAGCCAACGACAACGACGTGCTGGCGCGCCTGCGCCTGGTGGGCAAGGACGGCAACGGCCTGTTCATGCTCGACAAGGACCTGGCGGCGCGCGTTTTCGTGCCGCCGCCCGCAACGGCCGCCGGAGGCGCTCCCGCCGCGTAAAGGCTGTGAAAAAATCCGCATTGGCCGGACGAGACCGGCTGCGGAACGCGAGCCTTCCGTCTCGCGGCTACAGATGCACTATTCGACTCACTACTATCGGGCGTAAATAAGATGACGTACGGGCGCAAGTATTTAGCGCTAATCGGACTGCTGGTGTTGTCATCCGCGGTCATGGCGGTTGACCCGTTCCATGTATCCATTCAGCCGGCGCTATCCAATGGCGATGACTTGGTATTGTCTGTGCAGGTGGAGATCCCGGCCCATCACAAGTTGTATGCCGATCGATTCCGCGTCGAAGTTCCCGCCCCGGCCCGTCTGGTTCCGATCCTCGCGCCGGCGCCGAATAATCAAGCCGATCCATTGAGCGGCGAAAACACGCTCGTTTTCACAAATTCCTTAAAGGCGTTATACGCCGTCGAAAATCTGAACACGAACCCACTGCCGGTCACGGTGCGGTGGCAGGGTTGCAGCGCGACGGTTTGTTTTCTGCCGGCGTCGAAAACATTTCCGGTTTCATGGGATGGAGGCGCATCCTCCGGCAGTGTTCCCGCGGCAATCGGCGAACGCGCGGAATTCACTCCGCCAGCCGATTGGCGCGCGTTGACCAACCGCTTTATGCCGGCCGCTCAGCGTTCCGGGTATCTCCCGGCGCCGGAGTTTCTTTCGTTTCTGGAAGCGGCGCAAGGGCCGGGTAACGCCGCGCCGGAGGCCCCGCTTGACCGCTGGCTAAAGCGATCGCTGTGGCTCTCGATCCTGCTCGTGCTTGCGGGTGGACTGGCCTTGAACCTGACGCCCTGCGTCTTGCCGATGATTCCCATCAACCTGGCGATTATCGGCGCCGGGACCGGGAACCAGCCGCGCCGGCGCGGGGCTGTCCTAGGCGCGTTGTATGGAGCAGGCATGGCCGTCTCTTACGGCATCCTGGGCCTGCTGGTCGTGCTGACCGGCGCGAAGTTCGGCGCGTTAAATGCGTCACCCTGGTTTAATTTGAGTGTCGCCCTGCTGTTTGCGGTCCTGGCGCTGGCCATGTTCGGCGTCTTTACGATCGATTTTTCCAGGTTCCAGGGCCGTTTCAACATGGGCGACGGTAACAACCGCTGTGGCGGCAACAGCCGCTGGGGCGGCGCGCTGGTGATTGTCGTCATGGGCGCGCTGGCCGCGATCCTGTCGGGCGCCTGTGTGGCGCCGGTGGTGCTCTCGGTGCTCCTGCTGTCGGCCGGCCTGTATGCCCAAGGGCACGGCGCCGCCCTGCTGTTGCCGTTCATTCTCGGCATAGGCATGGCCATGCCATGGCCGCTGGCCGGCGCGGGTCTGGCCTGGCTGCCCAAGCCGGGCCGCTGGATGGAACGCATCAAGCATGGGTTCGGCGTCCTGATCCTGTTGGCCGCCGTCTATTACGCCTATACGGGACTGACGCTGCTGCGGCCGTCGTCCAGCGGCGCCCGCGCGGGCTGGCTGAGCAGCCTGCCGGAAGCGCTGGCCCGGGCGGACCGGGAACAAAAACCGGTCTTCATCGATTTCTGGGCCTCGTGGTGTAAAAATTGCCAGGCCATGGACGCGACGACTTTTCGGAACGCCGAAGTGCGGAAAAGTCTGGAGGGGTTTGTCAAAGTCATGGTCCAAGCCGAGCATCCCAATCAGTCGCCCGATCGGGAGACATTGGACGCATTTGGCGTGATCGGATTGCCGACGTATGTTGTGTTCAAGCCCAAGCGATGAAGCGCTTGAAAACCAAACGCAAAAAGCATCCCTGTTCCGACTGCCGCGTCTGCCAGTGGTGCGCGGATGCGCGGTGCGCCGTCTGCCGGGGCCGGACAAAACACAAGCAAATTCTCAATGCAAACCAAAATATTCCAGAACACGGACGATTTGACGGCGGCGCTGGTCGAGCTGTTGGCGCGTCATTTTAAATTGGCGCTGCCGATGCCGCACGCGGTGCTGTTGCCCGGCGGGCGCACTCCCCGGAGGGCCTATTTCCAGATGACGCAACAGCCCCGTCCTGTGGATGAGAACACGTGTTTCCTGCTGAGCGACGAGCGCTTGGCGCCGATCCGCTCGCCGGAAAGCAATTACGGGCAGTTGCGGCCGATGCTCAAGGCCTTGCGCATTCCGGCCGCGCACATCCTGCGGGTCGATCCCCGTCAAACTCCGGCGTTGGCCGCCCGGCATTATGACCGCGACCTGCGCGCATTTTTCGAACGGAAAGGGCGGATTACATTGGGCGTGCTTGGCCTGGGCGCCGATGGCCACACGGCCTCGTTGTTCTCGATGCAGGATGTCGCGCGCGGCCGCGGCGCGTATGCGATCGCAGTGCCACGCCGCCCAGGGCCGAATCGCGTCAGCGTGACCCCCGACTTGCTGGCCAAAGCCGAGTGTATTGTGTTTGTCGCCGCCGGAGCGGAAAAACGGCTGATTGTGGAACGCATGCGCGTGGCGGGCGTCACCCTGCCGGCCGGGTTGGCCGTGGCTGGCGTGGCCGATGTACAGGTCTGGTTTGCCGAAACCGGCGAGGGCGGTTGAAATATCTTGATCTAATAGGAAATTGCTCTTTCGTAGCCGCGCCGGCCCGCCCGCAACGCTGTGCGTAGCACTGTGGGCAGGTGACGGCGTGGATTCTTCGGCCTGCCCGCCATAGCCCCAGGGCGACGGCGGGCGGCCACGGCGTTACCCAGGCTTCGCTAAGAGCTTCGCCGAGGCACGCCGCCGCGGCTACAAGAGTCCGCTCCGCTTTTGGGGCGATCAGTGCATTCTTACGCCAATCCGAAGCGTTTTTTAAACCGCTGAAACAAACTGACCTTGAGTGTTTCCGGATCGATCTTGTTGCGGGCCAAATCGGCATTGGCTTTGCAGCGCTTGCCGAAGATCTCTTCGATTTGACGCAGAACGGCCGGCTCGGTTTCGATGAGAATTTTGAAGGCGCTGCGATCGATTTCCAGCAGTGTGCCGCGCGTGGCGGCCTCGACCTGCGCCGCGCGTTTCTCGCCGGTCAGCAAGGACATCTCGCCGAAGAAATCGCCCTTGTGCAGGACGGCGGCGATCCCGCAATCCTTCATCACGTTAAAATCGCCGGCCATGATAAAAAACATGGAATCGCCCGGTTCCTGATCGTGGACCACCACGTGACCCGGCGCGACCGTATGGGTCAGGCCGAAGCGGGCCAGGTGTTCCAGCCCTTCCGCGCTGACTCCCGCGAACAGCGGCAGACTGCCGAGCAGTCGGACGGGTTCGCTCAAGTCGGCCTGGGCGGCGGGCGGTTTCATGATTACCGTGCGGATCGGGTAGGGAATTTCGATGGCATGTTTTTTGAACTGGTACCAGATCGCCGAGAAGACCTCGTCCCTGACCTTGCGATATGCGCCGGGGTCGGCGATCATATATTCGATCCGGTAAGTAATGCTGGAATCCCCGCACTCGTGGAACAAAACGGCGCTATTGTCTTTTTGGACAATGTGCGGATTGGCTTTAAGAATGGCCAGGACCGCCTGCTTGACCTTGACGGGCGGGACTTCATAACTGACCCCGATGGCGATGAATTCCTTGACCACCGGCGTGGGCTTGCTGTAATTGACCACTTTGTCGGTGGAAATCTTGTTGTTGGGAATGATCATGTAAATTTTATCGGCGGTCTCGATCTTCGTGTAGCGCCAGTTCATTTCGCGCACCTGGGCGCGATGGCCGTCAACCTCGATCCAGTCGCCAAGATCGAAGGGTTTCTCGGTCTGGATGATCAGGCCGGCGATGAAATTGCCGATGGTGTCCTGCATGGAAAGCCCGATGATCGCCGTCAGAATGGCCGAAGGGGTCAGGATCGCCGCCAGATTGACGCCCAGCACCAGGCGCAGGAATAGCAGGGTGAAGATCGCGACAATCAGCACTGTGGTCAAATCGCGGATAATGCGGGCCACGAATACGCGGCGGCGCTCCAGGAATTGCCCGATATAAAGTTTGACGACCACCTGCGCCGTGAGCAAGGCCAGCAGGACCAGTTCCAGGGCCTTCAGCCACGGCGCCAGGAACACGGGGAGCGGCATGCCTGTGCGGATGCCTTCGCAGATCAGGACAAGAACCGCCAGCGGAAAAACCTGGGCCGCGTTGAGCGAGACAAAGCGCATGCGCACCAGGATGCGCAGCACCCCCCAGAGCACAACGAGCGCTCCCAGCGCGATCGCCGGCCAGATCTGCGTATGAATGGACAAAGCCAGGATGGGTTCGATCATAAAATCAATTCCGGCGCCGTTGGTTGACGGCCCTTATTATCCCCGCCCGCCGCAGTCAATCAAGCGAAATTTTGCATCCAGCTTTGTATGGCCAAATCCAATATGGATATGATATAAGACAAGAGGTTGAATTTTAGTTTTTGGGTGGGTGGACAAAACACGGATGAGCGCCGATATATTTAAATACATGGGATTTCCAGAACATAGCGGTTCTAACGAACCGCAGCTACACCAGTTCGGTGCAGGGGCCGTTCGCGAGAACGGCGAAGTTACCGAAGACCTATTCCCATACACCATCCGCGAGAGCTTGCGGGCGCGCTGCATTCGGCTCCTGGTGACGCCGCGGAGCGGACTGGAGGTCGTTGTGCCGCGGGGCTGCAGTCATGCCAGGATTCCGCCGATTCTCGATAGGAAACAGCGCTGGATTCGATCGGCTCTGGAACGGGTCGCGAAGCACCAGGCGCTCTTTCCGCCGGCGCCGGTATGGCGGGTTCCGGAGCGCATTGAGTTCCCAGCCATCCAACGAGCCTGGCGGATCGAAATTCATCCGGAAGAAACCTTGCGGGTGACGGTGATGGAACACGGCGAGGATTTGCTCCAGGTGCGCGGCAACGTGGGAGCGGCGACTGACTGTCAGGCAACCGCCGGTCAGGCGATTGTCTGGCGCGCCGTGTTGCGGCGCTGGTTGCTGCGCCAGGGCCATAAACACCTGGTGCCCATGCTCCATGAAATCAGCCGGGCGACGGGCTGGTCCTTCGACCGCGCCGGCGTGCGCTGCCAGCGCACACGCTGGGGCAGCTGTTCCAGGCGCAAATCGGTCAGCCTGAATGCCAAGCTCCTGTTTCTGGATCCCGCCCTCGTCCGCTACGTCATGATCCATGAGCTTTGTCATACCAGGGAAATGAACCATGCCCCGCGCTTCTGGCGTTTGGTTCAAACCGAGTGCCCCGATTTCCGCGCGCTCAATAAAACCCTGCGGCAGGCTTGGAACACCGTGCCGGCCTGGGTCGGGAATGAATGATGGTCAATGGATAATGGTTGATGGTTGATGAATCGAGCATCGGGGGATCGAGCCGAACATGGCCAAATATGCAAACCCGCGGCGCCGGCGCGAAGATCCGGTGCGTTGGATGGTTGACCGCGAGCGGTTCCAACTGCCCGATGCGGAACCGCCGGCGGCGGAGCCCGAAGTGGCGATTCATGACATCGTCAAGGACATTTTCAAGAGCATCGATGTCCGCCGTCAGCCCGCCCTGCTCGAGCAAATCCGGGAAGCCTGGCGCGAGCTGGCCGGGCCGGGCGCGGCCACCCATGCGCGGCCGGGCTATCTGGACCGCCAGACACTGGTGATTTTCGTGGACAGCGCCGTCTGGTTGGACGAGCTGGCGCGTTACGAGCGCGCCGGGATATTGGCCCGGCTTCAACAGCGCTTTGGCGCGGAATCCATCAAGGCCTTGCGGCTCCAGGCCGATCCGGAGGATCGCCGCAAAGCGGCAAGTTAGGCCCCGCAAAGCGGGGCGGACTCTTGTAGCCGCGGCGGCGTGCCTCGGCGAAGCTCTTAGCGAAGCCTGGGTGACGCCGTGGCTTGCCGAAGAATCCACGCCCTCACGGGCGCGGCTACGAAAGAGCAATTTTCTATTTTTCTTGCAACGGCGGCATTCATAAAGGAACATAACCGGGCTAAGCGCGTTCAGCGCTTGTCAACGAACGAAGAACCAAGAACGAAGAACCAAGAACGGAAGAAGCCATGATTAAAGTCAAAATTATCGGCGCGGGCGGATACGGCGGGGTCGGGATCATCGAACTGCTGCTGGGCCATCCGGAGGCGAAGATCGCCTGTCTGGTGGATGTCGAAAGCGTTGGTCAGCCCATCAGCAGCCTCTATCCGCATTTGACCGGATTTTGCGATTTGCCGATCACGGCGGCTTCGGACGCGAAGTCCCGCGAGCCGGTGGACGTCACGTTCATGGCCACCCCGGACGGGGTCGGCATGAAACTGGCCCCCGCGGAACTGGCCGCCGGCGCCAAGGTCATCGATTACAGCGGCGACTTCCGTTTCAACACCCCCGAAAGTTACGCCGATTACGCCTCGCGGATCGGCAAGGACCCGAAGCATGCCTCGCCGCAGTTGTTGGCCGAGGCGGTCTATGGCCTGGCGGAACTGCATCGGCCGGCCTTGACCGGCAAAACCCGGGTCGTGGGCAACCCGGGTTGTTTCGCCGTCAGTTGCATCCTGGGCCTGGCGCCGGCCGTCAAAGGCGGCCTCGTGCGGCGCGAGAGCCTGATTTGCGATTGCAAGACGGGGGTTTCCGGGGCCGGCAAGAAACCCAGCGCTGGTTTTCATTATCCGGCGCGCTACGATCACATGAATGCCTATAAGCTGGCGGGCCACCAGCATGTCTGTGAAATCGAGCGCGAATTGGGCCTGCAATCCGGCCAGACCCTGCGGGTCGCATTCACGGCCCAGGTTGTGCCGGTCTGCCGTGGCATCATGTCCTCGCTCTATGGCGAGCTGATGCCCGGCGTGAAGCCCTCGGACGTGCAGGCGGCCTACCGCTCCTTCTATCCGGCCGGCGGGTTCGTGCGCCTGTTCGATCGCGAGGCCGGCATCGGCAGCGCCCATGTGCGGGGCACCAATTATTGCAACTTGATTGTGGACGTGGATGAGCGCACCAACAAATTGCGGGTGATTTCGCATATCGACAACCTCTTGAAAGGCCAGGCCGGTTCCGCGCTGCAGAACATGAACCTGATCTTCGGCCTGCCGGAAAAGACCGGCCTCAACCAGCCGGGCAAATACCCTTGAAGCCATTGCGGATTTTTGATTTATGATTTCTGACCTGCCTGCAGCGCTATGCGCAGCATTGCGGGCAGGTTGCGGATTGAAGGAATCGGCAAAACCTTGGGGCGAATGGCTGGAAGTCAAATATCCGTGTTGCTGTTTTGGGACGCGTAGTATGGAAAAGTTTGTTTCAGCAATCCGCAATCAGCAATCCGCAATCAGAAATTCCTACCATTTGGTCGGCCTGGCGGGCGTCGGCATGAGCGCCCTGGCGCAGGTCTTGCTGGAGCAGGGCTGCCGGGTTTCCGGTTCCGACCGGTATTTGGATGCGGGCCGACCCATGGATGTGCTGGCGAAATTGCGCGCGGCGGGCGTCGAACTCAGGAGCCAGGACGGGGGCGGGGTGCGAGCGGATTTGACGGGCCTTGTGGCAAGCTCGGCCATCGAAGCGGATAATCCGGATGTCGCCGCGGCGCGGCGGCTGTGCGTTCCGGTTCTACATCGGGCCGAATGCCTGGCGCAGTGGGCAAACGCCAAAACCTGCCTGATTGCCGTCACGGGTACGGCCGGCAAGACCACCGTGACCGGCCTGATCGGATGGGCGCTGACCGAACTTGGCGCCGATCCCACCGTGGTCAACGGCGGGGCGCTTCTTGACTGGGTTGACGAGCGCCGGATCGGGAACGTGCGCCCGGGCCGTTCGGATGTCTGGGTGGTGGAAGTTGACGAAAGCGATCGCTCCCTCTTGCGCTTTCATCCGGACTGGGCGGTAATCACGAACATGTCGAAGGATCATTTCGAGTTGTCGGAAGTCCGGCATTTATTCAAGGCTTTTGCCGGGCAAGTCAAGCGCGGGGTGGTGGGCTGTTACGGCGCCGCCGCGGATGACGAAATTTTAAAAAATTTCAAGCCCGATCTTTCGGCGGCGGGCATTTGTTTCGAATATCGCGGCGTGGACTTCAAACTGCCGCTCCTGGGGCGCCATAATGCCGAGAACGCTTTGCAGGCCGTCATGTTGTGCGAACGATTAGGCCATGCTTTGCCTGATATCAGCCGGGCCTTGGCCGGTTTTGGCGGCATTCAGCGGCGCCTGGAACGCTTGGGCGTGGCGCGCGGCGTTACGGTCATCGACGATTATGCGCATAATCCCGCCAAAATCGCGGCCGCCTGGGACGCGCTGGCGCCCTATTACCGGCGCGTTCTGGCCGTATGGCGTCCGCATGGGTTTGCGCCGCTGGCCTTGATGCTGGGCGAACTGGTCCAAACTTTTTGCGCGCGGGCCAAGCCGATGGACCGGGTCTTTATCCTGCCGGTCTATTTCGCCGGCGGCACTGCCCGGCGGGCGGTGACGGCGGACACCCTGGTGAACGCGTTGCGGGAGCGCGGGGTGAACGCGGAATCGGCGGCGACCTATGCCGATCTGCTGGCGCGGCTGAAGAACGAGGCGCAGGCCGGCGACGTGGCGCTATGGATGGGAGCGCGCGACCCGGACTTGGGCGTCTATGCGCGACGCTTCGTGGCGGAGCTTCTGTAATTCTTCGCGGGCCTTGCGGCCGGTATCGGCGGTGTAGCCCAGGAAAATCAGCCCCCCGAACAAACTCCAGACCACCCCTATCAGGTAAAGCATCAAGGAGAGCGGCAGTGACTGTGTAATGCCGATGCCCAGCGCTCCGAAGAGGGCCACGGTAAGTCCTTCGCGAATACCAAGGCCGCCGGGAGTGATCGGCAGGGCCGCGATGGCCAGGATCATCGGAACAACCGTGAGATACGCAATCAGCCCCAGGTGAAGCTGAAAACTCCGCCCCAGGCAGTAACACTCCAGGATCACCAGCAAATGGATGGCCAGCGAAAGCAGCAAGGTTTTAAGCAACACGCCGGTTTTGCGGCGATAAAGGAAGATGGAAACCAGCGTGCGTTTGACGATCGGGCCGACGACAGGATGATTGGTGATGCGCCGCAGGAGCGACCAGTGTTGAAACCGGTGGATGTTGAATAAAACCACCAGGCCGATGGCGGTCAGCAGGTTCATGCCGACCATCAGGAAAGCCGGCGCGTGCGTGACCCAGTGATCGATATAAAAACGCGCGCGCGCGATCAGCATGACAAGCGCAATGAAGTCCAGCAAAACGAGGCCGATCATGCGGTCGATCAGCACGGTGGCGACCGCCTCGGTTTTCTTGTGGTGCGTCTCCTGGGCGGCATAAAACGCGCGGGCCAGATCGCCCCCGGTGGATCCGAACATAAACGCGTTGAAAAACTGGCCGATAAAGAAAACACTGAATGCGCGGCCCCAGGACATGCGCAAACCGCGTCCGTCGAGAATGATTTTCCAGCGGAGCACTCCGACACACAGGCAGATGAAACAAAGCAGGGCACCGCACAAGAGCCAGGGCCAATTGGCCAGGCTTGCGCGCAGGACCGCCAGCAGGCGGTCCAGATCCATGCGTGAAAACAAGTAGACAATAATGCCCACGCCGGCGAAGAGGCGCAAGATGGCGTACAACGCTTTCTTTGAAAATTTCATGCGCGGTGAATCAAGTCGCCGGGGAACACGGCGTTTTTTTCGTGTAGAGCCGACTTTATGTCGGCTATCTTCGGCGCAGAATAGCCGGTGTTCCGCCGGAGGCGGATCCGCCTCCGGCGGAAAAACCGGCTCTACATCGGATTGAAATTCCTATACAAGTTAAGCGCGTAACGTGCGGGTAGCCTCCGCAAGGATATCCCGGAGCGTTGCGCTCATCGGTATTTCCGGCTTCCAGTGCGTGTCCGTCTCAATGCGGGTTGTGTCCAAGATAGGGCGTTCGCCGGCGGGGCGATAGCGCAAGGGGTCCACTTCCACCGTGGGATGCGCGCCGCTCAGGTCGCACAGTTGGTCCAGAATCGCGCGGATGGTGGTGACGCGGTGGGAGCAGAGATTATAAGCCCGCCCCGGCCGGCCGTGTTCCAGCAGGAGGCGATAGGCTCGAACCACGTCGCGCACATCGCTGAAGTCGCGGCGGCTGTCCAGGTTGCCTGCCTTGAGAACCGCCGGGGGCGGCATAGTTTGCCCCGCCTGTTCACGGGCGATGGCCGCCAGTTGGGCGGCAAAGGAGGCGACCACAAAATGCGGGGCCTGGCCGGGACCGATATGGTTATAGGGGCGGACGGTCATGACCTTCAGCCCGTGCTGACGCTCATATAGCAGCGCCAACCGATCGGCCGCCGCCTTGGATATGGCATACGGATTGTCCGGATCCAGCAGATCATCTTCCTGCACCGGCCCGGGCCGCGGTCGCAGGCCGTAAACCTCGGCGGAGCTGACCACCAGGATGCGCGCGCCGGGCGAGTGCCGGCGGAAGGCTTCGAGCAAATGGATGGTCCCCAGCAGGTTGATGGAAAAAAGGGCGTCCGGATTACGCCAGCCTTCCGGGACAAAGGAGATGGCGCTTAAATGCACGCAAGCCTCCGGCCGCGTTTGCGCCACCACGGCGTTGACGGCGTCCTTGTCCTGGATGTCGCCGGTATGGATTTCAAGGCCGGATGGGGCGGCCGGCGGAGACGCGAGGTCGAACCCGGACACGGTGTGACCGGCCCGCAGAAGGTCGTGGACCGTATAACGGCCGACAAATCCATTGGCACCTGTAACGAGCACACGCATTGGAAGAAATTCAGTGATTGAGCGATTTAGTGATTGAGCGATTTAAGAACAGGGAAACAGAAAACCATGGAAGAAAATCAGTGATTGAGCGATTTAGTGATTGAGCGATTTAAGAACAGGGAAACATAAAACCATGGAAGAAAATCAGTGATTGAGCGATTTAAGAACAGGGAATCAAGAATTGGAGTTTTTGGCGGTGAGGAGCGATTTTGAAAATATTTTCAATAATTCCGTCGTCTCTGCGACAAGATTTTGCGTTTTATCGTTTTTTACAATTTCAGCTTCGATCAGCAGTTCAAGCCAAAGCAAAGTTTCATCGGTTTCCTCAACAACGGTTCCCATTTTTGAAATGAAGTCTGATTGTGATTTCGATCGACAAACTGCGCGGTAATTGGCTGCTACGGACGTGCCGGAACGCAGTAATTGCCGGCCTATGATGCGAACGACGTCCGATTGGGGCAAAGCGGAATAAAACCGGATAATTTGGACCGCAAACGTTTTTGTGCGGGCCTGTAATGCCCTGGCTTTATCCAAGTTGCTCACAAGCCTCTCTCTCTTAAATCGCTGAATCACTGAATCGCTCAATCGCTCAATCTCTTCAGGTCGGCATCCACCATCATGTCCGCCAGTCCGCCGAAATCCACGCGGGGCTTCCAACCCAAGACCCGGCGGGCCTTGGAACTGTCGCCCAGGAGATGATCGACTTCGGCCGGGCGGATAAATTTCGGGTCGAGGATGACGTAGCGTTTCCAGTCCAATCCGGCGTGCGCGAAAGCCCGTTCGATAAAATCGCGGACGGAGTGCGCCATGCCGGTGGCAACCACGTAATCGTCCGGTTGCGGCTGTTGGAGCATCAGCCACATGGCCTGGACGTAATCGCCGGCGAAGCCCCAATCGCGCTGCGAATCCAGGTTGCCCATGCGCAAGTCGCGTTCCAGACCGAGCTTGATGCGGGCCACGCCGTCGCTGATTTTGCGGGTCACAAATTCGCGTCCGCGGCGCGGGCTTTCATGGTTGAAGAGAATCCCGGAGACGGCAAACAGATTGTAGCTTTCGCGGTAGTTCACCGTGATGTAATGTCCGTAGGCCTTGGCCGCGCCATAGGGGCTGCGCGGATGGAAAGGGGTCAGCTCCGTCTGGGGCACTTCGCGGACTTTGCCGAACATTTCGCTGCTCGAAGCCTGGTAGAACCTGGCCTTGGGGCAGATCTGGCGCATGGCTTCCAGCACGCGCGTGACGCCGATGGCGGTGAACTCGCCCGTCAGCATGGGCTGGTTCCAGGAAGTCGGCACGAACGACATGGCCGCCAGGTTGTAAATTTCGTCCGGCTGGACTTCTTCCATGATTTTGATCAGGGAAAGCTGGTCCAGCAGATCGGCCTGTTTCAAGACCACACGGTCGGTCAGATGGGCAATGCGCTCGAAATTTTCCGTGCTGGCGCGGCGCACCATGCCGTACACCGTGTAGCCTTTTTCCAACAGGAATTCCGCCAAGTACGATCCGTCCTGGCCTGTGATGCCGGTAATCAGTGCTTTCATGGTTTTGGGTTGGAATTTTCCGCCATAGATGGATTTGTCTATGGCATGACAATCTTATTGTAGCCGCGCCCCGCAGGGGCGCATTTTCCCGCCAGCCTGTCCGCCATAGCTATATGCGACGGCGGGCGGCGGACAAACACAGCGGTTCGGTCGAACCGCAGCCACACTCCTGGCCGAGTTCAGACAGGCCATTCGGTGTAGTGAGCCGTTCGAGAGAACGGCAAAGTTGCCTAAGGCCTAATTTGTGCGGGCGCGCGCCATTTTTTTGCGGCGTCTTTCGCTTGGCTTTTCGAAGTAGCGATGATTGCGGATTTCTTTCATCGTTCCTTCCTTGTCCATCTTTTTCTTCAGGCGCCGCAAGGCCTTGTCGACGTTTTCGCCTCTTTTTAATTTGATTTCAACCACGATGTGTTTACACCCCCTTCGATGGAATTTGCGATTTTTGATTTATGATTTTCGATTGAACGCCCGAATTTTCAGCCGCCGCTTGCGCCGCTGCGCGTCCTTTATAGTCCAAGCGCCTTGTCGGCGTCAACTGCTTTTTCAGGGGTTGTCAGAAATAATAGGCGGTGTTGACCGTGAAAAGAATTTGCTGTTCCCAGGCAGTCACGACGGTCTGTTCCGGTTCGTTCCGGGCATTGAGCTTATAGCCCAGGTCGTAGCCGCGGCCGAAGATGTAGTTGATTCCCACGTTGAGGGCCACGTTCTTGACTTCCCGTCCCACGCTGACGGTCAGGCCGTAAGTATCCACGTTGGAGGCGGCGAAACTTTCGTTTTCATTGACTTCCGGCACCGAGGAGAACCCGGTGTAAAAGCCGGCCCGCACCGGATATATTTTTTGGACATAGTATTCCCCGCCGAGGTTCAGATCCAGCACGCTTGTCCGCGCGATGCGCGCATATTTTTCCTCGCCCAGGGCTTGCCATTGCTGGAGGTTGTAGCTCGTCGGCAGGTGGTAGGTCAGGTCCAGGCCAAAGGCGTAGTCGCCTTGAATCTGGCGGCCGACGCCGATGGCGATTTTGGCCGGCTGTTGGTTGTCTGTTTTGACGTCGTCCGTGTAATAGAAGTTGTTCGACACGACGCTGCCGCCCAGAATGTGCTCCATGGTTTTGCCGCTGTCGTAAATATGCCCGCTGGGCGGCTGAAGGGTCAGGCCGATGTTCCAGTCGCGGCCGGGACGGTATTGCAGGCCCAGCACCGCCGCCAGGGCGACGTCGTTGAATTTGCGGCCGCGCGCGTAAGAAGCGTCGTAATCCTCGTAAAACAAACTGACATATTCGTTGTAAGAGCGGTAAATGCCGAAGAGCGATGCGCCCAGCGACAGGTTCGGCGCCAGCTTATAGGCGGCCGATGGCCCGACCCAGATGGTTTGGTCATCCGTGTTGAATTGGTAAAGATGCTGGTTGGCGTTATAAGCCACAATTTCATTGAAGGAAGAGCGGTCCGGCACCAGGGCCGAAAAGGCCAGGGACAACTCGGGGCCGTATTTCCAGATGCCTCCCATGGTGGAGGGGATGGTCACGAAGGAGTCGCCTTGCACGTTTTCGCCGGGGAACAGGCCGTTTTCAATATGGTACAGTTGGAATCCGTAGAGGTTGGCCGAGAGCGATATCGTGCTGGCTTTAACCTGGGTCAACCCCGCCGGGTTGTAATAACAGGCGTCCACGGAGTCGGCAATGGACACCACGGCGCCGCCCATGCCGGCCGCGCGGTCACCCACGATGTAAGTCTGATATTTGCTGTCGGTGGCCCAAGCCGCCGCGACCAGACTCAGCCCAGCCAGCAATATCCATAACGTTATTCGCGTTGTCATGTGTTTTTATCCTCTCCCTTCGCCTTAGATCGCGGATTTGAAATCCGCACTCATAAATCCGAAATCCGCAATTCTTCAACCACTCAATCGCTGAATCTCTAAATTTCTTCAGGTGTAGTCGGCTTCCGCGGGTTCCTCCACGGTGGCCAACAATTTTTTGACCAGGTCCATCGAGGTCAGACCCTCGGAATCGGCGGCGAAATTTGTGTAGATCCGATGTTTCAGCACGGGAATCGCCGCGGTTTTAATGTCGTTGCAACTGACGTGAATCCGTCCGCCCATGACGGCCTGGGCCTTGGCGGCCAGAATTAAGAACTGGCCGGCCCGCGGTCCCGCGCCGATGTGCGCGTACTCCTTGATGAAATCCGGCGACTTCTCGTTTCCAGGCCTGGTGGCGCGCACCAGGCGGATCGCGTATTTGATCACATGCTCGGATACCGGGATCTTGCGCACGACCTGCTGGAGCTGCACCACCTGCTGCTTGGTCAGGACTTTTTGCGGCTGGGAAGTCTGCGCCACGGTCGTCGAGCGGATAATGGTTTCCTCTTCGTGTTCGAGCGGATAGTCCACCCAGATGTTGAACATGAAGCGGTCCATCTGGGCCTCGGGCAGGGGATAGGTGCCTTCCTGCTCGATGGGGTTTTGGGTCGCCAACACGAAAAAAGGCGCATCGAGGGTATAGGTCGTGTTTCCGACCGTGACGCGCTTTTCCTGCATGGCTTCCAGCAGGGCCGCCTGGGTCTTGGGCGGGGTGCGGTTAATTTCGTCCGCCAGCAGAAGGTTGCAGAAAATCGGGCCGCGCATGAAGCGAAAATCCTTTTCGTTTGTGGTCCGGTTGGTCTCCAGCACTTCGGTGCCGGTGATGTCCGTCGGCATCAGGTCGGGCGTGAATTGAATGCGCTTGAAATCCATGTCCAGGACCTTGGCGATTGTGCTGACCATCAGGGTCTTGGCCATGCCGGGCATTCCGACCAGCAGGGCATGCCCGCCGGCGATCATGCACATGAGCACCTGATCCAGCACTTCGCGCTGGCCGACAATTACCTTGCCCGTTTCCTGGCGGATGGCATCCATGTGCCGGCTCATCTGCTCGACCAGCGCCAGGTCGTCCGCCGTGGCCGCGGGCGGGGGCTTGGCCGCCGCCGGCGCGCCGGCTTTCGTCTGCGGCGCCGGTTCCGCGCGCCCGTCGGCCTGGAAGCGGATCTGGACAGCGCCAATTTCAATCAGATCGTTGTCGCGCAGGGTCACCGTGGAAATCGGCTGGCGGTTGACTAATGTGCCGTTCGTGCTTTTCAGATCGGCCAGCATCCATTCGCCCTTGTCCCGGTAGAGCCGCGCATGATGGGAAGAGGCGTGGGTGCCGCCCAGGATCAGATCGCAATCGTCTTGCCGCCCGATCACGAGATCGGCATCATGCAGGTCGATCGTATTAGTGTTCTTGGCGCCGTCGGTAAGCGTGATTTTGGCCATAAACGATAACTCCTTGCTGTGTTTGGTTCTATGTAAGCGGTGACTGGCTCCAAGTCATTGACGGCGTTCATTCCTTGGATGCGGATATGCCGTTCGCCGGGTTCAATTCCCCCAGGTCCTTCTCCGTATCCACCACCCGGATGCCGCCCAGAATTGGCGAATAACAATGAAGCAGAAAACCGCGCTTATCCTTGGGTCCCACGATCGTGCGCAAAATCTCCCGCGTCATCGTCAATTGCCAGCCGATTTCCCCGACGTCCTCCGTGAGCGCCAGCTTGAGACTGCGTATCTGAATGTCGGATGCCGGCGTGCCCGCGGAAGTGTCTATCGGGCCGTAATACCCCCGCGTGATATTGTTGCTACCGCCGGATGCGGCGCCCGGTGCGATCGGATCGATTATGCGCATCTCCTGCAGAACAGCGCGCGCCTTGCCGTCACGGCCGGATGTGCCTTCGCAACGATGTATTTTCTTGGCGTTGAAAAACGGGACGGATTTTTCGATCGCGTCGGAAATGAACTGACGATCCCGGTCGGTCAGCGCATCCGGGTCGCGCGCCAGCCGGCAGCCTTCGTAAAAACGGTCGGACGCCACCAGCACCAGGTCATAACTCGCCGCCGGCAGTCCGGTGAATTGGATTTCTTTGCCGTCCTCCGAAACCGAGCCCTTATAAACCAGTTTTGGGTTGCCGTTGTCGATCGCAAATGCGTGTTGGACCGGATTGGCGGAGGCCGCCAGGGTGGCGCGGATGCCGCCGGACGCGGCGGGGTCGCTCTTGGTGTACAGATGGCTGTCCGTGTATTTGAGGGCCAGGAGCGATGGCAACGGAAGCAGGAGCGTGAACGCTAAAATCGTCAACAAGTTGGGCCCCGCAAAGCGGGGTAACTTTTTCATAACGCCCGGTGAGGGCGCCGGGCCTGCGCCGTTTTTGTAGGCCGGGTCCCCTGACCCGGCGGGATTGTCCGCCGGAGGAGGATCCGCCAAAGGCGGAAAATTCTTATGTATCAAGACACTCTTCATAGGTTGCTCTCCATGCTCAAGGTTTTATTTGCGCCGCCGGCTTCTTCCTGATGCCCAGCGTCGTGTTCGTGCCGAACAGACTGGCCAGTCCGGCGGCATCGACTTTTTCGGATGTCGTCCAATCCCGCGACCAGGCATCCACATCCACCGTCAATTTGCCGTCTTCCGCGGCCGCGGTCAGCAAGCCCTTGACCTCTTCAGCCAACGGATGATTGGGCAGGCGCTTGACGATCAGCGCGCCCAGTTCGCGCGCCTCTTTGTCGCGGTCCAACTGGGTCAGGCAATACAATTCCATTTTCATGACCTGCGGCAGGGTGTTGCTCAAGTCCACAGACTGCCGGTAAGTCATCAGAATTTTCCGGGCCCGCTTGAACTGCTTGAGCGCCATGTAATACTCGGCTTCGGCCAGCGGGAAATCGCCGGCCAGTTTATTCAACGGTAATTCCAGCTCCCATTGGTCCAGTGTTTTCCGGGCGTCGCCGTAATCCGCTTGGCCGATCAAGTCACGGACGGTTGCATAAAAGGACGACTCGCGCACGGCGGCGACTTTCCAGGCGTCGATGGCCGGGGGTGTGTCGGCCGCTACCGATGAAACCGATGGCAACTTTTCTTTGTCGGACGGTTGATTGGCGCTCTTTTTCGTTGCCGCGCCGGCCGGCGGGCGCGCGGTTTTTTTATCCGCCGGCCCGGCCGTCTTGCCGTTCGGCGGCTTGGTTTCGACTTTGGCGCCGGCGGGGGGGCGATTGGATATGGCGGCTGTCAGGGGGACACTGGCGGCGGTCGTGCGCCAGCCTAATTCCTGGGCCTGGGCATAAAAGCGCAGGGCCAGATCCTGGTGTCCAGCGAACAATTCCACGTCGCCCATGCGGATCATGGCCAGTTCGCTTTGTTGTTGTCCTTTCGCCGCGTCGGCAAATGCTTTCGCCGCCAAGCGGGCCTGGGCAAGATTATCGGCCTCGAAAATATAGAACTCCACCCGGCGCGCTTTCCATTCCCCAAGGCGCGCTGGGTCTTTTTCGTCCTTCTCGAAGCGGTCCAGCCAGGCGGCCGTCAATTTCTGGTCCGCCTGACGAAGCGCCGTGAAAAAGGCGTCCTCCAAAAGCCAGCGTCGCGTGTTGTCCTGGTTCAAAATGTCCGGATGCGAACGCTCGAACAGTTCGCTCAGCAGGGCGTACCCGGTTTGGGCGTCCAAAACGCCCATAAAGCCCTCCCAGAGTGTTGCATTCCACAGTTCACAGGGCCGCTTGCCGGCGGGGGTGGCGCGGCACATGGCCAGGAAGATGTCGCGCACCCTGCTCCGATCCTCCGCCTGGTTGATGGAGAGCTGCGGCGGTTCCTTGGCGGGGTCCATCGATTTCGGGAAAAACAACTTGGAGCAGGTGGATTTGCCGTTGCCGCCCGATATTGTCAGGGTCACGCGCTGGTTGCCCGTGCCGCCATAAAGCCATTCCGCTTGCGGCCCTTTCAGCTTGCGCGCGCCGCCAAAGTCCCACTCGAAGACCGTATTGGTGGGCAGTTGCTCGCCGCCGAAGGCCTCGAATTTGAAGAGGCAAACGGGGCTTTGGCCGGTTTGAACGATCGCCTCCCAGTGCTGGGAGATGACCGCCAGGGGGCCTTGCCGGGAGGCGGCCGACGCCAGCGTTGCCGAACCGGAATGGACAAAATCGGATTCCGTCATCATGCCGGTCACTTTCGGGTTGGGGAAATTCGGATTCTTGGGGTTTTTGGGTTGTGGTTCGCCGGCCTGTTGCCAGCCCAACAGCGATTCCCGGCCGTTCAAGGCCTGCGCAAAATGATAATACTCGATCCGATGAGCGCCGGCGGCAAGGTCGATCCAGGCGCCTTTTTCACCGTGCTTGCCGCCGTCGCGGGTGTGCAGTCCCGGCCAGCTGTAAACCGGCTTGCCGTCGATGGAAAATTCGGAGCCATCCTTGGATACCGTATAAAAATAAGTTTTTCCGGCTCTCTGAACTTGGAACCAGCCGGAATAATAAGAGGAGGTTTGCTCGTCCCGTCCGACTGGGGATATGGTGTGGCCGATTCGTTCCACGAGTGTAAAGTAGATGCCCGGGCCGGCGGGCATTTTTTCGGCCAAGGCATGCGCCTGTTCCAGGCTCGGTGTTCCGCCGTTTCGCACGAAAAGCATGAGGCTGGGACGCAGGGGAGCGGCGGGCTTGGGATATTCCGCGGAAGATGAAACGTAAATCACGGCTCGCTCCGCGGGTGTGTCCTCGAACACGAGCGCCAGGCCCTCATCGGGGTTGTGCCACAGCAGGTTGGCCTTCAGTGGATTGCCGGCGTCGCCCATCACGTCGGCCTTGAGTTTGCCTCTGGGCAAAATGCCGGAGTCAGGCAGGACGGCCACGATGCCGGCCGCCGGCGTCGTCGGGCGGGAGGCGATCCGCACCTCGAAGCGCGCGGCCGCGCCGGCCACGGGCCACGGCTCCTGCGCCCGGACGGCGATTCCGCCGATGAAAATCAAAACCCAAATTATTATGTCCCGGTATTTTTTCATGTTTCTATATGCCGGCGATTTTGATGCGAATCGGCCACGGCGTCACCGCCGCGGATGCGAATAATTTTCCGGGTTTCTTTTCCTGTTTCCGCATTCTTCATTCTGCATTCCGCATTTTTTTTGTCACGGCGCGGCGCTCAGCGATTTGAAATATTCCGACACTAACTCCCGGTAAGCCGCCGGCGCTTCGTCGCGCGCGCCGGCAAGTTGCTCGTCGATCGGCGGCGCCGCCGGCGCGGAGGTGTCCGCCGAGTCCATGGCCGCGCCGCCCAGTTCCGTCTGGGATTTTTTCAAGGCTGTCACGGCGTTGCGCTGGAATTCGCGCACCTGCTGGATGGGAAACCCTTTGGCCATGGCGTTTTCGGCGCGCTGCATCCAGCGGATGGCTTCGTCCAGCGAGCCGGTCCGCACGTGGGCGAGTTCGGAGCGGGCATACAGCGCCTGCGCGTTGCGTTTCAGCATGGCCTGCAGGCCCAGTTCGGATCCCTGCTTGATCTTCGAATCGGAGCGCGGACCAGAGCCGGACATGCCGAGTTCCTCGCCGTAGCCGGAGCCCTTGCCGCCGCCGGTGGCCTTGGCCTGGGAATGACCTTCCTCCTGCACCTGGCCCGATTGCGTGGAATCCTGCGTCATGCGCTTCTCGATGTTCTTGTCGCCCTCGTTGATCTTGCCGGAGCCGGCCGCTGTTTCGCCGTCGGACATGCCCGCCCGGCCCACGTTGCTCCGGCCATCCTGCTCCTTGTGATCGGGGGGCGAGTTGCCCGATTTGCCCTTGGCGGCATAACTGGCCCAATCGTTTTCCATGACCATCCCTCGCTCTCCCAGATCCGCCACGGCCTGGTTGCTGGCGGAGTCGTCGGACTTCTTTTCCAGGTCGGCCTCCTGCTTGGCCAATTCGCCGATGATATCTTCCATTTCGCTGGGCAGGGGGACGAGTGGAATCGGAGGAATTTCCTCCTTGTCGAAGCTTTCCACCAATCCCTTGCGGGTGTCGGCGCCGGGCGACAACCAGACTTCGGCGTCGTCCAAGTTTTTCTTCATGTTTTTCATGGCCTCCAGGGTTCCCAGAACATTGTCGGCCTTTACCGTGCCGGTTTCCTTGATCCTGGATTTGTCGGTGAGTCCCTGTTTTTCGCACTCTTCAAAAACTTGAAAAACGTCCTCCACCAGGTCGTTGCCGACCGGCAGTTCGGGGAAGATTTGCAGGTCGGTGGCGATTTTCATGAGCGAGTCTTTCATCTGCGCGTGCAGTTCCTTGTATTCCTCCTCAAGATCGTCCAGCGGTTTCTTGGATTTGTCCTCCTGCCGCATCGTTTCCCGGATGGCATCCACGCTTTTTGATTCCAGTTCGATGAGCTTGTCCATTTTCTTGCCGGCCTCTTGCAGGGCCTCGCGCACGTCGGCGGCTTTCTGGGTGGCCTCCTGGATCCGCCAGCCGTTGAGTAATTTCTGAAACTCCGTGAGCGCCGCCAGGGCCTGGCTTTGCGGCGGAACGGCCAGGGCCGCCTGCTTGTTCTGAAGGCACTCGGCGGCTTTCAGCATCAGGGCCGCCACCTTGTTGCTTTCGCAGCCGTCGGCAACCTGGGTCAGGAGCTTGCTGAAGGCCGTGTCGCCGGCCGTGAGCGTCGTTGCGTCCTTCCGGCAGGCTTGGATGAACTCCGCCAGGTCGCCGCCCAGGCGGTCCTGCTTGTCCACCAGGGCCGCGCTGAGCTTCGCGGCGTTGGTGACGCCGGCCTTGGTTTGCGCCAGGGCGCTGTCCTGGCCTTTGACTAATTCATCCAGCCGGCCCAGTATGCCGGTGATTTCCTGGTTGCGTTTGACGGTGTCCACGCCGGCTTCCGCGCCGGTCAGGACCCGCAAAATTCGTGTCTCCAGCATGATGGCGCGTTTGGCAAGAACGGATTTTTGGGGAGTTTCCGCCCCCGGGATGCGCGTCAGCACGTCGATAACTTCCGTCATCGCGCCAAGGTACAGTTTGAGCACCGGCTCGGTCAGCGGGCCCAGCGGTTTTTTGGGATTGGCGATCAACTGGCCCGCGATTTTACGGATGAGTTGCTGGGCTTGGGCGGCGTCCTGCCATTCGGCGGGCTTGGCCGCCGGGAGCGTTTCCAGCTTGGTTGTCTTTTCCAGATTTTCGCGCTGGCGTTCAACGATGTCTTTTATTGCCTCGACCATTTTAGAGGCCACGGCCTTTTCTTGAGCGGCAACCTCCCGGAGCGTGCTCCATTCGAATACGATCGGCGCCGACACCGTCCGGTTAGGTCCGCCGCCGCGATTGTCCTCGGCCACGACACGGAAAGCCAGCGGCTCGGCCATGTCGAAGTGGATTCCCGCGCCGTTCCAGTTTGTGGCAAACGCGCGCGCCCCATCCGGCGCCCAGGCCTGGAGCGGTGTGCCGGGCGCGCTGTCGCGCGTCTTGCTTTTTTCCTGGACGGCGATCGTTTCCAGGTGCACGGAAGCTATGCCGTAATCGTCGCTGACTTCCCACTGGATGCGCGGAGCGGCGCCGGCGGTCAGGCGGGTGCGTCCCGTGGGCGCGATGACGCGGATCGCGGGGGGGGCATCCGGAACGATCTCGACTTTTAATGTCGTTTCGGTGGAGGCACCGTGCGCATCGCGGGCCGTAATGACAAGCGGCCGGGCGGACGCCAGCGCGACCTGGCCGCTCCAGGATTGGCCGCGATCGGGCGACTGCAGCGTCAGTGAGTTGGTGATCGTCACGGCGGCGGAAGCAAGCTCGCGGTTGCACTTCAGGTCGAAGGTCAGGATCGAATCCTGGGGGATCTTGGATGTTTCCTTCAGGCCGTCAAAGCGCTGTTTTCCCAGGCGGGTCAGAGCCGGCGGCGTGACCGTGACCTCCAGCCGTGAAAATGCCAGGGGCGGCAAGGCCTGCACGGCAAAACGCGCGGACACGGCGTCACCGACGCGGAAGCGATATTGATAACCGGTGGCGCTGCTGGGAATCTGGTAGGCATGGGTTTCCCCGTCTTTGCCGGTCAATCGTCCTAATTTTATCACACGGCGTTTGTCGTCTGCCGGCCAAAGATCGAGATAGACCATTTGGCCTTTCTTGCCCGACACTTTGCAGGCCAACGCCAGGGCATCGCCTTTGAGAATTACGCTGTTGCCCGGGGTGACGCTGTGGATGATCGCCAGGGTGGCCGGCATGCGCGGTGAAAACGGATTGAGCATGCGCGCCAGGGCATTGTTCCAGGCGCCGCCGACCCAGGCGCCGGTGACGACAAGCGCCAGGAGCGCCAGGAACAGCGCGGCATAGGCGTGCCATTGCGTTTTGCGGTCCCGCAGGGCTTTGACTTTGACGACCGACCAATCGGGCGCATTCCGCTCCATGTATTTTTTTTCCATCGGATCGGGGTCGGCGTGCCGGGAAAATTGAAGCGTGTTGATGAGATGATTGTCCAGCTTCGGAAACGCATGCTCGATCCGCGCCGCCACGCCCTCTGGCGTGCGTTTTTTCCGGAGCGCGGCGATCACAAACACAAGCCCGACCGCGCCGCCGGCGGCCAGCAGGAGCCAGGCCGCCAAGCGGCCCGGGCGCTGATAGCGCAGGAACAGGTCGGAAAGCGTTGCCAGCCACAGGCCGGCCAAGGCGGCCGCGATGAGCAGGACGGCCCGGATCTCCGCCTGCCAGCGGTTCAATCTCCGCCCGATCCGAATTAATTCATGTTGCAGCCCAAGTGGCGACATATCGGATTTCCTGTCAATCTAACGGACCCGTTCCAGTTCGACATCGTCCACGTAAAGAAAGCCGTCGGGGCCGTTTTCGTCATAAACGCCGTAGATGGCGAGAATATGGACAATCAGGAATTGGATTTTATCGAAATTTTCCTGGGCCATTTTGGACATCTTGATGTCGGGATATGTCTGCGAGGCGGTCGTCCAACCCATTTTTGGTGAAATCCCGCCGGTGATTCCACCCTTGGCCGCCCCAAAATAAAGCTGGGTAAAACGGTAGCATTTGCGCAGTTCCTTGAATTCGGGGTTGGCGTGCGGTTTTACGCCCGGCCGCCAGCGATACCCATCCAGCTGGATGCGGCAATCCGGCTTCGTCGTTTTGACGGAAGCCGTCAGCGTATAGCGGGCGCCGGGAGTGAAGGGGATTGGGGCGCTGTCCACCTGCACCCCGGTGTCATATCTATTGCCGATCCGCAAAGAGAGCACATGCTTCTTCGAGCCGTCATTCGTGACGGCCACATAGATGTGATTCGAGACAAACATTCCCTGGCCGGTGTCTGCATAGTTGTATTTCCAGCCGCGCAAGAATTCGTTTGTAGCGTCGAAGTGCCCGTTGATCAGCAGGTTCGAACCCGCCCAGGATGCGGAGGCGGACAGCAAAAAAAATGCAAAATGCAAAATGAAAAATGCAGAATGACGAATACCGGAACGGGCCGGCCGGCATTTATGAAAATGACATAGGGACATATACTTGTAACCTCGTTTTGTGAATTATTTGCTTTTGCGGCGAATTGCCTTCCGCATTTTGCATTTTGCATTTTGCATTTAAATCATGCCATGTTCCGCATCTTTCTAAACAACCATTCTAAGCTGAGTAATCCGATCAAACAAGCCAAAACGGGGATGTTGTTCCAGAGCGAGAGATAGTTGACGCGCTCCTCCTCGCTTGGCGGGATGGCGATTTCGGAAAGCACCTTGCTGACTTCTTCCGGCTCGCAAAAGCGGCCCTTGCCGGCCTCGGCCAGGGCCTTTAACACGCCGCTATTGGCCGCGCGCGGCACGGTCTCCGGCGTGAAGGTTTGGACAAAGAACGAGAACGGCGCGGAAGCGATTTTCTGGCCGTTGACTTCACAGGATGCCACGGCATTGTGCAGGCCGGATTTCTGGGGGGTCAGGCTTGCGCTGTAACCGGGATATTTCTTGCCCGTTGTGGTGGTGACGTCCTGCTGGGTCATTCGCAATGGGATGTTGCGGCCGTCCGGCTCCTGCACCGCGCAGGTCACGACCAGGTCCCTGGGCGCAACATTGGCCGGCATTGTAAGCCGCGCCTTCAGGTCGATGGGCTCGCCAATGTAAACTTTATCCGCGTCGGCGGCCAGATCCAGTTGATACACATTCACGTCCGTCTCGGTCGGGGAGAGCCACGCCATCAAAGGGGTCCAGAGGCGCTGGTAATAATTGATTTTACCCGGGGCCAATTGCCAGCGCCAAAGCGAGTCGCTCAGGATGGCCGCCACTTTGCCCTGGCCGTATTTCTGGACCACCAGCGCCGGTTGGCGTCCGCCGGGCGCCTCGGCAACGACCAGCGTCGTCGCCCCGGGCGAGATGGCGCCGCCCGTAAATATGGAAAGCACCGGCGGGATCTTGCTCCAGGCGGCGGCATCTTCCGTTGTAAAGATCGGGTGGGCCCGGCCTTCGCCGGTTAACGCCAGGGACACCTGTTTTTCCTGAAGGTTCAGTTGTTCGGCGGCCTTGACGGGCAGGAGTTTGTTGAGCGGGCTGGCCAAGAGACCCTGGGCGCCCCAGGCCTTGGGACCGCCGAGGATCATGAGACTGCCGCCGTTCTCGACAAACTTGCCCAGGGCTTCGGCCCGCTCCTTGCCCAGTTCGGCGGCGTCCAGGTCGCCCAGCACCACAATCTTGTAATTCAACAACTGCTGTTCGTTCAGATCGGGCGAGGCGGCGCCCGCCGCCCCGTAACTTAGAAACTTGCCGCCCGGTCCGCGCACGAAACAGACCGGCGTGATGTCCTTGAGTCCTTTCAGCACGCGCACGAGGTACTTGGATTCCCAGCGCGGCACGCCCTCGATGTAGAGCAGGCGGTTCTTGGAGTCGATGACCTGTACGGTGACGGCAAAACTATTGTCGTTGGTGCGTGTCTCGCCCTCGACAGGCGGCAGGCGCAGGGTATAGGTGAAAAGGCCGGTGGCCGGATGTGTCAAGCGGAAGGTCAATTCGCGCTGGCTGCCTTCATCCGGGATATCCACCGGGGCGGTGTCGATCAATTTGTCGTTTTCGTAAAGCCCGGCATCCACGACGCGGCCCCGGGTTCCCTGGCCGGAAACGCTCGCCTTGAGTTCGGTGTCCCAGCCCACCACCACGCGGCGGGGCGTGTCCAAGGAGTCCACGCGCAAATCCGGCTCGACCTTCCAGAGGTTGGGCGGCTCCAGGCGGACGGTGAAAATCGGGTAGGGGCGCGGTTCGGCGGCCCATTCGTCGTTGGCTTCGTGCGTATCGAGCCCGTCGCTGAGCAGGAGCATGCCGGCGACGGGCTGGCCCCGGTAACGCTCGATCAGCTTGGTCAGCGACTGGTTGAGCAGGGTGCTTTTACCGTCGGGGCTCAAGGCCTGCAGTTCGGCCAACGCTTGGCGCTGGTCCAGTTCGGCGGCAAGCGCGACATAGTCCAGGCCGCACGATCCGGACAGCGTTTCCGTCCAAGGCTGTTTCAGGATTTCCTGGGCGGTTGTCCAACGCGTCTTCATGGTTGTCTTGGACTCGCCGGGCGTCATGGCCATGCTGGCGGATTGGTCGAGAACCACGATAAAACGCGGCTTGCGGACCTCGGTGATGACGCGTTTCAGCGACGGCAGGAACAGGCACCAGCCGAGCAGGGCGATGGTCAACAGCCGCAAGAGGGCCAGTCCCAGTGTGCTTCTGTTGCGCGGCAGATGCCGCCAGAACCCGAAAAGTCCGATGCCCGCGGCAAACGCCAGCGCCGCGGCAATCAGCGCCAAGGATACGGTGTGTTCAACTATTATTTCGCCGGTCATAAGTAAAAAGTATTCGGTGTTCGGTTCTCGGTAATCGGTTCTTGGTTCTTCGTTTTTCCGTTCTCTGCCGTTTGTCTTTTTCCTCATTCAACATTGGGCGTTGGATGTTGGGCGTTTGCTTCTCTTGCTATTTCGCGGCCGTTCCCTTCACGCGCCCGGTCATGTCGATCTTCAATTGTTCCGTCAAGGTGCGGATTTTGCGGCAAGCCCGGTTGGCCAAAAACAGTTCCACAATGCCGAGCAGGAAAGCCAGCCAGAGCAGGGATTCCGCCAGGGGACGTCCAACCCGCAGTTCCTTGACAAGTTGCATCAGGTCTTCCTTGTTCTCGGCCACCTTGATTGACGGAAGTCCGGTCAGCACCGGCACATCCTTGGGAATTATGCGGGTCAGGTCCGATTCCGAACGCATGACATTGACGGCAAAAGCCGGCTCGGGCCGGCCGTCGGCGCCGGTTTGCGCCGTATATATGCCGGGCCGGGTGACGGTCTCGATGCCAAGCGCCTTGTCCCGGCCGGTTTTCGAAGGGCGCAGCTTCACGGGGTGTCCGGTTGGATCGAGCAATTCCGTATCGGCCGGCAGGGCGCCCATGACGTCGGCCAGCGCCAAATTTCGGCCCGTCCAAATAAAGGGTTTGCTTTGCTCCTGGCCGGCGCTGAAACGCACGATCTGATGCACTAACGGCAGAAAAAAAGGCGAGAGCGGCAGATTGCTCCAGCGGCGGTCGGCTGAAACCGAAAAGAAGAGCACACATCCGTTGCCGGCTTTTCGGCGCAAAAGGAAGGGGGTGTCCTTGCCCGCGGTAATAACGACGTCCGACTCGGCGTTCAGTTTGTCCCATTGCAGTTCGCGGGTGGCCGCCACGCTGGGATACGTGCCCGGCGGCGCGTTCATGCCCTGAAAAAGCGCTTCGCCGCGCTTGACCAGACGGAGGTCCTGCCGCTGGGCGTCCGCGCCAAAATCGGCCACCGCCTTCGGTATGCCCGGCAGGCAGTTCCAATTGGCGTAATCGGCCGGGACCGCGCGGTCTCCGGGAAAAACGACCACGACGCCGCCGTGTTGGGCATATTGTTCCAGCGCGATCATGGCCTGCCCCGTCAGGGGCAGGGCGTTGCACAGAAAAACGCAGGCATAGTCGGAGAGCCGGTCGGCGTTAAATGCCTCGGGATCAACGCGCCGGACGTTCATGGCGGTGGGTGTGTCGCCGGGATTGAGGGCGCGCATGAGAAAGAACGCGTCCGGTTCCGTCCCGACGCACAGTACGGGTAGTTTCTCGTGCACGCGCATAAGAAAATAAAAAACATTGTCCAGCGCGACGCCGTCCGGGGAGGTTTCGATCCGCGCCGGGTGCGTGCCCGGGGTGAGCGGCGGCAGGGCGAAGACGCATTGGGCGCCGCTGTCCTTTCCCACGATTACGGAGCGCCGGCTGGCGGCCTGCTCGTCAACGATCAGCGAAACCGCCAGGGTCTGTTCGGGACCGGTATGGCCAAGGGTTATCGCAATCTGGCCGGGTGTGTCCCGCATCAGGAGCGTGGGTTGAAGCTCCAGGTCGAGCGGCGCGGAATTGTCGGGCGCAGATACGCCCAGCAACACCGCGAAAATTGAAATGTCCGTGCCGACCGACTTGGCATTCCAGGGCGGGGCGGAGGTTACCGCCGCGGGTTTGTTGGCCGCATCGGTCCGATTGGTCCGATCGGGCAGGGGATTAAACGATTTCCAAGGCAATTTCTGCCCGTCGGTGACAACAAACAACTCCTTTTCGCGTTTGCCGGATTCTTTTAGCGCGCCGAGGGCCGCCAGGACGGCCGGGCGGAGTTGGGATGTTGTGGTGGCGGGCTCCAGCGCGCGGACTTGCGCCAGGGCCATTTCCAGGTCTTTGGTGGGCTGTTCGATCAGGGGCGTCATGTCGTCGTCCGCCAGGAACAGGCAGACACGGTCGCCGTGGCGCAAGCCTTCGATCAAGGCAACGACGGTGTCCTTGGACTCCGCCCATACCTTTTTTTGGCCGGACATGTAGTCCATGCTGTAAGAGACGTCCCACACGATGGCGACATCGCGTTGGCTGGCGCCGACGAGCTGGCGCAACGATGTGATGCGCAGAATCGGCATGGCAAACGCCAGCGCGAGCAGGATCAAGATCAACGTCCGCAGGAGCCAAAGCAGGATGTTTTCCAGTCGCATGCGGTTGGAGGAGCGTTTCTGGGCGAGTTTCAGAAAGCGCACGGTGCTGAAAGGCACGACCACAATCCGCCGGCGCTGCCACAAATGCAGCGCCAGTGGAATCAACGCGGCGGCCAGCGCCGATAAAAAAAATGGATTGAGAAATGACCACATGGGAAGAAACTCGGCGATTTAGCGATTCAGTGATTGAGCGATTTAAGAACAGAAAAAACAAAAAATCAAACCATGCAAGAAACTCGGCGATTTAGCGATTCAGTGATTGAGCGATTTAAGAACAGAAAAAACAAAAAATCAAACCATGCAAGAAACTCGGCGATTTAGCGATTCAGTGA
>Ga0172380_10001664_pt1 | contig 37897 bp, 88 predicted proteins | sample Leawe162metaG_FD_119747 | JGI IMG/M metagenome (GOLD analysis project Ga0172380, IMG submission 119747) | Leachate microbial communities from a municipal landfill in Southern Ontario, Canada - Leachate well 162 metaG | ecosystem: Engineered > Solid waste > Landfill > Unclassified | place...
ATCGTCGCCCCGCCGATTGATCTGCTGTTCGCGTGGCAGAAACCGGACCCGGCCTACGTGCTGGACGGCATGCCGGTGAAGTCGCACTGCATTCGCGCGTACATGAAAGAGAAGGCAAAGGCGTATCTGCCGCCTGCTTACCGTTAACTTGAAAGGGACTCAGGGAATGGACTACCAGACGCTCATCAACATCGGAGCTGGAACGGCACTGAGCATCATTGGCTGGTTCGCCCGCCAGCTCTGGGACGCGGTGCAGGAGCTGCGCAACGACCTTGCCAAGCTGCGCGAGGAACTGCCCAAGGTATACATCACCAAAGACGACTTCAAAGACGGCATCAGCGAGTTGAAGCACTTGCTGATTGCCATCGATGCGAAGCTTGATCGTAAGCAGGACAAGCCGTGAAGAAGCCCCGACTTGTCCCTGAGTGGCGCCGTGCGCTGCGCTGGTTCAGCGTGAACATCCCGGCGCTGAATCTCGCGTTCCTCGGTACGTGGTCCGTACTGCCGGAGAAGTTTCAGGACGCGCTGCCAATGCCGTGGGTTGTTGGAATCGCTGCGGCGCTGATCGTGCTGGGCGTGGTGGGGCGGTTGATTGAGCAGCCGCCGAAGGGGTGACGCATGGACCTGACCCTAAACCAACTCGCCACGGCAACCGGGGCACGCATCGACCGCGCGCAAATGTTCCTGCCGCACCTGTTGGAAGCGATGGACGCCTACGGCATCGACACGGCCCCGCGCATGGCCGCGTTCTTGGCGCAGATCGGGCACGAGTCGGGGGGGCTTCGATGGGCCGCCGAAATTTGGGGGCCAACAAAGGCGCAATCGGGCTATGAGGGCCGCAAGGACTTGGGCAACACCCAACCCGGCGACGGCTCGAAGTTTCGTGGCCACGGACTGATTCAGACAACCGGCCGGGCGAACCATGCTGCAGTGCGCGACCGCCTGCGCGTCAAGTTCCCGCACCTGACCGTGCCCGACTTCGAGGCAGACCCGGAAGCCCTGATGCAACCGCGCTGGGCGGCACTGTCGGCGGCCGACTTCTGGGACATGAAGAGCCTGAACCTGCTGGCCGATGTTGAAGACTTCATGAGAATTACGCGCCGCGTGAACGGCGGGACCAACGGCTATGAAGATCGGCTAGCGCGGTACGAGAAGGCCAAACAGGTGCTGGGATGACCGCTACAGGCAACCTCCTAGCCTTCGCAGGCATCCTCTGCTGTGTCGGCCTACTAACCCTTGTCCGCTCGCTTTCCGGCGAGCCTGGGCGTGATGCAGGGTCTGCCGTGCTGGCGGGCATTGTCCTGCTGTTTCTGGCCGTGATCTTGGGCGCTGTGGCGGCACTTCGGGCGGCAGCGCCATGAACCCCTTTGCCCTTGTCCCGCTGCGCTTCTGGCTGTACCTGGGGGCTGCTGTGGCGGCATTCTTTGCCTACCAGTGGTGGGCTGGCCAGCAACGCGACATTGGGCGGCAGGAAGTGCGGGCGGAATGGGCGGCAGAGAAGACGCAGCAGCAGGCTGCAGCACTCGCGCAGGCCCGGGACAACGCCAAGGAAACGCTACGCCGGATTGACCGGCAACAGGAGGCGCAACATGCATTCGACAAGGACGCTGCGCAGGCCCGCGCTGATGCTGTGGCCGCTGCTGGTACTGCTGGCAGGCTGCGCGACCAGCTCGCCGCCTTCACTGCCGGTAGAACCCCCAGCGATACCGCCACTTCCAGCGACAGCGAAGCAGCCCGAGCTACCGCCTCTGTGCTCGCCGACATGCTTGTCGGGATGGAACAAGATGGTAGAGGGCTTGCGGCTGCGCTTGACGCCAGCAGAGCGGCCGGCCTCCAGTGTTCCCGCGCTTACGAAGCCTTGAGGCAGTAGCCATGCGCCGCGCCATCCTATGCCTAGCCCTGCTGGCCCTTCCTGTTTCTGCGGATGACGGCTTCCTTGCCGGCGATAAGCTGCTAGAGGCTGCTGGAAAGTGCGCCGATGGCTGCGTCCTGATGACGCGCGAGGAAGTGATGGCGTTTCAAATTCAGATCGCCATGGCCCTTGCAGCAGTAGAGGCGGCAGCACGGAAAGAGGGCGAGAAGTCCTGCCGCAATGCGATTTGAAGATAGGATCACGCCATGCGAGAAACAGGACGCGCCCAACGTCGCCACGATGCCCAGCGGCTGAAAAAGTCGCGGCGCAACTATTGGGGCGGCGACCTGACGCCATTGCAGCTAGGCCGCGTGCTGTCGGCTCCGCAGCCGTGCGGCGTCTGCCCCTGCTGCAACAAGCCGCGAAAGCGGACTGGCGAACGCACGATGCAGGAACGATCCGCCGAAGGGCTGTTTCGCAATCTGCTGCGCCACGAGTGATCTAAGCGGCCCGGCGACACCAGCCGCCGAACCTGACCGGATCTAGTGTCGTGGGCTAGGACCGGCTGACCACATTATCCGCAGTTGTCTACCCGGCAAATTCCCCGCCTGGCCCTACGGGGTCGGGCGGGTTTTCTGCTTTCTGCAGGCGCATCGCGTCCTTCATGGCTTCGATGTGGTTGTCGCCTTCATTTGGCATCGGTGGCCGCGACCGGCCCGACCATGCAAACCACGCGATCACGGCCAGCACGCCGAACAGGAAGAAAAGCGACGGGCCGATGCCCCAGCCCGCGCCGACTGGAATAGGAACGATCATCACTTCTCCTTCACTTCTGGGCGCGGATAGCGGCGGCACAGTCGTTGCCGTTGGCGTCCAATTCCCAATCTCCGACCCACGGGCGCGGCGCTTCATCGAACGTCTTTTGCTGCAAGGCTTCGCACAGCGCGGCGCACCGTTCCCGTTCCTCCTGCACCGCTTGGCGGGCGTAGGATTGCAGCACTTCCCGCATGCGTTCAACGCACGGCCGATCATCATCAAAGTCAGCGAGCGGCCCCGCATCACCTTCCTGATACGCGGGCAGGCCAAATTCGTAGGGGTTGTACTCGCGTGCAATCGCGTCAAGCGCGAGTAGGGCGGCGTCTACTTCGGTTGGTGGCTGGCCCTGCGGTGGCGCATCGCTTGTTGGGAGGTGCGGTAGCTCTATCAATTCAGTCTCCTTGGGTGGCGGCGGGTTGCTTTCTGGCGTAGGTGTTTATCCGGCCAGCCACCCAAGCCTCAAGGCACATAAGGTCGCAGAAATGCGCGTCCCGTGGCGGGCAGTTGTCGCCGCCGAATTCGCTGGTGCCGTGGTGTACCGCCAGCTCCAGCCAAGACCGCGATCCGCTGATGGACGAGTGCGGCAGCGTGCTGGAACAATGGTCACAAGTCGTCAGTCTCATCTCTCCCCCTACAGCGGAATACCGCGTTGGTTTCACTTGCTCTGCTAGACGATCCGCATGCCTCTGGAATGCCGCATCCCAGCGCGAAACTTCACGGGCGCAAAGACGCCGTTTCTAAGGTTGACGCTCACGCCCTTGCGGCGCTTCATCATCAGCATGGACCAACTTTTGGATCGTCGGGGCCGTCTTGGCAGGGTCGGCGGCACTAGAAGCCCAGCCGCGAACTCTGCCGCCACTTCGGGGTCATCCAGCAAGTGCGATAGGTTCATTGCGTGCGCGTCCTACTTTGTAGTCCTTGGTGATCTTGCCGCCAATGCCTGCATTCACCACGGTGGCGTTTACCCACACCTTCATGCCACTTTCATACCGCCTGATGTGGCCGCGCCTCAGGTGTTCCCTAGGGCTTCTGTGTGAGCAGTGTGCCGTTCCGTCGCCGTGCTGTTTTGCTGGTGCGCCGATGGTCAGTATGTGGTAGTCATCAAAAGGGAAGGCATTCTTAAGCGCCTTTCCTTTTCGACGCGCCGGGCTCCGCTCAACATTCACATTGGTGCACGCAAGGGCATTCAGAAGTTCAACGACAATTCCAATGTCGTGCTGCGTCCTGCCGTCAACGCTGTCTTGCCCCTCCGTGATGACAATGTGAGGCCGTCCTTGGACGGAGGTAAGGCAGCCCTGAATATTGATCTTTTGGGCTGGCGTGGCGATTACCCAAAGCCCGTCGTGCACCTGATGACCGGCGCTCCAAACCCGGATGAATCCGTCGTCGTCAGATTGCGATGCGAAGACGATGTACTTGTCAAAGAACGAGCCAGTGTCATGGAAGCGCAGCCCGACATTTCCGCCAAATCTGAACTCTAGGGCAACGACTGGAAATGGGAGTTTCAACGGTGAATCCCAATCGAGCCCCCGCAATTCATCATCCTCAATGACCCCCCCCCCATCTGGCATAAGGAATTTCTTGGCTACTTCCGCCAACGAAAGGTATGCCCCCAGCGGGTCGTCTGGCTTAGTGCTTGGCACATCAAGATACGCGCGCCACTGCTTGATAGCCTGCCGACAGTAGTTCAAGTGCTGCATCAGATTCCCACCGAGCCTAGGTCAAGTATGATACCATCGCGCCATTGGAGCGCGGCAAAGAAAATGACGCCACCAACACAAGTCCTAAGCCCGTTTGAGCAAGCGGTAGCAGCATTGATCAGATCCACGCCGCCGCAGTTCAGCCAATCTCAGTTGGATGCCGCTGCGGCTCTTACTCCATCTCACCTGTTCAATGGGCAGGATGTACTTACCCCTACGGCATCCCCGGCACAGTAGCCCCAGCCGGTGGAGGATTGCCGCGCCTGCACCAGCGGTTTTCCTGCCGCGTCTTCTCTTTGTGCGCCTCGACGGTCAGCCATTGCATTTGCCATCGCTTGTCCGCGCCGCCACATTTGATCGGGGTCCTGTGGTCGATTTGCCAGCCCGCGCAAGGCCCCCGCGTCATCCCCGTAGAGGGGCAGGGATTCGCAGCCCGGAACGCCCGCACTTCCGCCCGGTTCCGCTCTATCGGCTGGGCTGCGGCTGACAGGGAAAGCAGCAGGAGGAGGGCTAGGGGCATGGCGGAATGCGTTTTTGCGCCTATCGTTGCGCCAACGATGCGCCTATTCGCTACTGGAAACGTAGCATAGTTTCCAGTGGTGCCGGAGCCCGGAATCGAACCGGGACGGGTTGCCCCGGGGGATTTTGAGTCCCGTATACAAATGAGCATTGGCGCGGCTTCCAGCCCGATTTTAGGCGCATAGACTTCGCGTTTCATGGGGTGTTCGCCATTGGCGGCGCCGATCTTTGCGCCTACGGATTTCATCGCACCGCCCGGAGCTTTTCGGCCCGCGTCCGGTAGTGCTTTTCGGTCAGGCGTTTGCTGGAGTGCTGCAGCAGTTTTGACGCCTCAGCTACATCGCCAGCCAGATCGGCGGCCCGGCTGCGCATGTCCCGCAGGTACATCGCCCGGATGGCCCGCGCAAGGCCAGGATTGCCGGTTTTAGCCGCTTTGTCGGCTGCGCGCTCCCTTGCCTCATCCCAGCGGGTGCGCAGCATTCTGGCGCTTACCTCGTGGCCCGTGCCGGTGGCCAGCAGCATCAGGCAGTTGCCGGGCGACTTCTCCCGGCGCTTGACCAGTTCGGACAAGACCGGCGACGATGCGACCTCGAAAAACGCCCGCTTCCCGGCCTTGCCCGATCGGAAGTGAAGCATGCCACCGGCAGGCATCAGCACTTGCCGGGCGTCGGTCAGGCGCATCCCCGTGGCTGTGGCGATGTCCATGCAGTCGCGCAGCACCTGGTCCCCTTCGGCGTACACGGCGGCGAACAGCTCATCCGTCACCTCGAATTCGCGGGCGCTTTCGGCGTTCTTCCAGTTCTTCACGCCTGCGGCCGGCCACGGGTGCCGGGTCATCCCCCACAGCACGGCTTTGCCCCAGATCAGGGCCAGCAGGGTCATTTCCCGGTTCCCCTGAGTCTTGGCGGTGCGCAGGTCCAGATACCGGCGCAGGATCGGCAGGTCGATTTCATCCCATGCCATCTGCCCGAATACAGGCTCCAGTTTGCCCAGGTTCTTGGCGTACCCCTTGGCGGTTTCGGCGCTGTCGTACTTCGGCAGTTCCTTTTGGCGCCAGCGGTCAAAGGCCTCCTGCAGCCGGCCAATCGTGCGGGGCTTGTGGTTGTGCAGTTCGTCCCATCGTTCCACCGCGTGGGCGAAGTCCTTGCCCAGCCGGATGTCGGGCACGCCTTCCTGGCGCATGTCGTACACGTAGTACACATGGATCTGACCGGACGCACCCTTGTACGTCTTGGCGCGCAGGCGCGGGTGTTTCGTGACCTTTGGCATGTTCAGGCGACGGCAGACCAGTTCGGGCCATTGGATGATACGACCGGGCGGCCTTCAACCCATGCGATCACATGGCGGCGGCAGACGATCAGGCGCTTTCCGTCGCGCTTGTGGGGGATGCCGCGATCAGTCAGCCAGCCGTCTTGCTCGGCTGCGCGGGCAAACCCGGTCAGGTCGCGCAGTTCGGTCGCGGCTAGAAATTCGCGGTCGCTCATCCCCCCCTCCCTGAGATAGTGCCGCCGTCCAGAGCTTCGGCGACGAAAAGCATGTAGGCCTGCCATAGCGGTGCGCCGTGATCGTATCGGCCGCAGAGCAACGAATATCGTTCAGACGGGCTGCAGAACTCGGCATGCAGCAAGATCGCGGACGCCTGCACGCTCAGGTAGGCAGGCCATGCAATCGCAGCGCGGCGGATGTCGTTGGCTATGCTCATTTTGTTGCCTCCAGTTCCGCCACAGCCGCAGCCAGCGCATGCAGCCGAATTGCGCGTTGCGTCATGCCTGCGGATCGGATGTAGTCGCGGGCGGCCTGCGCCACAGCCAGCAGACGCTTGACCGTGGCAGGGCTGATGGCGGCGATGTAGGCGGCGTCGCGCTCGTTGCGGCAATCCGCTACCCACACCGAGCCGCCCGACAAACTGGCGCGAACAGTATGCGAATCGTGATCAGGTACGTGCCACTCTCCCTGTGTCGCCGCATCTGCAATGCTATTGGGGGTGGTCATGATCCGATTCCGATCAGTTTCAGAAAGCCGCCGCGCTTCGTCGGTGGCGTGATGTCGATCACTTCCGCCTTGGCGGTCTTGAACTGGTAGACCGGGGCGATGCCGAGACATTCCTGAATCAAGCCGGGGATGGCTTGCAGCAGCTCGGGCGGCATCTTGTCCCAATGGATGCAGTGCAAGGTGGTGAGCATCCTGTAAGCCTCGCAGCGGTCAGGTGCCACGCCCAGCATTGCGCCCACATCGCGGACGGTGCAGATGCTGAAGTGCGACCCAGCCATCATGTTGTTGAGTGCCGTCAGGGCGGCAAGTTGCTTGAGGTCAGTCATGTCCCGCACCCCCTGCACGGCGGATTTCTGCGGCGACAATCCGACTGTTCGGCGCAATGTTGAGCGCGATCTTCGCCGCTTCCTCCATAGCAAGGGAGCGAGCGCGTGTGGCCTGATCCTGCCAGTAGTGGACATCGCAGAGTGTGCCCTGATCGATTCCATCGCGGGCAAGGTTGAATGCGTAGCTACCGCAACCGTAGCCGTCTGGGCGCTTGAATGTGCAGCGGGTCACTTCGTCTCTCCCTTCCCCGCCGTAGGGGCTGAAAGGGAAGCAAGAGCGATCAAAATTGACTCGCATTTGCTATCTGGCACTTCCGCCATCATGCAGGCATGCGCTATGTCATCTTCGGTCCAGCCTGCGGGCACTGCTGGAGGTGGTGCGGTGTAGAGGGGCTGGACCTCGATTTGCTCTTCCGCAGGAAATGGCTTGCTCCACGCGGTGGACTGCGACACGGACCAATTTCCCCATTCGCCGCCTTCAAGCTGAATCCGATACCGCCACGCCACTGCTTCCCCATTCGCCGCTGGTCGGCGGTTCCAGGCGCGAAGCAGTGCGAGCGCATTGGACACCGCGTCATAGTCCGACTCGTAGGCGGTGACACGGTGGTTCTCGATGGCATGCGCGAGGGCGCACACGGCCCGCATCATGGATCGCTCGACTTCGGCCAGCAGGGCGGGCAGGGTGTCATCCATTGGAGGGCTCCTTGATTTTGCTGATCAACTCGATGAGCTTCCGCATCACTGTGTGTTCGTAGGCAAGGCCCATGACGCAGATGCCGACGCCCAGACCAGCGAAGAACATCTGAAGCATTCGCATTTCGAGGTCTGTCATGTCGGCTCCTTCGGTACAGGCAGGCCGTTGACCTCGAATGCCGCGCGCAACACAGCCTTGCCGAACGCGACGGAATCGGCGTAGGGCTGCAACGATGTTGACCCGTAGCGGCCCTGCTGGGTCTTGCGCACATCGATGATTTCCGCTTCTGTCAGCATCCGCACGGCAGGCGCTGGGGGAGCGGAGAGGGCGGCGAAGCGCATTCCGTGAACGAAGCAGTCAGACAACTGGCTTGGCCCATTGGTGTCCAGCCCGTGCAACTTGAGCGCGGCTTTTTCGTCTTCGGTGAAGGTCTTGAATGCGGTCATGGCTTTGCGGCACCTTGGGCGGCATCTATGGCGGCGTCAACCCTTTTGCGCAAGTCGTCGCTCACGCGCAGCCAGTTGGAAATCGCGCCGCAGTCTCGCAACTCTCTCAGTAACGTTACCGCATCCGCTGATCCGGTTTGCGCGCGGCACCGTGCGGCGATTTCGCGCCAGTGCAGGACTTCGGCGTCGGGTGGCTTGATGCCCTCGATAGCGAACCTCGCGGCAGTCTCCAGCGCGTGCGCGACTTCCTGCATGTCCGGTGTCGGCACCCCTGCTGCTGGTGCTGGTGCTGCTGCCCGCTCGACAAGTTCCCGTACATCCCCGCCGTGCGACTTCCATCCGCCTGCCATGTTGCGGTCCAGCGTGACATCAACCGGCTCGCCGTTGTGCGTGGACATCCACGCCACCACGGGATCATGCTCAGGGTGCAGGGGTGCTGGTGCTGCTGCCAGAGCATCAAAGAACGGCTCTACATCAAGCCAGTCCTGCCCATTCATCGCCAGCGAGCAGAAGAATCGAAGGTTCTCCAGCGGGGTATCGTGGTCGCCCTCAATCAGTCGCGTGTACCGCTGCAACGCGGTTTCCGGCAGGGGTGCGGCAACCTCGGGCCGGGTGGCGACGTACCTTGCTTCGACCAAGCGGACCAGCAGCACAAACCAGTGCTCATTCTGGCAGCGCGTGTCGCCGCGCGCGGTTCTGCGCATCGCCATAATCTCCGCTTCCGTCAGCGGTGGCACCTCTTGCACCCCTGCGGCACTGGCAAGGGATGCGGCGGCTTGGCGGGCGGTGTAGTCGAAGATGTGTTCGGCTACTTTCCATGCACTGTTGGCGACAAGCAAGGGCCACATGTGGTTGCTGGTGTCGGCTCCGATCATCTGGGCGACAGCCAACTTTGCGGTGTCCTCGGTCGGGTAACGAACGGCCTTGCCGGCATCCTCGGTCGTGTTCGCTTGATGCGGACGCTTCGCCTCCGTTGCGCGGCGCAGCCCGGCGAAGTACAGGGGGCGCGGCGGGGCAACAGCTTCGATCAGCCACCACGATTCCTCCACTTCCGCGCTCAGCCCCGGCGCTTCCATCGTGCGGATGTGGGCTAGGAGGGCGGCGCGGGCTTCGTCCATCCTTGCGTTCCAATGCGCGCCGCCCATCAGCAGGAAATTCCCTGTTTGAGCGTGGTACGCGGCAATCAGCCTCTCGGCCTCGCGCATCTTGTCGCTCTTGTCGGTGTCGTTGGTGCGGGGGGTCATTCGGTGTCCTTGGTTGCCAAGTAGTCGCGCTGGAGGTCGGCGGCTTCGTCGGCGTCGGCCTGCTGCGCGTCAGGGCTCTTGCAGGGTTCGCCGCTCTCGCTGATCCAGCCCTGCCCGGCGCACTCGGTGCAGGGGCGTTCCTCGTCTTCGCCGACAGGGTTGGTGGAGTACAGGACGCCGTAGCCGTTGCACTCGGCGCACTCGCATGGCCCTGGTCGCTCAGGCTCGCGGTTCTCCCATTCCTGCTGGGCGCGGGCATATCCGGGAAGGTCAGCCATTCTTGTCTCCAGTGCGTTCATAGGTCACGATCTGGCGCAGGCCCATGCGGCGCAACAGCACCGGGCCGGGGTCGTCCTTCTCCCCGTTCGCCAGTCGCCAGAGGTAAGCGTGATCGCATTGCAGGACGCGAGCAGCGGGACGGATGCCGCCGTGCTGATCGGCAAGCTCTTTGATTCGTTCGGCAAGCGTCATCAGTCGCTCCAATCGATCCAGCCAAGCATGGTGCCGATGGCGAACAGGATGATGATGACCAAGCCCGCAACACCGAGAATTTCAATGAACGTCATTTCGCGTCTCCAGTGGTTGGGTGAGCGGCGCGGTCAGAAAAGTGTTCTTCGCGCAACATCCGCAGTTGCTGCTCAAGGGCGAATAGACCGCGCTCGCTGGCGAACTGGAGGCGCACCGCTGTGCGTTCGAGCGGGATTTCCTTGTCGGGCACCACATCGCCAAGGTCGCCCACGGTGCGGCCGAGCTTTTCTTCCTCGGTGGCAAGGTGAATCACCAACTCGGGTCCGCGCTCATCGCCTTGGCAGATGGTCAGCAGGTACGCGCCAGCGCCAAACAGCACATAGCCACGATGCGCAGGAATGTCCGCCGTCGCCTCCCCAGCTTTGGAAGCTCTGGCCGCTTGCCATGCGAGCCAGCCCGTCACGGCGGTGAGATTGATGTACCCGCGTCTCTCGGGGTGGCTTTCTGGAAAGCGTTCAAGGCCGTGAATGTCAAGTTTCAGCGCAGCGCGTGCCCACGCCTCGAATTCCGCCCGTTCGGTGTCTGTTGTCATGTGATGCACTCGCAAGGGATTGAAGATTGCATGACGTTGATCTTGATGATCTTGTTCGCCTGCGCCCAGAATCGTTGTTGGTCGATGTGTTCGGTGGCCGGAATGCCTGCGGCCTTCATGGCGGCAAACTTCGGCTCCATGTCTTCGAGGTAGACCGGCCCGCTTTCGTCGTGGTGGATGGCGTAGCCGATGTCCTCTTCGGCAAACTTGCCCTTCGCCCAGATGGCGGGCTCGTTGCAATAGATGACGTACCAATGCTGCCAGCCAGCTTTCAGGCACCCTTTGCAGTTGCCGTGCTTGTAAATGCTGTACGTCAGCGGGCGGGCTATCCCAATTTCACTTGTCGCCTGAATCGTGCGGTCCTGCCAGATCAGGGGGTAGTCGGTGCGCCAGCCCTGCGCCCCCATGATCCCGCTGCGGCGCTGGATGCGGTGCGGCTCTGCCGCGTTGAAGCCGTAGTAGATGATGGAATCTGCCTTGTCGGCGCTGGTGCTCAGCCACTCCATGAAGGGGCCGGTCTTGAGGCGATTGGTGCAAAGCTCCTGACCATCGTTGACCTTGAACGCCTTGGCCTGCATGCACACATCGAACTGATCGGCGGTCGGGTCGGGATGGCTGGCGTAGGTCACGGGAACGCCCAGGTACGCTGCAACCTCTGCCTTGAATCGCTTGATGTCGGCATCCTCTGTGTGGTCCGGGATGTCGTGATTCAGCAGGACGAGGCCATCAGTGCCGAAACGGCGTGCGACTTCGATGCCGCACAGTGCCGACTCGTGCCCCCCGCTGTGACAGACGATGTGCTTCAAATCGTGCCCGCCCAAGCTGCGCCGCAGTAAATGCAATGCCCGTTGTGGTAAATCTCATCAAACGGATCTATCGGCGGCGCTTCCACCTCCGTGGACGCAGCGCCGTTACCGCTGGGGGCTTCCGAGTCGGCATCAGGGGCTATGCCGATGGGCGGTAGGCAGTTGGCCCATTCCTCGGTGCGCAGCCGGTAGATGATTTCCTCGCATGCCGCGCAGTAGCCAGCTTGGAATGCAGTTGGCATCAGAGCGTCCTTGCCGCCGACACGTAGGTCTTGCACCGCCTCTGCAATCTTGATGGCGCGCAACTGCTCCAATGCGCCTGCCAGTTCGATGCATTGCTCGGTTGTCGCTTCTTCGGCGGCGGCGGCAAGTGCGTCCTTTACGGCCTTTGCGCCCATCGCGGCGGCTGCGTCGGGGTCGATACCATGCTCGCGCAACTCCGCGTCAATCTCGGGTTCGCTCATCGCCATCAGGTCGGCCACTTCCTTGGCCTCTTGCGCCATCGCACGGTCGATGCTGTCAGGCAGCCCGCGCTCCCAGCATTCAACATCGGCCATCGGCGGCCGGTCGAGTAGCTGTGCCGGTGCAGCGGGAGGCGTGTAGTCGAAGATGTGTTCAGCCACTTTCCACGCACTGTTGGCGACCAGCAAGGGCCACAAGTGGTTGCTGGTGTCGGCTCCGATCATCTGCGCGATAGCCAGTTTCGCAGTGTCCTCGGTAGGGTATCGCACGGCTCCGCTGGCGTCTTCGGTGGTGACCGCTTGGTGGGGCCGCTTCGCCATCGTCGCTCGGCGCAGCCCGGCAAAGTACAGAGGGCGCGGCGGCGCGACGGCCTCAATCAGCCACCATGCCTCATGCATAGGCGCGGCCTCATCTCTGTGAACCCGCTTGCGGACGTGCTGAGTACCCCTGCCCAAATGAGCAATATCGGGCTGTCCTGCCGCCCCTTCATCGGTGGGAATGCTTGATGTCATTTCTCCACCTTTGCCAGGGCTGAGAGAGCGCCAAATTCTGCTTTTTCCATTCGTCTGCTCCTTGTTGGTGGGCGGCCTGCGTGGTCAGAACGGCGGCGGTTCCATCGCGGGCGATTCCTGCCGGCGACTCGCCTGCTTCGGCTGGCTCTCCTGCGCTTTCGACAGCACCACGGCGGCGAAGCGTTCGCTTGCGTAGACATGGTTCCACCACTTGCCGGATTGCTGGTTCTTGGTGGCCGGCCAGGACACGAAAGGCCCCTTGCTGCCGCTGGCGATGCGGCACCCTTTGACGGACAGAAAGGCTTCCTCGCCGGGCCTGCTGGCAAGTTCGACATTGAACTGGTCGCCATGCCATTGGATGATGATTTCCATGGTGTTCCTTATGCGGCCTCAAGGGCCAGTTGGTGGGTGCGGTCAAATTCCGCAATGACTTGCGCGTAGTAGGTGCGGGCGGCTTCCACCTTGGCGAAGATGGCGGCTTCCTTTTCTGAATCGCGCTTGACGGTCCAGCTTGTCAGGCGCATGTGTTCCGGGATGTGGCTGACAACGTGCATTTGCAGCGGCTCGAAACCGATCAGATGCTCGGGGGTATCGATCAGGGCGTAGTCAACGCTCCATTCGTCGGCGTCCCACAGGGCCATGTAACCCCTCATCTGCCATTCGTAGAGTTTGTCTTCGCAGTCCACGGCGGCGATGGGAAAGGTCTTGACGGACCACGAGCATTTGAGGTCATGGCCCCTGCGGGCCGGGGCGTTGAACAGGTCACACTCGCCCGTGATCCATGCATTGCTGCGCCGCTCGGTATTCTTCGTCAGGTCCAGGCCGCGCACGCGGTTCAGGAGGGCGATGGCGTCTGGTTCGACAAGAATCCCCTTCTCCATTTCCTTGCTGGATACCTCGAACTCGACGCCGAAGATTTCCTGCGCCGCCAGTTCGCGGATGTAGGTCTTGGCACCGATCGACAGCGGGCCTTCCTTGATCGTCTTCGGTTCCGTCATCAGGCGGCCGATGCTGGAGCAGCGAAACTTGACCTCACGCACGGCCGGCCTCCAGCTTGCGCAGGGCCGCGCCGTTGACCTGCACGGCGGCTGCAAACACCTTGTACCCATCGGTGTCCTTGGCATCGTTGAATGCCTTGGTGCCGTCCTTGGAAATCGTCGCCATCTCTTCCACGGTCTTGGCGAGAGTGGCCTTGCCGACCCAGATTTCCGACAGGCTCGCACCGGAACCTTTGCCATCGTCGTCCTCGCCCTTTTCGGCCAGGCCGCAGATCGCCTTGAACGTGTGGCGCTCAAGGTAGGTCTTGGCGGAAATGATGGCTTGAATGGCGTTCTTGCCGCCGCTGGTGTCATAGGGCGCGCTCAGGGTGGCGCTTTCGCTGTGCCCGAGCTTGTGCTTGAGGATGCAGGAAACTTCGATGTGGTCGTTGGCCTGCTTGGTCTTCCAGCCCCACGAGAACCCCAACCGCGAAAGCGCCGGCCCAGCGGCTTCGATCACATCAGACAGTTCCGCGTGCTTGTAGTCGGTGACGCCGCCCTTGGCGTTGGCGAAGTGGACTCGCTTGCGCTTGATGATTTCGATGGCCTCACCCTTGAATGCGGCCATGGCGTCATTGAAAGCCTTCTCCGCTTCCCGGCGCTCCCAGCGCTCTTGCAGGTCCATCATCTTTTCGACTTGCTCCAGCGATGCGCCCTGCCTGGTGGCGGCAAGCATCATTCCCATGGGGCTGTTGTCGGTCACAGCAAGCGGGGCATCCGTCCTTACGGCAGGCTCCGCGTCCAGCAGTTCCAGTTCATTTGCAGACATGGTGTTCCTTCGGTTGAAATTCAGTCGTACTCGCGTTCCATCCGCCGACTCTCTGCCATCGCGTCGGCGCGGTCTTCGGCAAGGCTGTCAGGGTCTTTGCAGGGCTGGCCGTCAGCGTCAATCCAGCCCAGCCCATCGCAGGCCCGGCAAGTGCCCGCCTCGTCGCCCCCACGGGCGTTGCAGTCTGGGCACTCGTATGGCCCATCCTCGGGCGGCGTCTGTGCGTCGTACATCCGCTGGGCGCGGGCATATCCGGGGTAGTCGTTCACGGTCACGGCTCCACAGCCACCGGCAGATGGCGCCAGTGCGAGGTCACAGCGGCTCTCCCGTCAGTTCTTCGCCGACGCTCACCAGCTTCTCGAACAGGAACGATTGCAGTTCCCGCGTCATGTCCGCGTAGCCGTGGCGAAGGTGGACGTATTCCTCGATCAGCGTTGAGGCAACCTGCTTCGTGCCGCCAAGATGGAATGCCCGCTCGGCGATGAAGATGGTTCCATCGCGCGCCAGTCCAAGACCGCCGTCGCCCAGGCTTTCGGCAACCTTGATCGGGTAGGTGTCGCGGATGTAGAAGCCGATGCGCTCGCAAAACGTCAGCGCACGCTCAAGCGTTGCCTTTTGCACGGCGGTAAGCGGAATCTCGCGCGGGGCAAATTCCTGCTTCGTGCAGTCCATCCACACCTTTTGCGCGGTGCTGTTGACCTTCATCATCCGATCACTCAGGCAGTCGCCCACGGTGCGGATGAATTGCTCGCTGGGCTCTACGCTCCAGCCGTGGAAATCAAGCCCGCCCTCCAGCGTTTCTTCCGGCGCGGTCACCACGGTGCGGATGAAGCGATCGTCCTTGGCCTGCAAAACCATCACAGACAGCCGGTGATACACATCCCACTGGCTTTTGATGGTGCGGTCCTCGGTCAATTCGAGCTTTGCCGTCAGGTTGTACGTGTACAGGCTGGGGCGCGGCAGTTGCATGACGCGCACGCCACGGTAGTACAGGCAGTTACCGCGCCGGTTGCGGATTTCCGTGGTGCCGATGGTTTGTGTTGGCTGGTCGCCCAGGATGTACAGGTCCGCATCGGCGAACACCGCTTCAAAGCCTTCCCCTGTGACGATGATCCGCGTTTGCCCGGCCTGCGCAGCGGGGGTGACGTTGGCATACCGCGCCGCGCCTGCCTCGTCCTTGCAGTTGCAGGCGATTTCCCGGTAAGCCATCCACAGTTCCCACTGCTTGCCGAGCTGGGTAGTGAAGCCGATGGATACCGGCTCGCCGCCGTTCACGGCCATCGTGACGAACTCAAAGCTCTGGCCGCGCACCGCGTCCTTTTGGATGCCGAACTCGATCACCGACAGGCCGGAATGGATGGCGACCTGATGCCCGGTGCGCAGCAGGACCGCGATGGCGTATTTCAGGCCGGTGCCGAAGAAGCCGATAGGGTTTGCGCCTTCCTTGACGCTGATGCCGAAGGTGGAGATTGAGCGGATGTCAATCTCGCCGGGGTTCTCAAATACGATCATCACAGCACTCCAGCAAAAGCGGCCACGACACGCGGCCAGTTGTTCAAAGCCAGCGGAAGGACTGCCGCGACAATTGCGCCGAACAGGACGATGCAAAACACCTTCAGGCCGTAGACCACGCTGCCGACCGATTCGGGCGTGTCGATGGGCCTGTCCGGGCAATCCCTGCCCTGGCGGCAGTCAACGCCGTGGAACTCGCAGCACGTCGCGCGGTGTAGGTGCAGCGCGGTTTCGGTGGGGTGGTCGGTCATGCTCTGCGCTCCAATTCATTGATGCGGCGAACGATGTGCGGAAGGTCAACGTGCATCGGGTTGCGGGCCTGCAATTCGCGCTGCGCCCACTTCCACCACGCCAGGGCGAACAGGTCGAACACGGGGCGGATGCTTTTCACGCGCCACCTGTGAGCGGGTAGGCGTCCTGCTGCGCCATCTGCAGCGACAGCGCGCGGGCATCGTTCCTGCGGGCTGCGGCGGAGTCCGTGAAGGGCTGCGGGCCGGCGAAGGATTCGGCCAGGGCGCGGTCTGCAGCGGAAAGAGCATCCGGTTCGTCGTTGCTGGCAAACCTGCAATCGCCCAGCATGTGAGCATCGCGGCTGCTGTTGGTGGCGGTGACGTACTTCATGCTTCCCCCTGATCGGCAGGGGTAGCGCGGGAAAGGGCGGCGCGGGCACGGCGGCATGCAGGGCTGTCAGCGTGATCGTGGATGCTGACCTCGAAAGCACCGAGCAGCTGCATCAATGCAAGCCGCGTTTCAAACGCTCCGCATGCCGTCAACACTGCATGCGCTTCCTCCAAGAACTCCGGCCCGTTCACGATCCACAGGTCGTCGCGGTTGACGTTGCAGGCTTCGGCATGCAGGTTCGCCAGCGCCTTCGCTGCGGCAACCACCATCGGGCTAGATGCCAGAGCCTCCACTCGGAGGACGCCCTTGGGCACCGGCTGAAGTGGCGCGGCCAAATTGCCCTTATCGGACTCCTGCGGTCTTCCAAGAATGGACATATCTGCTTCTCCTTCACGCTGCGGCGTTTTCGATGTGGGCAACGACATCGGCGAGCGTTCGCCACTTCTCCGCTTCCGCGTCCTGAATTTCGATGGCGAACTCGTCTTCGAGCGCCATGACGAGTTCGATTTCGTCCAACGAGTCAAGGTAGAGATTTCCGCGAAAATCTCCGCTGGGCCATTGCGCGGCAACGGTGTCCATGTCGAGGCCGAGTTGCTCGGCCATCGTCTGGATCACGCGGCGCTGTGTTTCTGACATATCTGCTTCTCCGAAAATCAGTTGGGGGAAGATCAGTAGCCGCGCTGCGCGCTGATGCCGCCCAGCCACTTGCGGCGCGCGGTGTAGAAGGGCTCGCCGAAGTTGCCGCCCGCGCTGGTGACGAATTCGCGGGTGTGGTCGGGCTTCATGCCGATCACCTCGTACTCGCTGCCCACCAGCGTGAAGGCGCCGTTCTCATCGCGCAGAGGGTGCTTCGCTTGCTTGTGGACGCGCTGGGCCGGGAACTTCGGACGCTGGCCGTTGTTCGCTGCGTAGGTCGCGCGGCGGGCGTTGCGCTTGGCGTTCTTGTCGGGGTTGGATTGGGGCTTGATCTTGTGGCCGCGCAGGACTTGCATGGCCGATGCGCGGGAGGCTGCGCGCCGTTCGCGGTACTGCTGTTGGGTTTCGCCAGTCAGGCGCTCGGGTGCATGCAGATTCATGGAAATGCTCCTTGGGGAAAATCAGTTGGGGGAAAGAGGAAGGCTTAGGCGGCGAGGGCGTCAGGCTTCGGTTTCTTTCCACCAGGCTGGCAGTTTCTTGCCGCCGCGCCCACGGTTGACGACATCCACCACAGCGGCGCCGACGCATTGCGACATCGACTGCGCCGTCTGTTGCCGCAGCAGTCCGGCCTTCGTGAGAAGTGCGCCGACACCGCCGCGCAGTTGCGTCAGGCTTTCGATAGCCTTTTCGTCCTGCAATTCGCCGTTGTAACGCTCACACACGCGAGCAATCCCATCGATGACATGGTTGGTCATGCCGGGAGCGCCAAAGGAGTTGTTGGTGATCGCCAGCGCGCGGCCAAGCGTCTTGGCGTCAGCGCGGCGATAGACCTTCAACAGAGTGCCGACGCAGGCAACGCTGTTGTCCTTCTTCTCGCGTGCGATGCGCAGGCCGACACTTTCAACAGCCTTCTTGACGGCTGTTTCGTCGCTGCTGTTGCTGGTCACGGCAACCTTGAACTTGTCGAACGCCGTCACCGACAAGACATCGTTGAGTTCGAGGAACATCGCCGCTTCCTCGCGCTCGGTCATGCCAAGGTAAACCCGGCAATCGATGTTCTGCTTTTCCCAGCCGTCGCCAAGCCAGCGCTTGGTGGCCTCTACGCGGTGCTGTCCATCGATGGTGTAGAAGTGCCCGTTGCGGTTGCTCACGACAGGCAGGCCCAGCATTTCAGGATCAAATTCAGCAACGAGGTGCGCAACCCGCGACTCGTTCATTTCGCGCTGCGCCGCGGGAGAAACGCGCAGCTTGGAAAGCTGTACCTTCTGGATGGACGAATTGAGCCGGGCGAGGTTATTTGCCATTTGCAATTTCCTTCAGGTTGGAATCGAGGGTGCGCAGGGCCTTCATGGATGCGCGAAGATCGGCGAGAAGTTCAGACGCCTCGTTGGCATCGATGCTCAAGCCGCGCGCAAGGTTCAAGCCCTGCGCAATGCCAGACAGCGCAGCGACCGACTCGCGCACAATCTTGTCGGAGTCAATCGGGCGGCCCCGCCTTTGGATCGGAACCTTGATGTCGGCGGCGTTCAAGATTTCCTGCACGGTGCGAACACCCACGCCTTGCGCCTCTGCGATTTGCTCGACGTTGTGCCCACCATTCACTAGGGCGCGTATCTCGGCTACACGCTCTGCACGCGGGCGCTTGGCTACGTTCTTGGCTTCGCGCAACATGAATGCCGTGGTGACTTCGCCCGCCGTGGCCTTTGCTGTTGCAACCGCCGTCTCGAAATGCTCATCGGGCATCGCCGCCAATTGCTGGTAGCGGCTGGACTGGCTCTTGGTGAGGCCGATGTCCGCAAGGGTTGGTGGGGTCTGGTCGCAGGCTGCGACTTGACCCCCGCGACCGTGACTTTCCTTCGTGGCCCGCATGCCTTGCTCTGCGGCCTTCGTCAGCATCTCCCCAGCCTTGCGCTGGGCGCGCACGCGAATCTCGGTAGCCTTCTCGATCAGGTCGTTGTCGTTGGCCTGCTTGGCGTACACGGAGGCCCGCTCTGCGGCATCGATGATCGCAGTGACCTCATCGAACATGACGGCCGCGTCGAGTGCGGCGCGTGCTGCTTCGTAGCGGATCAGTTGCACTAGTCTCTCCATTCGCCCTCCGGGGTGGGGGCGTGGAGTCAATTAAACCAGATGATGTTTTGCTAGTCAACACCAAACGGTTTAAGTAAGGGTTTCTCCCGACGAACGGCGCACGCAAAAAAGCCCGCACGCGGCGGGTTGGGGGTGGTCGGACAGGCGGTGTTTACGGCTGGGCCGTGATCGCCCACAATGGACGGAACCTAGCGGCTTGGGTTTTTGTCCTACATGCCAAATCAACGTTCCCTGAATGGCCGCAGAGTGTTCTGGTACTCCAATGAACACGATCCAGCGCATGTGCACGTCGAGAGTGACGGCTGCGAGGCTAAGTTTCTGCTCAACTGCCCAGCGGGGCCGGCGCAGTGCGTGAAGGTCTACAAGCCGCCCATGCCCAAACACGAGGTGCGGGCCATCGAACGAGAGCTGGAGACGCGGATACCTGAACTTTGCCGAGCCTGGAAGGACCGACCATGATCACAGATGACGCCTACGAAGCCGCTTGCCGCGCTGGCGATGAGGAACAGCGTTTCGCCGCGCACAGTGTCCACTACGACGCCGAGCGGAATTTGATCGTGCTGCTCATGCCTGGCGGCATCCTGATCAGCTTTCCGCCAACTAGCGTGCAGGGGCTGGAGACGGCCACGCCAACCCAACTAGCCACAGTGCACCTCACCGGCTCCCGGATCGGCCTTCGCGTGGATAGCCTAGATTGGGATTTTTCGATTCCCCGGTTTTTTGAGGGCTACTTGGGATCGCCCAAGTGGATGGCCGCGAACATGGGGCGGCTAGGCGGCATGGCGCGAAGCGTCCTCAAGAGCCAAGCAGCGCGCGAGAACGGAAAACTAGGGGGGCGGCCAAGAGCGGTTTAGCCTACTGCTGCGCCAACTTCCACAGCCCGACATTGCTCAGGGCATAGCCGAAGAACACCACGGCCAGCCAATACTTGCCCTCCCACGCCAGATTAGCGGCCACGGCGGCGTAGATCAGGCCCACCAGGGCGATGGCCCAGCCCGCCATAGGTCACTGGACCCGAGGCCGGTTGTCGCCGCCATCATCGGCTTTGGGGGCCTTCTTCAGTTCGGCGTACCACTCTTGCTCGCGCTTCGGTGGCGCATCGTTGAACGGATCGCGCACGGTGGTCCGCAAGGGTAGGTCCAGCTGCGTTTTCTGCCCGCCGCCGATCTTCAGCACCAAAGTTGCCTTTTCAGTAGGCCGCTTGTTCTGCGCGGATTTGACGGACTTCTTCCCAGTAGGCGATGGGGCCGGTGGCTCTGGCTTCTTCTGAACACCCATCAGTGCCAGCAGCATGGCCGCCGTTGGCTGAGCCTGGGCTGGCCGTTGCTTCCCTAGCGTAGCCAACAGTGCCGATGCGGCATCACGCCCTACGTCATCCATCCGATCCAGCGCTTCTATCAAGGCGTCTAGCGCCTCTGCCGGATCGGGCGGCCTGATCTGTGTATGCGCCATGACTTCCCCCTCTGCGTCCTCTGTCAGAGACTCCAGCGCCCCGATTCCATCGAGGTAACCGGGGCTCATATCGGCGCAAGCCTCTTCGATCTTCCGGGCCATCTGAGCGCCAAAGCTGCCGGTCCCGTTCAAGAGGTTGCTTACTTTTGTTCTAGCCGTCTTGGTGGCCGCCGCGATCTCGGTGATGTTCCACCGGCCATCTGGGTGCTGCCAGCCCTTGCGGCGGCAGTACGCCTGAAAGAGCGCCATTCGGGTAGGCGTCAATGGGTCGGCAACACGGGGCATTTTTACATTTCACCGCAGAGGCAAAACCAAAAGGTGTTGCGCTCCAAGAAACCATCTGGTTTAATGCAGTCCTTATGGACCTCAAAACGTACTTCACTGCGCTCAACATGGAGCAGCGCGACGAGTTCGCCGGGCGGTGCGATACGTCCCGTGGGCACATTCAAAACGTCATGTACGGCCAGCGACCGTGCAGCCCCGAACTGGCCGCCGCCATCGAACGGGAATCCAAGGGGGCGGTCACTCGCTGCGAACTGCGCCCCAAAGACTGGCTGCAAATCTGGCCCGAGTTGGAGCGCCGCACGAAGCCACGCACCACCGACAAGGCGGGGGCCTAAGCCATGGATACCAGAGGACGCAAGCGCGCCGCACGCAATCTGCGCTTTTATGCGGCAGGCGCTAGAGAAGCGGTCTACCTCTTGGATGCGGGTGACTTCGTGAAAGTCGGGCGCGGCAACAGCGTCAGTTCTAGGCTGATGACGCTCAATTGGGAGCTTTCTCGCGCCGGCTACACCGTGGGCCGACTCTTCGTGTTTCCGACTGCTGGCCGAAACCTCATGTCGGCCGAAATAGCTTGCATTCACGCACTCCGCAAGGTGGCCGCTGCGCTGCCGGGCCGGGTCGAATATTTCACGGGTATCACGCTGGATACCGCCGCCCAGATTGTCCAACAGACCATTGGTGTTGCCGGCATCGCGCTGCCCGAGCCCACCCCCGAAAAGCAGGGAGCCTGAGATGCTGAACTCAACACCCAAGGCCAACAAGGGCCGTCGCGTCCAGATGCGTACAGGCGTGCCACTCCAGCGCATGCGCAGCAAAAGGCGCATGCGTGAGTACGTCGAGAAGCTGACTACTTCGGCTGACGCGCCGCAGTCTCCAGCGCAGTCACGCGCGAGCGCAGATCGGTGATGACCTCCTCTATCGACATCAGGAACACCTGTGCATTGCGCAACAGGTCGCCATTGTCCCGTGTCTCCGGGACGTTCTGGACTTCGCGCTGCAACTGCGCCAGCACCAGCGAGAAGTCGAACGGTTTGCTGCCTGCTCTTTTCATGGGTCGTTCCTTTCGGTTGGGGGTTGGTGACGTGAGAATCGCCATTTTCCACCCGGCTGGAACGGCCCGCCATATCCGCGCTGGAGCCTGAATGCCTGAACTCACAGAACGCCCAATGCCCGGCGCGACAAGTGCCCGGCTGACAGTTGCACCGCTGACGGAACTGCAAGAGGCGGTCCTGCTTGTGGTCAAGCGCCACACCGCGCCAGGGTCCGGATGCTCCACAAATTGGGTGGCGTCCTTCATTGGCCGCCAGCCCGGCAAGGAATCCAACCGCAAGCACTCCGCGCTGGTCAGCGAAGTCCTGCACGAACTGGAATCGCTGGGCCGCATCCGCCGCAAGGATGGCCGCTCGAACATCTCTTGGTGCAGGAAGGACTGAAACATGCCCACCACAGAAGCCCAACTGCGCGCCCTTGCTGACGCAAACGTTTCCGGCGTTGACGCCGCCAAGCAACTTGGGATCAAGGTCGAATACCTGTACGTCACGGCCCGCGTGCTGGGCATCAAGTTCAACGGAGCGCGGGGCATGACTGCGCCCGTTCACGAGTACCTCGAAGGCATCCGTTCCGGCATGACCTGTCAAGAGGTGGCCACGCGGCACGGCCTGCGCAACGCCAGCACGGTGCATGACGCCCTCAAGCGCGCTGGCCTGCCCACATGCACCCGCGCCGCCCTTCGCCAGCAGTCCAACAGCGCGCAAGCCTGAATCAAGAGCATCGCTGACATGAACGAACTGATGCCGTTTTCTCTCGCCTGCATCGCCATCCTGGCGGGCGGGTGCGCTCTGTTCTTCGGGCAGTGGCTCGGTGGCAAGGGGGTGCGTGGTGCTGTTCGGCATGCATTCAACTTTGCCCGTTTGAGCTAATCAACGCCAATCAACAATTTTGGACAGTGATGTGAACCAGCTCGGATTCCCCACTCAAGTAACCCACACCGAGATTACGCGGTGCGCCTCTTTCGGTGAGGCGATGGAGTTGTGCCGCAAGGTCGCCGGGCTGGAACCTAAACAGGTTCTTGATCACGTCCACACGTCAGAAGGCAAGACGGTCGATAAGTCCGGTTGGACCAACTGGAAGGACGGCGCTGCCGCCCCGAAGTGGCCGCAGCTTGTCGAGGTCATGGACGCCTGCGGGAATGACGCTCCATTGCTCTGGCAACTGCACGACCGTGGCTATGACATCGCCAGCCTGCGCCGCAAGGAAACAGAGTTGGAGAAAGAGTTGCGCATCGCCCGCGAAGAACTCGCCCGCGAACGCTCTGAACGCGCCATTGAGCGCCGACTGTTTACCGAACTGAGGGCCGCATGAACATCGCCAAAACTGCATCGCGCTATCGCGCACCGACTGCCTACGCCAGCGCCGAAGTCAGCTTGGACGAATTCAGTATCGAGCAGATCGAAACGCATCTGGCGCATCTGCGCGGAAGTGACCGCACTCCCGGCGACGTTGAGGGCGGCTTTGAATTCACTGGCGACGAAATGAACCGGATCAACACCTTGGTTCTTTGTGGTCAGGGTGATGTGGCGCTTGACTACGTGCGCAGAGAGATCAGCCGTCACATCGGGAGAAAACTGTGATGGTCTGCTGCTGCGCAAACCCCGCATGCATGGTTAACGGCTGCCAGCAAGCCCAGAACATGCGCCAAACCTACGCGCCGAACACCGACCCTTATCGCGTCGGTCAGGCAACGCCGGTTCCCACGATCACGCCCGACGACATCCGCCGCATCGTGCGCGAGGAAATCGAACGCAGCAAGGGTGCCGCATGACCAGCCCCTTTGCCTGGCGCAACACGCCCGCCACGATCACGAAAGATCGCCACTACAACGTGAGCCCCAGCGGGAAGTCAAACAGTCAGACGGCATCAGAGGCGGTGACCCGCAAGACCATCAGGACCGGCCGCAGCCCCGGCTCCATAAATGGCCTCTCGCGGCGCGGGGACGACCACATCATCAGCCAGCCCCCTCATCGCGGGCATCTTTCGGGGAGGGTGTGCGAGTGAGGCCCATGTGCAAGTGCGATGGCTGCGACCGTCGCGCCGAAGTCGTCAGCACTCAGATGTGCCAGCGGCACAACCGCAACATGCGCGTTCACGGCACGCCAGAAGCCCCCAAGCGCGTCCAGATGCCAACGGCTGAGGCTGTGGCGGCCGGCCTTGCGCGTGGCCTAGCCAAGGCCGTGGAAGTCGGCGACTGCCTGGAATGGCAGGGGTCGTTTGCTGCGGGCGGAAAGACGCCGGCTGTCAAAGCGCATAGCCTGGAGAACGGGCGCACAGACAACTTCCCCGTGCCGCGCCTTCTGTGGGAGCGCGAACACGGCCCCATTCCGGCCGGCAAACTGGTCTACCGCAAGTGTTGCAACAACGCATGCGTGTTGGTGGAGCATCTGTCCTGCGGAACCCGCAAGGACTGGGCGAAGGCCCGGCGCAAGGCTGGCGCATCGAAGCACAGCGCCACCACGCTGATTGCGCTCACGCTGGCCCGCCGTCGCCGCCCTGATGTGACAACCACGATGGAGAAAGCGCGGCAGATCCGCTCGCTGACCGCCGCCGCCGTCAAGGTGCGCGACATTGCCGCGCAGACCGGCGTGCATCCCGACATGGTGGAAGACATCCGCCGTGGCCGTGCATGGCGTGAGCTGTCGGCAAGTCCATTTGCTGGGCTTGGAGCATGAAAACCAATTCCCCCACGGTACAGGACTATCCCCGCGCAGTGCCTGAGCAGTTTGTGGGACACCGCGCCGCTTACGTGGCTTACAACAGGAGAACAGCATGAAGTGCCAAACCATGGAATCGCGCCTGCTGGCGTTGCTGGGTACGCGATGGGTTACGCCCATCGTCGCCCTGCGGGAAGTCGGCTGTTTAAGCCTTTCGCAACGCTGCGGGGAATTCAGGCGTGAGCTTGGGTTGCCCATCGCGGACAAGTGGGTCAAGCGCAAGGGCAAGAGATTCAAGGCGTACCGACTGGCCGCCTGATCAATGCACGTTCGTATCAAGAGCTGGACGAAGTTCCAGCATTTCAAGGATCGTCGCCCGCCGTGGGTGAAGCTCTACCGTGCCCTCCTAGACGATATGGAGTGGCACCAGCTGGAGCCCCATGCTGCGAAGACCCTTGTGATGCTGTGGCTGATAGCCAGTGAGAACGAGGGCTGGTTGCCAGAGGCCAAAACGCTTGCGTTTCGCCTCCGCACCACAGAGCCGTCCATTCTCGAAACCATTGATGCGCTAGGGCATTGGCTGGAACACGTTGATATCAACGAGATACCAGAACGATATCAAGATGATGCACCAGAGAGAGAGACAGAGGAGAGCAGAGAAAGCGACAGACTGCGCGCGAGTTTCGAGCAATTCTGGGCGGCATACCCGAAACGGGAGGGGCGTGGTGCGGCTGAAAAGGCGTTCGCCAAGGTGACAGCACCAATGGAAGCCGTATTGGCGGCAGTCAAAGTGCATTGCGAGAAGCCCGACTGGCAGAGGGAAAACGGGCGGTACATCCCTATGCCTGCCACCTGGCTGGACCAGCGCCGATGGGAAGACGGAGCCGTGGTCGGTGCCGTGAAGGCGTGGCACGAAACCAAATCGGGAGTTGAGGCGCGGGCCGCTGAATTGGGCCTAGCCGCCTATGACGGCCTAGAGCAATTCCCGACCTACAAAGCCCGCGTGATGGCGGCGCATGGAAAGGGGGCGCACTGATGAAGATCAGCGACAAGAACCGCAAGCTGTGGCTGTGGCTGCGCGGAAATGGCGGCAAGTGGACGGCCGAAGAACTCGCCAAGCGGATCGGCGGCGACTCGCTGGACCTGTTCCGCAGCCTGCACGCGATGGCGCGGCGTGAGCTGGTGGCGAAGTACCCGCCAGAGCCGGGCCAGCGCAAGCAGCGGTATGCCGTGACCGGCACTTGCCTGATTCCCTACGGCGTCAGCGTGGCTGAGGCGCAGGAATGACCGATCTAGTCCCGATCCGCCGCAAGTCCATCCTGGCGCACTGCATGGCGTTTGCGCAGGCTGGTGATCCGGTCTATGCGCAGTACGCGGCTGGATGGTACGAGGCGAACGAGCCAGAAATCATGGTCGGGCTTGACTTGCGGGTGCGCCGGGAAATCGAGGCTATGCGTGTAGCCAAGTCCGTAGCCGCCCGTTCCATCCGGAAAGGAGGGCGGTGATGCTAAGTGCTGACGTAGCCCGCTGCGATGGCAAAACCTACGTGCCGATCAGGATGGATTTTTTCTCTGTGCATCGTGAATGTGCATCGTGCCTGCGCAGGACAGACCGGCCCGACCATCCGCGCGTGCCATTCATGGACCCGCCAGAGGGTGAGCCGTGCCCTATGAGGCTGGAGGCGGAACATGCGGATTGAACTGCCGCTCAAGACCGTCAGCCTTTTGAACATGCGCGAACACTTCCGCGTGGCTGCGACCCGCAAGGCACTGCACCGCAGGACCGTGCAACTGATGTTCAAGGGCAAGGAGCGCCCGACGCTTCCGGCGACAGTCACGCTTACCCGCCTGTCACCCGGCACGCTTGACGCACACGACAACCTGCCGAGTTCCATGAAGCACATCGTTGATGGACTTGCCGATTGGCTGGATGTTGACGACGCAGACCCGCGCGTTAGGTGGGTCTATGCCCAGCAGAAAAGCCAGCGCGGGAAATTCGGCGTGATCGTGGAGGTTGCGGCATGTGGCATTGCATCAAATGCGGGAGAAATCTGATGCGTGATCCTGGACCAATGGGCATGGGGCCGGTATGCCTGAAGGCTGCGACAGGAGCGAAGCCGCGCCGCATTGCGCGAGAGGATCGAAAGAGCGACGACCCGCGACAAATGGAGCTTTTGGTATGACCGGCAAACGCCTATTCATCCTCCAGCCCGCCCCGCACCCTGCCCGCAGGAACCTGCACGCGGCGATTGATGCCGCACCCGACTACAGCGAGGTACTGCTACGCGATGCACGCAAGTCCCGCCCGCAGGAAGAAAAGTACCACGCCATGTTCGGCGACATCGCCCGACAGGTGAAGCTGCAGGGCGTGGATTTGGACGCCGAAAGCATGAAGCGCGCTCTTTTCTCTGCGTTCAAGTTGGACACGAAGGACATGCCGGAGTTTGTGCGGGCGTGGAGGGAGTTCGGCGACATGCGAATGATCGTCGGCTTTCGCGGGGAGATTGTCATGCTCGGCGATCAGACCCGCAAGCTGCCCAAGGCTCTGGCGTCGGCGCTGATTGAGTGGCTGTACGCATTCGGCGCAGAGCATGGCGTCGAGTGGTCGGACCCGGTGCAGCGGCAGGAAAGGCAAGCAGCATGAACCCGTGGAACCTGAGCGAGAAGCAGCGCCTCGCATTGAACCTGCTGGTCGAGCATGGCAGCCAGAAGGTTGTGGCGATGGAGATGGGGCTTACCGCGCCGCTACTTTCGGCGATGTTCAAGCGCGCACGCAAGCGCAGCGGGGAAAAGACCAACACGCTGATGCTGCTGGAGTGGGACCGCATGCACAGGGGGCAGGAATGACCGTGCTGGATATGCGGACCATCCGCAACCGCTGCCGAGAGTGCGGCGAGTGCTGGGAGTGGATTTCCGGCGCGACGGTGGAGCACAACAAGCGCCATCCGCAGGTAAAGCATGCGGGCAAGGTGCTGTTGGTGCGGCGCGTGGCCTATGAGATTGAGCGCGGCCCGATCAAGCCCGCCCTGTTCATTGTCCCGCACTGCGGGAACCCGTACTGCATCAATCCGGCCCATCAGAAGGCCGTGACGGAAAGCCAGAAGGGCAGCGCAGCGGCTGCACGCGGCGCATTCTCGAATCCGGCACGCGGCAGAAAGATCGCAGAGGCGCGGCGCAAGACGCACGCAAAGCTGACGATGGATCAGGCCGTCGAGATTCGGCACAGCAACGAATCCGGGACGGTGCTGGCGGCGCGGTTTGGCATCAACAGATCGCGCGTGAACCAGATAAGGGCTGGGATGGGCTGGAAGGACTACAGCAACCCGTTTGCAGGGCTGATGTGATGGTCACATACCACTGGCTAGAAGCCGATCCGAAACCGCGCCTACGCATGGTTCGCGGGATGTGGACATGCGGGCTAGTGGATGAGCCGCTTTACACGGCTGTTGCGCTGACGGCGGTAGAGGCTTACAGGCTGTGGGCCAGATGTGGGCGTTTCGGATGAGCCGCCAATGCCAATGCGGCGGGGTGTTCGCCATCGGCGCCCTGGCCGGCCAGCGTGAATCGTGGCGCTGCACATCCTGCCAGCGATACGAAATCATGGCCCCCGCGTTGAACCCGATTCACCCGAAAGGACAGACCATGCACGAAGAAGACGCACACCTCGAAATGCAGATCACCCTGGCCACGGCGCAACTGCGGGCGCAAACGTGGCCGCTGATGCTGGCGGTAGATGCCGCTGGAGAGGCGCAGCCCGTGCGCGTGCCGTTGGCCTATGCAGCCTTTCGCGTGCTGGTGGAAGACGCGCGGCACGACAAGGACTGGATTGCATTCCTGCGCGAAGCCTTGGAACACACGATCTCGGACGGGCGGATTTAGGCCATGCTCGCCCGCCAGTCCAAGCCCCTAAAGCGCTCAGGCTTCAAACGCCCAGAGTGGACCCCCACGCCCCGAGAAGATCGCCCTATGGCAGTTCTTCCGGCGAAAGTGGAGTGCCGGAGCAGTTACGGGGCTGCGGCTACGGTGGCGGTGCCGAAGGGAGAAAAGGCGAAGCCGGGCAAGGGCGCACCGACGAAAGAGGAAGCCGCATGGATGGCCGCAATCGTCGCGCATGGGTGCATCGCCTGCCGCCTGGAAGGCCGGCCGCCACGGCCTACGGCAGTGCATCACATCCTGCGCGGCGGTGTTCGCATGGGGCACCTGTTCACGCTGCCTTTGTGCGATCCGGGCCATCACCAGAACGGATCGCAGTTCGGCATGGTGAGCCGCCATCCGTGGAAGGCAAGATTTGAGGCGAAGTACGGGGCGGAAATGGAATTGTTGAGCCTAATGAAGGTCAAACTTTCATGAAGATCTATGAGCACGGCGGGCTGAGGATGACTCTAAAAGAGTGGGCTGTTCATCTTGGTATTCAGCGCAAAACGTTGTGGACTAGGTTGAGAGATGGAATGCCGCCAGAGAAGGCGTTTCAGACAGTCGTGACGCGAGCCGCTGTCAAGCGCGACCAATCAAGAACGGTAACTAAGACGTGCGAGCACTGCGAACGAAGCTTCACCATCCCAAAGTGCCGTGACCCATTGGATCGGGCATGTTCTCCGGAGTGTCGAGCTGGAGCGCGAGCAACTAGGGCCGCAGAAAGTGCGGCTGCGCGCCAACGGACGTGTGAGAAGTGCGGGAAGGCATTTCTTGTCAGGGGGTCAAAGGAGAAGCATGGGCTAGGCCGCTTCTGCAGCCGGTCCTGCGGCGAGCATCTTTTGGAGCTTGGTCGCAAGCCGGAGGCCAGAAAAAAGTCAGGGCAGCAACGCAAGCTGTCTGTTGCCGAAGGGCGGTTGGTTTTGAAGCGCGGGCATGAACATCCGTCATGGAAGGGTGGGCATGAGGCGTATCTAGCGAGGAGGGCAAAAAAAGATCCGGCAGAGCGCGCGGAAAAACGCCGGGCTTACATCAAAGCGCACCCAGACAAGGCTAGGGAGTGGTCTAGGAAGAGGCGCGGAGCCATCGTTGCTCGCTTACCTAGAGGAACGATCAAAAAGCTAGGAGCCTTGCAACGATGGAAATGCGTGGCGTGTTGCTGTGACATTGCCTCAAAGTTTCATGTTGACCACATCGTGCCGCTGGCGCGCGGAGGTGCGCACGAGCCTAGCAACATTCAACTTCTTTGCCCTACGTGCAACGTTCGGAAGTCGGCTAAGCACCCTATCGACTTCATGCAGAGCAAGGGCTACCTGCTATGAGCATCTTCCGCAGGGCTGCGCAGTGGGCGCTAGAACAAGTAAGCGGAGCCGCACCGACTGCGGCGATTGGATAGGAGCAAGAGCATGCGCCTGTGGTTCAAGAAACTGATGGCCCCTGCCACCAACGAAATGCGCGAGGTTGACGCCGTGCAACTGTGGGAGGTGCGATGGCGTGCCCGCACCGGCATGTGGCACGGAGACACGCATCCGGTGGTTGAGTGCTTCACGAGCGAGGCCCAAGCGCAAGAGTTCGCTACGGCCATTGAGAACGCCTTTGCCCTGCTGAAGCACAGCGGGGACGGTACGAGCGTTAAGTTGGTCAAGTCCAAGTAACCCCCAAGGAGCAATCATGGCAATCGAAAACGTGAACGCGGCAGCGCGTGACCCCCACGCCTACTTCCGGTCGGCATTCATGGCTGGGCAAGTGGTGCAGTACCGGGATGACGATGGTAATTGGTGGGACAAGAGTGGCAATTACTACCCCGCTGCGCCCGACCGCTACCGCATCCGCCCCGAGCCCGACCCCTACGCATCCCTAAAGGCTGCACAGGAAGCCGGTAAGGTGATTCAGTGCCGGGAGAACGGAGATAGCGGGCCGTGGCTTGAGATTCCCGCGCCGCGATGGGTGCAGCCGCCCGACCGCTACCGCATCAAACCCGAAGAGCCCGCCAAAGCGCCAGAGCCTGCGAAATGGACGCTGACCACTAACGGCAGCGCAGCCGATGTGACGTGGACGGTGGATGGCCGCCCGATGCTGACCACAGGCGGAACCGACGCCACGGTAACGGTGAGCCTGCGCCGCCCATCCGATGGCCCGGAGATGGCGATTCCAGAGCCGCAGTTCCCGTACAACATCGCAACCGAACCCCCTTCAAGCGCCCTTCCCGCATGCGCAGGGCTTACGGTGGTGTGGGCTGATCCTTGCTGGGCGCGGAGGTGAGCCGATGAAAAAGACAGTTTCTCTTTTCCAGCGCAACTATGACGGCGACCGTCTAGTGCGCGATGAAATCGTGCCGGGCGCTGAATGGGTGGCCGCTGGTGAAGGCGTGGCAACGCGCAAACACGATGGAACCTGCTGCATGATCCGCAGCGGCAGGCTGTTCAAGCGGTACGACGCCAAGGCAGGCAAGACGCCGCCAGCAGGCTTTGAACCGGCACAGGACGCGGACCCGGTGACGGGGCACTGGCCGGGCTGGCTCCCCGTGGGCGATGGCCCCGACGATGCGCGCCACCGGGAAGGGCTGGCGTGGCTGCAAGGCCTACCAACGGTTGACACCCTGCCGCCGACCTATCCAGACGCGGACGGCACCTATGAACTGTGCGGCCCGAAGGTGCAGAGCAACCCGGAGAAGTTCGACCGGCATGTGCTGATCCCGCATGGCCGCGATGTGCTGGCCGACGCCCCGCGCACCTTTGACGGCCTGCGCGGATACCTTGCCGCCCGCGACATCGAAGGCATCGTGTGGCACCACCCAGACGGCCGGATGGTCAAGATCAAGGGCAAGGACTTCGGCATCAAGCGCGGCCAGAAGATCGGCCATCCGCTAACTGGCCAACTACTCGACCTCACCAGCGACACCCCCCTACAGGGCGGATGCACGGGTGGAGATGGGGAATGTGAGGTGTGCCAGTGAACATTCTTTCCTGTGTGGCCATCGTTTGCGCCAATGTGTGGTTTGCGTCTGACCATGCATGGGCTGGCCTGCTGTGGCTACTTTTCGCCGCCATGATTTTGGCGATTGACTGGAAAGGCAAGCCATGAACGACCGATTCATCATCGTGATCGAGACCGACCACAAGCGCGCCCTTGCCGCATACACCAAGGGGCTTGCCGATCTTGACCTTTTCATGCCGCAACTGCTGGAGGCGTGCAAGGCAAAAGACGAAGCCGCGATAAAGCGGTACGAGGAGCAATGCGCAGCCAGGGATGCGGCTAGCAAAAAAGAGGATGAAGAACATGAAGAGTTCATCCGGCAGCACGAGGCGCTGAGGGCGTGGCTCGCAGACTCTTGGCCGCGCGGTCCAAGGCCGCCAGAACCAAAGTGGCCCACATACCGCAGCGGGCTTGTCCAACGACCTTCCGCGCCGACTCTGCGCAGAGATGTATTCCAGAGCATCCGCGCCGAGCTTGTCCGAATGCGAGACATTGCCGGTGCTGCAATCGGGCCTTTCCGCATGACCGAAGGCCAGGTAACCCGCATGGTGGCATGGGAGAACGGCAGCCGGATTGAAAGGCTCAGGGAATCAGCAGGCGCGGATGCGGTCAATTTTGGTGACTGCCATTTGTGGATTGCGCCATGAAACCTAGGGCTGACATGAGGCGGCGCACAAAAGCGGAAGCGTGGGCTCTGGCAAACCAAGGTGAACCGCTGGCCCGCCTGTTTCTGGCGGTACTAATTGATGGCGAGCAAGTCGGCCAACAGCACACGGATTTGAGGGCGGAACTGATACAGATGCAATGGTATTTGCGCTATCTGACTGACCGCCTGCGCAGGGCGGAGATAAGGAGGGCCGCGAAATGAGGGTGATATATGGATGCGCCGCTAAAAGTCCTGCGCTGGGCGAGACAAAGACCGTGATGGGGCACGCGTGGTGGTATTGGACACCATCGTTCGCGTGGATGAACAACCCAATGGCGGGCGGCAGGATGCGCGGGCTGCAGATGCGCTGGCTGTGCTTCTTCTGCGACGTGTGCCATTGGGTGAAGCCTGAAAATGTAGAGAAGCCATGAACACCATGAGTCCAAGCGACATCGAAGTGCTGCTGCACTGCTACTACAGCCCGGAGCCACATGAACGGCTGGAAGCGCCGGCAGTCCGCGATGCGATCGACCGATTTCTGGCGGCCGGCCTTATCGCGCCCAACGCCGACGCCGAACGCACATGGCGGGTGACAAAGCGAGGCGAGGCCCACGTTCGCCAGCTGTGCGCCCTGCCACTGCCTGAGCCGGCATGGGTAGACGCCCACGGGGAAGTCATCCGCGATCCGTGGCTAGGAGGTGCGCCATGAACTGGCTACGCAACCTCCTAGGGCTGTGCCTTGGCTACTTTGCCGTGTTGGTGATCTTCGCCCCGATGCTGGCGGCTATCGCTGATGTGATGCTGTGGCTGTTCGGGGCAAGCTACCGCGTTGTCGAATGGAATGACGAGCGCGGCACGTTTGCTTTTTTGTGGACGATCCTGATGGCCGCCCCCGGAATCGGCCTGCTGATCGCGCTGGAGGAATAAAGAAAGCGCCGGAGCCTCACGACCCCAGCGCCTTCCGTACAACTCGACTGGACATCGAATTGTAGGGCATAGGCAAAGCAACCCGCGCGCAAGGCAACTGCGCGACGAAACATAAGGGGCATGGCATGGCAATCGACACGCAAGATCCACCAACCGTTGAAGAACGGTACACGGCGGCTACCAACACGTCAGATATGACCTTCTCGCCCCACAGGCGCGGCCAGGCTGACGTTATCGGGGCTGCCGCCATGGTCGCCAAGCGGCACCAGCTCGCAGAGGCGCTAGTCCACCTTCGCGGGCAGTGGGACAAGATCGACAAGCCCCGCAAGCGGACGGCGGCAGACATTGCCAAGCGGGCAGCGGAAATCCCTGACAAGAAGGGCAAGCCCGATCTGCGCCGGGCGACCATTGAGGCGATGGTATGGCACGCCAGCGCCATGCGGGCCTGTGCGGCAAGGCTAGGCGGGCGCAACGCCACCTTGGGCCTGCTGACCGAGTGGGCGCGGGAAAACGGCGTTGATACCGATCTGCTCAGCCCGGCCCTGTATCACTGGCTCGCGCCCAAATGCCCCGCATGCGATGGCCGCATGTTCCTGCGCCTGCCCGACGCCCCAAGCCTGACAAACCGCAAGTGCGATGCCTGCGCTGGGACCGGGGAATGGCCCAAGCCGCTGGGCGCACATGCCATTCATGCCCACATCCGGCGCTGCTTGGGTGACCTGTTTGGCGGGCAGCGGAGCATCAAATCGGCCCTCTATTGACAACTACTGGCGCGGTATGTTATGTTCGCGCAACCGAACCAGCGCGAGGTTCAGCCGGAGTGCCCGGCAGTCTGTCGAGTCAAGCGCCCGGCTGTTGTGGCTGGGGGTCAACACCTTGATGGGCAGAACTCGCCCCAAAATTCGGTAGAAGCGCAAAGCATCGCGGTTGCGGTTGGGGGTTCCCGGCCGGCGCACCAGCCGCGATACTTTGCCCCTCTGCGGCGAAAGTCCAAGCCTAGAAAACTTGGGTGCCGAGGAATTCGGTCGTCGCCGGGTTAGCGCCCGGCCAGAGTGGCAAACCAACACGCCGATGTAGCTCAGTCCGGTAGAGCAACCGCCTTGTAAGCGGTAGGTCGAGGGTCCGAATCCCTCCTGAGGCACCAAATTCCCGCGCAATCAACGCGCGCACCCCCGCTAGGGCAGTCGCCACACACACCAAAGCACGCGATGCAACGGTGGCGCACTTGCCCAGCACTACAAAGACGGCTTGACCTTGGCGCGGTCTATGGCTGATCGGAGCCAGTCCACACCGCCAAGAGCCGCGAACTTCGCCCAGCGATCCTCTGTCAGCCGGATGGTGCCTACGCGCTGCCGCAGTTCAGGCGGGACTACCGGACGGCCAGGCGGGCGCTTCGCTGCGGGCTTCATGCTGGCTCACGCTTCCGCAGACTGGAAATGTCGGCAAGGTTCACATAGTTGGCATACGCGCGCATTTCAAGGCTCGTGACTTCCCGGCCGGTTTGGCGGTCAAACACGAGGCCGCCGATGGTGTAGATGCGTTTTGGTGTCACCCGGCAGGCGGTGGTTTTCTTGAGGCTGAAGCTGCCCCGCTTTGCCGTCACCGTCATATCGACGACCATTGTGTGTTCTGGGTCTTTGGTGTTCATGGCGTCCCCTTTCAGAAGCTGGTGTAGAGGCCGGTTTCGCGGGTGAAGTCATCGCGCAGCATGTCGGCGTAGACGCCTTCCGACTTGGCGACCGGGCGGATGGTGGTTCCACGGATCGCCAGATATTCGACCTCGTACAGATCGGCGGGCGTCAGGGTAACGCGGACGTGGGTGACACGCTTTGCATTGCGGCCGACCTTGAACGACAGGCCATCTTCGCGGCCGACAAAGTTGGTAGCGCCGGTCATGGCGCAGAAGCGATTGCCGCCGAGTTGCTGAAGGATCGTTTGGGCTGTTTGCATGTTGCGCTCCGGTGTGTTGATGCAGTTAATGTAATACGCAAACAATCGCAGTTCAAGCGAAATAACGTAATACATCAAACTATCCGACAAGCGGTACATATCCGCAAGTTATCCACATAGCCGTGAAACTCAGACGGCAGAGCCCCTAGCGAACAGCAGGGTGGTCGCGGGTTCGAGTCCCGCCACGGCCTCCGCCTTCCACGCTAGCCCAAGCGTGCCGCTCCGGCGGACCTCCTATAGCCTGATGCCCTGGGCTGGCTGGGCACGGAACCCGCCCCAAGGCGGCACAGACATGCAACCCGCAACGGGCCGCATGTGAAGGGCAATCGCCCAATGGCGGGATGTGCTGCCGCCCTTTATCAACCCCGGAGTGTGAAACATGACATGTATCGTAGGACTCGTCCACGAGGGAAAGGTGACGATTGGCGGCGACAGCGCCGGTGTTGGTGGCCTTGACCTTGTGGTCCGAAATGACCTAAAGGTATGGGAGCGCGACGGCTTGGCCTTCGGGTTCACCACGAGTTTCCGCATGGGGCAGCTTCTGCGCTACAGCCTGAACATCCCCAAGCGCCACCCCGATACCGACCTGATGAAGTTCATGGTTACCGACTTCATCGACGCCGTGCGAAAGTGTCTGAAAGATGGCGGCTTTGCCCGCGCCAAGGAAGGCGAAGAGCAGGCCGGCGTCTTTCTTGTCGGGCATGCTGGCCGGCTTTTCCGCATTGATGCCGACTATCAGGTGGGCGAAGCTGCGGCGCAGTTCGATGCTGTTGGCTGCGGCGAATCGTTCGCCAAGGGTGCGCTATACGTCAGCACAGGCGATGCTGCTGCCCGTGTCCGCAAGTCGCTGGAGTGTGCCGAGGCCATGAGTGCTGGCGTGCGTGGCCCGTTCCATTTGGTGACAGTATGACTGATGCTGACTTGGCAGGCATTGCGCCTGCTGACGATGTGCGGACCCTTCTAAACCAGATGGGCGCCATGTGGGCTGGCCTGACAGACAAGGCGACCGGGTATCAAGTTGGTGGCCGGGTTGAACTGGACGCGCACCAGCTATTCGGTGACGGTTCCGGCGAACGCCTGCCCGATGCGCCCATCATGACGGGCAACGTGGTCGAGTACGCGGATGGCTGCATGACCATCGATTGCACGCCAGGCCCGCACACCATCCGCTGGCCCGATGATCCGGCTTTGTACGCGCTGGCGGAAAGACTGCGCGAGCCATCTACCACCGCCAAGCCCGCATTGGCCGGCCTGACCACCTGCAACGACAGGACAGACAGCGCAGGACGGTCGCCTTATCTGGGGCTTGTGGGATGAGTACGGCAAGCATCACCCTGACCGTGAAGGTTGCACCGTGGGTGCGCTGGTACATCTCTGGCGTGGCCCTGTTCGCCAAGATCACCGGACTGACGCCAGATCCGGACAAGGTAGCTGCAACATGCATGCGCGGCATTCGGATAAAGGCTGGCTGACAGTGAACGACTTAATGCAGTGGCTGGCCGACTTCTCCAAGCGCCTGAGCGAGATAGCGGCCAGCCTGCCGCCGGAGCCAGAATTCCCACCCCACTACCGCGCCCCTACATGGAAGCCAGGCGACCCCGAGCCAGCAACACCGGCAGCGTGAAGGCATGGCGTGGAGCAAGGAATCCCGCCAGGCGCGCGGGTACGGAGCAGCGTGGGACAAACTAAGGCTGCGCATCCTAGACCGAGACAGCCACCTATGCCAGTGCGACCAATGCCAAGGCGGCAGGAAGCGCCTGAAGGTAGCCACCCACGTTGACCACATCAAGCCCAAGGCGCAAGGCGGCACAGACGACCCGCTGAATCTGCGCAGCGTCCACAAAGACTGTCACGCCCGCATCACGCTGGAGCAACAGGGCATCAAGCCCAAGGTGCGGTTCGGGGTTGACGGATTCCCCATAGCCGACTGAGCGTCGGCACCAAAGACGAAGCCCGGAGCGTTGACGCGCTGACCGGGCTTCTGACCCCCTACCGATCTGGAGTCGGCAAATGGCTGATGAGAATTATGCGCGCCTGCGCTGCGGGTGTGGCGTTACCCTGCCCGCAATTATTGGGCCTGGCCGCCCACGGCTACGGTGCGAGGGTTGCAAGCCAAAGCGCATCGCTGGCACCGCTGGTAAAGCGGTGCCTCCAGTGCGGCGACGACTTCACGCGGGCACGCGCCACCCACTATTGCAGCCAGAAGTGTTGCTGGCTGGCGCAGGGCAGAAAGGCCGGCCATCTCCCACGCGCAGAGGTGCAAAGCGAACGGCGCAACCCGGCTAGCTGGTTCAAGTGCGAGCAGTGCGGCAAGGATGCCCATCGCAAGATGAGCGGGACAAATGCGGCGAAGGGCTCGCGCAATCGCTGGTGTTCGATGGGATGCAAGGTAGATGCGGCTAAGGCGGCGCGAGATGCTGCCCCGTGGCCTGCGGACCGAAAGACTCTATGCGAATACCGAGCGGCCTACTGCGCGGGCTGTGGTGACGCCTTCGGGTCGCGCAACCCTGACAGAACAGAGTGCAAGGATTGCAACGAGCGCAGACGGCAGGCCAGCAGAGCCGCCGCATCTGAGGCGAGGCAGGCCCTACATAGGGCAGTAGCCAAGGTCACCGAATGCCAGGACTGCGGGATTCAATCCTGCCATCTGTACGGCAGCGCACCCATGGAAGCGTGCCCATGCTGCATTGCAGTCAGGGCGCGAAATCAAAAGCGGGTAGCTAGGACAGCGAGACAAGAGAACTACGCGGCACCTATGCGGCGAACGCGCCAGAGCTTGACCATGTGATGCCGCTGTCTCGTGGTGGTGCTCACAGCTACGCAAACACAGCATGCGCATGCCGCGCCTGCAACCTTGCGAAGTCGGACAGGACGCTTGACGAGATGCATGGCCCCATGCACCAAAGGGGGGCGGGCCATGTCGGATGGGTCGGCGTCCATCAAAGGAC
>Ga0172380_10001665_pt1 | contig 37895 bp, 36 predicted proteins | sample Leawe162metaG_FD_119747 | JGI IMG/M metagenome (GOLD analysis project Ga0172380, IMG submission 119747) | Leachate microbial communities from a municipal landfill in Southern Ontario, Canada - Leachate well 162 metaG | ecosystem: Engineered > Solid waste > Landfill > Unclassified | place...
GAGCAGAAACTTAAAAATCCTGAAATTAAAATATCATATTCACCAGAAGAGATAGGTGAAGATTTTTCTCTTCTTCAAAAATTATGGGATGAATCATACGAGGGCATGGATCATACTAATGATACAAAAAGAACTTTAGAAATTTTAGATGTAACTGCCAAAACAGATACTTCTGAGTTGCTCGAGAAGTATCTGAAAGAGCAATCTCAAAACCTAACACCAGAAGAGAAATTTTTTATTGAAATATCGATACAGCTTAAAAAATTCAGAGAAAAAGCACGGGAGGTTATCTCTACCGGAACAGAAGAATCTATTTCCGATAAGGATTTTCAATTATTTGCAGACACTAATCAAGTTTCTGACGGTATTATTGAAGCAATAGTTGCATCGATAAAAAATAGTAAATCTTTGTCGGAAAGACAGATTGCAATATATGGGTATCATTCAGACAAAATCGAAGCTCGACTTAAAGATAGTTTCTTAGAGGAAAGTTCTTCAGAGGGTAATCTTGAGAAATTCAATATAGAACAAATAGAAAAAATGGATATTGGATCCTTGCAAAAGGCGGGTATGTTATTGGTGTATTTAGGTGAAAAACCAGCAACAGAATTAGAACTGTATACTTGGAATGAAAAGCCAGAATCAATAGTGTCTAAAATGCAAAGTCTCAAATTATTTTACAAAGAAAAGGTAATAGAAAATAAAGAAATAACTAGAGCATATTTTGTTGCTAAGTCAGAAGAAATAGTAGAATTGCTATCTAAGACAGACCCTTCAAAAGATCATGAACAGTATGGTCGACTGATGGGTTATCCTGAAACTGCAATTCAGTCTTATTTAAAAAACAATACGACCACAGAGGATCTTCCAGAATGGATCAAGAAAAATCCTCTTGCCCCAGCATTATCAAAAGATAATTATTTAGCTGAATTTAAAGTTTTTGAGAATTGGATGAACATAATAAAAGAAAAATCTCCTACCGTCTATAATGAATTAATAGAATTACAAAAGGTCGGTTAGTATCATAATTTATTTTTTGTATGGCTGATATAAGCAAATTAAAAGAAGATGTTAATTGGTGGAAAGTAGAAATAGATATTAGAAAAAAGAAAGTAGATGAGGCTGTTGATAAATATGAGACCAGAAAAAAAGAGCTCTCAAAAGCATTAGAAGAAGAGAGAGGTAATCCTAAAAAATAGAATTTTTAGGCACGCCTAATACCGCTCCACATTGGGGCGGTATTTTGGTATGATACACATATATATGTCATGGGCCTCAAAACGACAAGCTACGTATCTTTCTATCGTCCTTTTTATTTGTGGATTAATAATTTTTGCAATCCTGTATCCGATTATTTCAGCCAAACCAACATGTGTAGATGGTAAAAAGAATGCAGGGGAACTCGGTGTTGATTGCGGGGGTGTCTGTATGCGTCTCTGTAGTTCACAGGTTTCTGAACCACTCGTTTTGTGGAGTCGTGCTTTTCCTGTTGTTCCTCATACGTATAATCTTGTTGCCTTTATTGAAAATCAAAATAAAGGTGGGGGAGTCGAACAGGCGTCGTACGAATTCCGTGTGTATGATACAAACAATAAATTAATTGGTCGTCGAACTGGTACAACATTTATTCCACCGAATCAGCAGTTTGCAATTCTTGAGCCACGATTTGAAACAGGGCAAAGCGATGTTCGAAGTGTTTCTTTCGGCTTCACTGGGTCACCTGTGTGGATGAAGAAAGCACCAACACTACAAACACTCCCGATTCGTGTTGGGGCGGGTCTTGTTGGCGATGATTCTGGGTCTCCTACATTTACAACTCAGCTTTCAAATCAGTCGATTTATGACATGCCTGCTTTTGATGCTGTTGTGATTCTCTATGATGCTGATCATAATGCAATTCAAGCTTCAAAGACACACAAAGAAGGTTTAGTGAGTAATGCGACCACTTCGTTATTTTTCACATGGCCAGAACCATTGAGTAGTCAGCCGGTCACATGGGATGTGTTTCCAATGATAAATCCTTTTTCAGTTTCATTCTGAGGATATGAATCCCCGCTCAAAGCCGCGGTCACAATCAAAAAATGGAAATGAAAAATTCGACAAATATATTACTTACAAATCACTTAAGCAATGCCGTCTTTTTGACCGCGACCTGCTTCTAACGGGATGAAATCTAAACTTTTCGATATTGATTGGCTTCTCATACTTTTCCTTGTACCTGTACTTGGTGCAGGGCTTGTTACGATGAAGTCGTTTACTGAGGAGACTCCGTATTTTTCTCACCAATTACTATGGATTGCGATTTCTTTTGCGGTACTTTTATTTCTGTCATATATTGATTTTCGTTTTTTAAAACGAACAGAAGTGCTCGTATTACTATTCTCTGCGTTTTGTTTAATGCTGTTAATGCTCTTTGTCGTGGGGCACACCTCAAACGGTGCGCAAAGTTGGTTTTCTTTTGGATGGTTCTCCTTTCAACCGTCAGACATGATGAAGCTTGTGCTTATTCTCATGCTTGCGAAATATTTTTCTCGACGACACGTTGAGATTGATAATTTTAAACATATTTTTATTACAGGATTGTACGCACTTATTCCATTTGTGCTTGTGCTTCTTCAGCCAGACTTTGGGTCAGCGATGATTATCTTTTTTATCTGGTTTGGAATGACGCTTGTTTCAGGATTATCACGAAAGCATCTCTTTATTGTGGTAGGTATTGCCGTTGTTACTTTTGTATTCTTTTGGGCGTTTATGTTTCAGCCGTATCAGAAAGCCCGTATCATGACATTTATCAATCCACTCTCACATCTTCAGGGGGCGGGATACAATGTCTATCAATCAACAATCGCAGTGGGAAGTGGGGAAGTGCTCGGTAAAGGTGTTGGATTTGGTACACAGTCTCGGCTCAAATTCCTTCCTGAATACGAAACAGATTTTATTTTTGCCGCATTTGCAGAAGAGTGGGGATTTGTCGGGGTAACACTTCTCTTTACACTCATTGGTTTGATTATTTGGCGAATCTTACGGATTGCTCTTTTGGGTGCGACAAATTTTGAAATGCTCTATGGGATTGGGCTTGCCATTTATTTTATGAGTCATTTTATTATTAATGTCGGGATGAATATTGGGGTAATGCCAGTCACTGGAATCACGCTCCCATTCATGAGCTACGGGGGCTCGCATTTATTGACTGAATTTATCGGGCTTGGCATTCTCTTCGGAATGAGTCATTATAGGCGGGTGGCGCATCGTGATGATATGCGCAATGAATTCCTTGGTATATAGTAATAGGGATTAATTATCTAACATCATCTACTTCGTTACGGATTCCGGTTGCTCGGTCAATGTAGGTCAACTACATCTCTCTCGCAGTCCTCATCCGTGCCTCGTATCTGGTGTCATATAATTAATCCTTGTATCTCATATTTTATGAGGGGCCTCAAATGTTATTGATATATGCAAACAAAAATAATTGACGGCAAAAAAATAAGAGACGAACTGTTGCAGGACATAAAAAACGAGGTTGAAAAACTTCCGTTTGTTCCTGTGTTTTGCGATATCCTTGTAGGGGAAGATACTGTATCAGCTTCGTATGTTCGTATCAAAGCAAAAACTGCCGAATCAGTAGGGATTAAATTTCGCACAGCAGAGTTCCCGTCTAGTGTTACTACAGAGGAATTAATTGCAGAAATAGAAGCACTAAATCGAGTCCCACATATGTGCGGTATTATTATTCAACTCCCACTCCCATCTCATATTGATAAAGAAGCGGTGCTCGATGCGATTGATCCTAGCGTTGATGTTGATTGTCTTGGCGCACGCGCGCAAGCATTATTTTATAACAATGAGCCAGTTTTTTCATTTCCAACAGCACGGGCCTCTATGAAAATCCTCGATGAAAGTGTACCTGAGCTTTCTGGTAAAAAGATTGTCATCCTCGGGCAGGGGATGCTCGTTGGTAGGCCGGTGACACATCTACTGCGCACACGTGGATATGATGTTGAAACGATTACGAGCGTAACCGAGAATCCGAAAGAAATTCTTCGTTCTGCTGATGTTGTTATCTCGGCTATCGGCAAAGCAAATTTTCTCACAGCTGATATGATACAAGAAGGTGCTATTATCATCGACGCAGGAACATCTGAAGAAGATGGTGCTGTTGTCGGTGATGTTGATACGAATTCCGTGATGAATGTAGCGGGCATGCTCACTCCTTCACCTGGAGGTGTTGGTCCAGTGACTGTTGCGATGCTTCTCTCTAATGTGCTTCTGTGTGCTCAAAAACGAAATGAATCCCGTTAGAAGTCGCGATCGCAATTTAATATCAATAGAAAAATATGAAATTACATTTTGAAAAAATTAAAAGCATAATATGGCAGAAGCGCGAATGTATCGCGATCTACTTCTAATGGGATGAATAACGAAATTTTCTTTTCAATTTTTTCTCTTGCACATCGGTCTGCCACTCTTGATTGGTTGATTGTTTTTTCTGCGAACGGATTCGGCTACCTCATGATTGTTCTTGCTGTGCTTTTTCTCTATGCACATCATGATACAGAATTTTCTTATACAAAGCCGTTTGTAAATTTCACGCGTAAGGCTCGCGAGATTGCGCTCGTCTTCTCATCTGGATTTATTGCATGGGGACTTGCTTCAATCATTAAAAATTACATTGTCACCCCACGGCCATTTATCGCGATTCCTGAAATCACCCCACTTTTTTATCATGGGGGAATGGATTCATTTCCGTCTGGTCACTCGACATTTTTCTTTGCACTGGCAACAGCGCTCTTCCTCTCTCATCGCCCGATTGGGGTTTGGTACGGGGTTGTTGCACTTATTGTATGCTTCGGGCGTGTAGCTGGCGGGGTTCATTTTCCTATTGATATTTTGGGTGGAGCGGTGCTCGGTGTCTCAATAGCCCTTATTTTAAATATCATTTTGCGTCCTCGGATGAAGTAATACCCATCCTTGCTATTTTGGGGTAAACCCTATAAAATAAGGCAATTATAGTAATTCTGCCTAAATTCATGGTTGTGATTTAGCGGATTAGTATGATTTACATATTTAACTTTAATCTAATTTTGCAGGTACCGGTTTATTTTTTATAACCGCGACATGCTTTCCAATCGGATGATAAAAACACGAATTACAGCATTGCTTATTGTGCTTCTCGGAATAGGAATTGGTTTTTTTGTTTACAAGTCAGAACTCTCTCATCAAAATATTCCAACAGGGGAAACTCCTGTCGGTTTTGCGAAATATCCTTTCAAGCTTGGTCTTGACCTCTCTGGAGGAACACATCTCGTCTATCGTGCTGATGTGAGTGTTGTTGCACAGAATGAAATCAAAGATTCAATGAACGCGCTCCGTGATGTTATCGAACGACGCGTGAACACCTTTGGTGTTGCTGAGCCTGTCATTGCTGTTCAGAATGGTGGATTTTCAAATGCAGGCGAAGAGCGTTTGATTGTTGATCTACCAGGTGTGACTGATGTAAAAAAGGCAGTTGAAATGATTGGTCAGACACCGTCTCTTGATTTCCGTGTAGAGAATCCTAACAAGAACGCAAAACAAGAATTTACATTGAGTGAAAATGGTGAAATAACACTCGACCCATCTTTTGGTTTTGTTAAGACAGAGCTCACAGGACGATTCCTCGATAAAGCGATTCTTGAATTTAATCAGACAACAGGGGAACCAATCGTTGCACTTCAGTTTGACGAAGAGGGCTCAAAACTTTTTGAAAAGATTACACGTGAAAATGTCGGCAAATCTGTTGCTATTTTCCTCGATGGGCAAGCTATCTCAGTCCCAACAGTCAACGAAGCAATCAGTGGTGGGAGAGCGCAAATTTCAGGAAGCTTTACTCCGCAAGAAGCAAAATTGCTCGTCGGACGTCTTAACTCTGGTGCACTTCCTGTTCCGATTGAGCTTATCTCAACACAGACAATTGGCCCATCATTAGGAAGTCAGGCAACACAAGCGGGAGTCAAAGCATCACTCGTTGGCTTCCTCGCTATCGCATTGTTCCTTATCGTTTGGTATCGATTACCAGGAGTTATCGCAGTCATCGCTCTTTCTCTCTATACTGCGACAATGCTCGCACTCTTTAAATTCATCCCTGTAACACTTACCGCAGCAGGTATCGCTGGTTTTATTATCTCGATTGGTATTGCTGTTGATGCAAACGTTCTTATCTTTGAACGTATTAAAGAAGAGCTTCGAAATGGTCACTCAATCGCTGAAGCAATTAAAAATGGTTTTGGCAGAGCATGGCTCTCTATCCGTGATTCGAATTTCTCAAGTATGATTACTGCCGTGATTCTTTTCTGGTTTGGAACTCCTCTTATTCAAGGATTCGCGCTTACATTCTTGCTCGGGGTGATAGTGTCTATGGTGTCTGCTATTTCGGTCAGTCGTCTCTTCCTCGTGTCTCTTAATATCACAAAGACGACAAAGCTTACACAGTTTCTTTTTGGGTCAGGATTTAGTAATGCGAAAAAATAATAACGTCTAAGTATGCGTTGTATCTTTATAAACTTTAACTCTCTCAATTAAATTATATGTTTATCGTTAAACACAGAAAAATATTTATTACCATCTCGACTATCCTTATGGCTCTCTCGCTTGGCGCGATTGGTTATTTCGGACTTAATGTTGGTATTGATTTCCGCGGAGGATCACTTGCTGAAGTTGAATACACAGGAGAGCTTCCAAGTCAGGAAGTAGTCAAAGAAAAGCTTGCGTCACTTGGTTTCGGAGAAATACTCATTCAGCAAATTGGTACACAGGGGTATAGTTTAAAAATGCGCCCACTTTCCGAGACAGAACGTCAGACTCTCATTGGCGCACTTGGTTCGAATGCTGTTGAGAAAAGTTTTACTTCGATTGGTCCCTCAGTGGGAGAAGAGTTGGTTCGTAAATCAATCCTTTCATTTATCCTCGTTGCACTCGGTATCATATTCTTTATTGCATTTTCATTCCGTAAGGTTTCAAAGCCAGTCTCATCATGGAAGTATGGCTTGATTGCAGTGACGACATTGATTCACGATATTATTATTCCTGTAGGTGCATTTGCTGTACTGAGTCATTTTTATGGAACAGAAGTAGACACACTCTTTGTGGTAGCGATTCTTACAATTCTTGGATTGTCAGTGTCTGATACTATTGTTGTGTTTGATCGAATTCGTGAGAATATTCATGGCGGAAGCTCAACTTCTTTCGAAGAAAAAGTAGGGAAGAGTTTGGAACAAGTCTTCACTCGTTCTATTGCGACATCATTTACAGTTATCGTGGTGCTCCTTGCGCTCGTATTCTTCGGTCCAGAAAGTACAAAGGTTTTCGCTATGATGCTTACTGCTGGAATGTTCTTTGGAACATATTCAAGTATCTTCCTTGCCTCACCACTCCTTGTGCTTATCGAACGTTCACAGAAAAAAGCCTAAGTTTATAATGAAAAAATACCCCTCGTCTTCGAGGGGTATTTTTGATAGAATAGGAACATGTCACAAAAGGGTATCTATTTAAGTTCTTGGGCGAAAATTACTATTTTAGCAACGCTTATTGTGTTCTGTTTCGTGTTTGGTTTCTATGCTGGTACGCGCTCAGAGCAGGACAATCTAATTAAAAACAAAGTTGTAGAGGTTTCTAAGCCGACAGAGGCAGGGAAGTTTATTGAATGGAAGGAATATAAGAATGATGAGCTGGGGATTTCTTTCAACTACCCTGCTGAATTTGGTGAAATAAGTATTCAGAAAAGCGAAGATGGAACACAGTTTCGAATGAATTCTAGTAATCCAAGTGGATTTAGTGACCCATACTTTGGTGCTCTAACAATTGAGGGTGCCACAAAAAATTTTAAGATGCCAATTTGTAATGATGATATTTTTTGTGATTATAATGAGTTAGACCTGTTACGTTTTGAACACATAAAAGGTTTTAAGTTCTCGAATACTAAGGATATGGCATGGAAAGGGGTTGCTAGTCATACATTTCTTAAGTTAAGTAATGGAGGTATTTTGAATATTTTACCGAGTATAATTTACGACAAAAAATTAGATCAAAATATTTTTCATTCTACTTTTATTGCTCAGTTTAATCTTGCCCGTTCTTATTCTGGTTTATGGATTCAAAGGAATTATAATGGTGGAGATAAAATATCAACTGAGGATTTTATTAAATTTATTAATTCCGTTAAAATTTATTAATTAATTCTTATCTCTATGTCTAATCATCATACACACGAAAGTCACAGTCATAATTTTATCAACAAGCATACCGCACCTGCGATTTTACTCCTCATTATTGGATGTTTCCTTGCTGGATATTTTCTTGGGCAACACTCATCAGCAATCAAAGATGGGAAACCGTCATATAGGGATAGTGGTCGCATGATGTCGGATTCTGGTTATCGACCATATTAATCATTAATTTATTTATTTTTATGTATATCATCTTAGGAATTATTGGTGTCTTTGTTTTGTATTTTGTTTTCAAATATAACAACTTTGTCTCACTTAAAACTCGCGCAGAGGAAGCATGGGCAGATATTGAAGTTCAACTCAAGCGTCGCTATGATTTGATTCCAAATCTTGTGAGTACTGTAAAGGGCTATGCGACTCATGAACAGACAGCATTTGAAAAGGTGACTGAAGCTCGCGCAAAAGCGATGTCTGCACACTCTATGGGTGAACATTCATCAAGTGAGAAAATGCTCGGTGGGGCACTCACTGGACTCTTTGGCATTGCTGAAGCATATCCAGAATTGAAAGCAAATACGAATTTTATTGAACTTCAACGAGAGCTCTCAGATACTGAAAACAAGATTCAAGCATCACGCCGATTCTACAATGGTAATGTTCGCGCGCTTAATGAGAATATTCAAATGTTCCCAGGCAACATAATTGCAGGGATGTTCAAATTTATGAAAATGGAATTCTTTGATATTGATGATAATGGACCAGAATCAAAGCCAGTTGAGGTGAAGTTTTAATATAATTACGAATTTATGAAAAACAATTCAAAATTAAATACAATTCTACTTATTATCCTCATTATTCTTGCTCTCGGAATAATCTGGGTTTTGTGGCATGACCGTAAGGCGGAAGAGGGGAAAGGTATATTTATAAAAAATCAACAAAATTATCAAACTAATGATACTAAGTTGGTAGAAAAATCTACTAAAGATGGTTTTCGATTTTATAAAAATGATCTTATTGGTTTTTCTTTTATGTATCCAGAGAAATATGGAGATGTAAAAGGTAAGGGTGAGACTCTTAATGATTATGGTACTAAGAATCTAGTTAGATTTGGTGAAAATGGTACCTCTATGTACATAGACGGTAGTTTGTTACCAGAAGTCATTTCTGATAGTGGTAATGGTTGGTTTCAGTTTGTTTCAATGACTTCTGATTTTAGTGAAAAAGGTCTTGGTGACGCATTGAGAAATGAAAATGAATATAATAGTAAAGTAAAAAATGGTGTTTTAATGAAAACTACAACTGGGCATGATTTTGTTTATATCGATAATCTTGAAAAAATAAATCCACAACTTGGCTCCCTGTCTTTACATATGGCTATTTTTAAGATTCCTAATCCAAAAAATAATTTTAAATACATTACCTTTTCTTCATCCTACCAAATTACTCAAAAAGATTTTTTTGATGTTGTAAAATCAGTACAATTTAATTAATAAAATTATGCAAAATAATACTTCAAAATTGAATACTGTTTTATTGGTTGTGCTGATTCTGTTGGTTTGTTTTGGAATTTGGAAAATGTCAGACAAGAAAGAAAATGTAACTTTTAATCAGCCAATATTACAAGATAAGGAAATCTTATCTTCTCAGGCAAATATAAAGCTAAATATGAATAATGAGTATGTAAAGTCATACAAGACTCTTTTTTCAAAAGAATTTTCTCAGCCAGTAAATTTCAGTGAACACTTTCGAATCGTTCCTGTTGGGTGTGGTTCAGCTTGTATGTATTTGTATGCTATTGATAAAAATACAGGAGAAGTTTATAAACTTTCAAATGAGAGTTTTCAAGAGTATTCAATTCAAGGAAATGTAATTTTAGTTACTTTACAAACTGGGGTAAAAATATCTATGGGGTTTAGTGAAGCGACTTACGGAAATCGCTATCCTGCAGGGTGGGTTATTTGGAAAGAAATGATTAATGGTCAAGAAGTTGAGAAGATTGGACCATCAGCTTCTACAAAAGATTATTTAATAAAACTTCCTTCACCTCTCCGTGTTTCTTTAGGATTGAGTAATTGTGTTGGAGATAGTGAAACTGCCACATGTGCTGTTGGTAATAATCCTGAAATAAAAAAAGTTTGGGAAGAATTAAATAAATACCAATAATAATTATGCAAAATAATACTTCAAAATTGAATACCGTGCTATTGATGATTATTGTTATTCTTCTTGGTGTTTTGTTGATTATGCTTTTGGGTAGACAAACCAAAAGAACTACGGACGAAAAGCAAACTAATGATTCTGTTGTAATTAATAAAAAAGTAGATGATTCAAAGAATAAGAAGGTTGATGATTCATGCCCAGGTGGCCCGATGGGTGGGGTTGTTGGAGATGATTATGAAAGTATTAAAAAAATAGTTGCTAACTATCCAACAGAGGAGGTTTTGAAAAATGGCGAATACTATCCACCTGTAAAAATATATGGTTGCGATCAGAATCCGTATGAATCTAATAAATGTTTTGGAGGAGGAACAATATATTATAATTATTATGTTGCGGAAAAGGTATTGCCGGGTAATGCAACATATTTTGATTATCACAGTGTTGATGTATATGGCTCAGTTGGTAACAAAAAGTATTCGTGTGATGTAGGTGGAGGATTTTCACCGGCACCATGCCTTACCAAGATTGCAAATTTTGATTTAAATCAGTGTAAGGTGGTTTATGGTTCAATGCCATTTTTCCGTATGCCAACAAATTAAATTATCTATGGCAACTCTGTATACTCAACAATCAAAGAATGTAACAAAAACGTGGATGCTGATGAGTGTGTTTTTCATCATTGTTATCATGCTCGGTTTTGCTTTTGCTCGTATCTATGACAATGCAAGTATTCTTGTTTTCTTTGTTATTTTTGCCGTTGCGATGAATATTATCGGGTATTGGTATTCAGATAAGATTGCATTATCAATCGCGGGTGCTCACCCTGCAACGCGTGAGAAATATTTTGACCTCTATACGACTGTTGAAAATCTAGCAATTACTGCAGGGCTTCCACTCCCACGGATTTATGTCATCGAAGACCCAGCACCAAATGCATTTGCAACTGGTCGTGATAAAAATCATGCCGTAGTTGCGGTGACGACAGGGCTTCTCGGTATGATGTCAAAAACAGAACTCGAAGGTGTGATTGCTCACGAGCTTTCTCATATTGGCAATCGTGACATGCTCGTGTCTACGGTTGCGGTGGTTCTCGTTGGATTCATTTCTATCGTCTCTGATATGCTGATTCGCATGTCATTTTTTGGTGGGAGTCGAGATGATAATCGTGGAGGGGGAGCACTTGTGATTGTCGGTATCGTGCTTTCTATTCTCGCACCAATTCTTGCAACGCTTATTCAACTCGCAATCTCACGCAAACGTGAATATCTCGCTGATGCGTCAGGTGCGCTCCTCACTCGGTATCCCGAAGGTTTGGCATCTGCGCTCGAAAAGATAGGTGCATATAACCGTCCAATGATGCATAAATCAACTGCCATCGCGCATCTCTACATTGCCAATCCGTTCGGTTCAAATAGTGTTGGACGAAAAATGGCACACCTTTTCTCAACACATCCTCCGGTTGAAGAGAGAGTCAAAATCTTGAGACAAATGTAATTATTATTTATAATATACACATACTGAAATCTCGCCCCGTAGCAAGTTTGGAGCGCACTCGGTTTCAAACTTTGCTTCTGGGGTCCACCAGTAGAAGATAGAGTAAAAATCTTGAGACATATGTAATATGAATAAAGAAATTCTGGAACAACCATCTAAGATTGAATTTGAATCATTTATCACAGAAATGCGTGATTTAAAAGAACACCCAGTAAGCGAGGGGGCAGTTCATTTTGAAAACATATCAGTTGATGAATTGACTATTGATGATATGGAAATGTATACAAAACTAAAAAATGCCACTCTAACCCCATCTGAATTTGAAGTGTATAGGGCATCGATTGAGCGAACACACAACAAAAGCAGAATTTTTTTTGCTGGATATATTGCTAATAAGCTCAGTTCAGACGTGCTTCACCAACAATTCCTTGCACGAAAAGATATAAATCGGTAGTATAGGAACAGGTGTTCTTTTTAGCTGTGAGTTTTATTTTTATATACTCACAACCCCACAGGGCCTGCCGAAAGGCAGGTTTTGTGGTATAAGAGTGTAAGCAAGGAAAGGTGCGAGAGTGGTTTAATCGGCAGTCCTGGAAAGACTGTGTTCCTTAACGGGGACCGAGGGTTCGAATCCCTCCCTTTCCGCAAATTAATGAGCGTTCCCGCGACTGGCCTCTACGGTACCATGCGCAAATGTGAAATTAAAGATTAATGTGTATCATTATGTGCTGATGATTTCCCATCAACTTTTTTAAAAATATCAGGGTTGTCGCTTCCTGAGACTTCGAGTATTGCCCATGCACCTTTGTTCATTCGCGCTAATGCATGGTCAACAAGGAGGTAATTTCCAGGGGCATTAATCGTAAACTCGACAATACTAGCTCCCCCAGGTAGTACTGCTGTTGTTTGTACGTTGTGTTCAATGGATCCTCCAATGTTTGCTTCTGGATATACTGTATCAAACACTTCTCCGATAACATGGAACGAGGAAATAAGATTAACACCCCCGTTACCAACATACATACGAACCTTTTCACCGACTCGTGCTTTTAGGCGAGGGGTACTCTCAATTTTTCCATTAAAGACAACATAATTCGGCGTGCCCTTAATAAGTGCATCAGAGTCAAATTGCATAAGCCCACGTTTCCCAATTTCTCCTGTAGTGTAAAACTCACCTTGTACGATGTAGAATTCTTTATCAACCTTAGAAAGGGCCAACTTTGGATCTTTTGGTTCAACCATAATCAACCCATATTGCCCATGCGAATTATGCGTGCTTACATTTGGCATTGCACAATGGTAAATATATAAACCTGGGTTTAGTGCTTTAAATCTGAACGTTTTTGTTTCGCCTGGTGCAACATGCGTTAGCACTGATCCACCACCGGGACCATTCACTGCGTGGAGATCGAGGTTATGGTGGTGCAAGCTTGATTTGTCATTTTCAAGGGATACTTCAACTGTATCACCTTCGCGTATGCGTAACATAGGGCCGGGGACTTGTTTGTTGAATGTCCAATAGTTTTGATAAATACCTGGTGCAATTTCTGAAATCACTTCTTGTGTTTTTAGATTAATTCTTACAATACTATCCGCATCTGGTTTTTGCGCCTCAGCTGGCACGGCACTTGGATTCGCAGAAATATCAGGGATTTTTTCAATTTCTTTTGCATGAAGAAAAAAATCAAGAATATTATGAAAGGGAATACTCGGCGGGAGTCCTCCTGGGGCATGAGAGTGCATAAATGTGGGCATTGCAAAATCAGGAGCGTATGTTCTATTTGCGAGTAATCCAGTGCCTAGTGCAATAATAAAAAGAGTTAAGGGTATATATACACCACGTTGTTTGAGTCTATTGTGGATAGAAGGTTTTTTTGCAACATGAATAAAGAGAATTACGAGTGCAATGACTCCTGCGACCGCTGAAAGTATTTCAAAAATAAGATATTTAAACATAAAAATAGTTACTAATTAATAATGCTTGTGATTGCTTGCTTAATAATGAAAACGTTTGCCAAGTGATCGCCTTCTGTTTCATTATAGCGGAAAAGAGCGCTTTCACCATTGCCTACTGTTTAACTTCTTCGGTATAATAGTTTAACAGTTGCGAAACTATGCAACTAGACTACACATTAGTATACACTCCGCTTGTGGTGTTGCCAAGCGGTTTTTAACAACCTTTGCCATGGAAACATACAAAAAAAACTGGTTCAAATATGTTATTGGGTTCGGAATTTGTTTTTTGATACGAATTATTCCATTTCGTCCACCCAATATTGAGCCAATCCTCGTAACTCAGATGCCATTTTCGAAGAGTTACGGAGGAACAGCAGGATTCCTGTTTGCATTTTTTAGTATAGTTATTTTTGATGCACTTGCTGGGGAAATTGGTGTGTGGACGTGGGTCACTGCCGGCATGTATGGATTCTTGGGGATATGGGCCTCTTATTATTTTAAAAATAAAAACAATACCTCACTCGAGTACGCGACCTTTGCAGTTATGGGAACGATTGCTTTTGATGTAGTGACTGGTCTTTCTATCGGACCCCTCTTTTTTCAACAGCCATTTGTCGAAGCATTTGTTGGTCAAATACCATTTACCGCACTACATCTTTTAGGGAACGTCAGCTTTGCATTTTTTGTTTCTCCTCTCATCTATCGATTTGTGATTGAAAACAGAAAACTTGAAACATCATCACTCTTATCATTTTTAAACATACAAAACGCATGAAAAATAAAAAAAAGAATTCTCTCATACAACAAATACAAAAACGCGATGGCACAATTGTCCCATTTGATGAGAAGCGTATTATTCGCGCCGTATTTCGTGCGATGCAATCAGTGAAAGAGGGAGATGAGACATCTGCTGAAAAAGTTGCAACTTCTGTTTTAAATGCACTTGAAAATTTAAAAAATGAAAAGAAAATACAGAAATTTATTCCATCTGTGGAAGTGATTCAAGATATTGTTGAAAATGAATTAATTGTCTCTGGTTTTCTTCAGACAGCAAAGTCATATATTTTATATCGAAAAGAAAGATCTTTGGTTCGTGAAAAAGTAGGATTTGTTCCAGATAGAGTAAAAGAGTTAGTTATTGAAAGTAAAAAATATTTTAGAAATCCGCTCGCTGAATTTGTGTATTATCGTACTTACGCAAAATGGATTCCAGAAGCTGATCGTCGCGAGACATGGGTAGAAACAGTGGGAAGATATATGGATTTTATGAAAGATAATATAAACGGTAAATTATCTACTTCTGAATACGAAGAAGTCCGTGAAGCTATTTTAAAACAAGAAGCGTTACCGTCTATGCGTCTTTTGCAGTTTGCTGGCAAAGCAGCAAGTAGGACTAACGTATGTGCATATAATTGCTCATTTATCGCTCCTAAAACATTTCAGGACTTCGCTGAGATAATGTATATCTCTATGTGTGGAACAGGTGTAGGGTGGTCTGTTGAAAGTGAGAATATTCAAGCATTGCCACAAGTACAAAAGCAAAAGAATAAAAAAATATCTACGTTTGTTGTCCCTGATAGTAAAGAAGGTTGGGCTGACGCATTTTCTCTCGGACTTAAAACATGGTTTGAGGGTGGTGATATAAATTTTGATTATTCTCTTATTCGACCAGCGGGTTCACGCCTAAAGACAATGGGAGGTAAAAGTTCTGGTCCAGACCCACTTCGTTCTCTACTAGAATTCACACGCGAAAGAGTTCTTCGTAAACAAGGACGTCATCTTTCAAATATGGACGCACACGACATCATATGCAAGATAGGCGAGTGTGTTGTTGCTGGTGGAGTAAGAAGAAGTGCAATGATTTCACTCTCTGATTTAGATGATGAAATGATTCGTGATTCAAAAAAAGGTCAATTTTATATTTCAGAAGGCCAAAGAATGCTTGCAAATAATTCTGCTGTATATGCGACAAAGCCAAGCTCTACCGAATTTTTGGATGAATGGATTGCCCTTATGAAATCTGGATCAGGAGAAAGAGGTATTTTTAATCGTGGCGGACTCGTAAAGACTTTACCAAAGCGTAGACTCGATCAATTCAAGGGTGGTATTTATCCATCTTGGGGAACGAACCCTTGCGGAGAAATAATTCTTCAGTCGAAACAATTTTGTAATCTTTCTGAGGTTGTCGCACGTGCTGATGACACAGAAGAAACTTTATTGAAAAAAGTTCGTGTGGCCACAATACTAGGAACATACCAATCAACACTTACGTATTTCCCATATCTTTCAAAAGAATGGAAAAAGAATTGCGAAAAAGAAAGACTTCTCGGTGTATCAATAACTGGCCAATGGGATTGTGCGATTGTTCGTGACCCAAAAGTTTTAGAGAAACTAAAAAATGAAGCTATTAGAGTAAATAAAAAATACGCACAAAAATTTGGTATTAATCAGTCTACTTGTGTTACTTGTGTAAAACCTTCTGGAAATACTTCTCAGACCGTAGATTGTTCTTCTGGAATGCACACTCGTCATGCGCCATATTATATTCGCCGTGTTCGTATATCAGCTACAGATGCACTGTTTAAGATGTTAAAAGACCAAGGAGTTCCTCATTATCCAGAAGTCGGCCAATCAAGAGAAGACGCTACTACTTTTGTACTCGAATTTCCAATTAAAGCCCCAGATGGTGCTATTTGTAAAGATGATGTTGGTGCTATTGATCAGCTTGAACACTGGAAAGTGGTAAAGAATCACTACACAGAGCACAATCCATCTGTAACCATTTCAGTCGGTGAAGATGAATGGCTCGCTGTAGCAAATTGGATTTATGAGAATTGGGAAATTGTAGGAGGCCTTTCATTCCTCCCTCGTTCAAATCATGTCTATCAACTCGCGCCATATGAAGCGATTACAAAAGAAAAATACGAGGAAATGAAAAAGCGTCTTGGGGATTTAGATTTTTCGAAAATTGTTACCTACGAAAAAGAAGATGAAACTGAAGTAAAAAAAGAGCTCGCGTGTGTTGGTGGTCTATGCGAAATATAAAAATATGTTGTACACAAGAAAGGGCGACCATGGAACAACAAAACTTTTCAATTGTGCCCAGGGCGAACGATTAAGCAAATCAGATTTTGTTTTTGAAGTACTTGGGTTACTAGATGAGCTTAATTGTGTGATTGGATATGCGAAAGTTCTTTCTAGAAAATCAAATAATGTTCTTTCGGTTAAAGGAGAAAACATTTCGTACGATAAAATTTTGGAGATATTGCAGCAAAATTTATTTTGTATTCAAGCAGAGATTGGTGGGTCAGACATACACTTAACAAAAGATCATGTTTTGTATCTTGAAGAAATTATTTCTGAAGTTGAAAAAGTTTTACCACCTATAAATTCTTTTGTTGTTTATGGCGGGGGAGAATCAAGTGCTTATTTAGACATTGCTCGTGCAGTTGCCAGGCGTGTGGAAAGGCAGATGGTTTTATTAAAAGAACAAAAAAGTAGATTAGTTGGCGAGGAAAGTCTTATTTTTCTGAATCGTTTATCAAGTGTTCTTTATGCATTAGCACGTTTTGCAAACTATCAAGAGGGTTATGTAGAAAATAATCCCAATTATAAATAATTTTTTAAGAAATATGTACGGATAAAATAAATACAATAGAGAGTCATATATAGGGAAGGAGGTGTGAATCCTCCACAGTGCCGCTACGGTAATCCTATATTAGGAAAGTCCGAATACTATATATGATGTGTGTCCCGAGCAGGAATTAAGTAAATGTAATCTATGCATTTATCTTATAAACTCCTCCTCGGAAGGAGTTTTCTTTTTATGTCAAAAAAACAACAAAAAATCATAGTTATCTTTTTATTGATTGTAGTCATGTTTTTTCTTTCGTTAGTTAAGATGAATGAAAATACACCGCCTAAAATAATAAATATACAAGATGTAGATAATTCGAAAACATTGATTACTCCTCGGGATACAATATCAGTTACAATTCTTGCTGGAGATAAAAAGGCAAATGCTAAAGTTTCTCCAGGTGCTTCCTTGTACGATGCTTTAGTTTTAGCACAGAAAAATAAAGACATTGTTTTTATTGGTAAAAATTATTCTGGGCTAGGATTTTTTGTGACAAGTGTTGGCACACTTTCTGGTGGTAATGGTAAATATTTGTTTTATTCGGTTAATTCAAAAGAGGCTTCGGTTGGTGTTTCTTCGTATATTCTAAAAGACGGAGATATTATTGAATGGAAATTAAAATAAAAATTATATGAAAAAAATACTAGTGTTCGTTATTATGTTTATTTGTTTTGTCGTCACATCAAATCATGCTTATGCTCAAGATGCAGTATCTCCAGTTATTACACTTACAGGAGATAGTACCGTCTCGATTTCTGTTTCGGATACATATAGTGATGCTGGGGCGACTGCTTTTGATGATGTTGATGGTGATATCACTCAAACTATTTTAGTAAATAATAGCGTAGACACTACAGTCCCTGGGACATATTTTGTGACCTACAATGCCCAAGATATCGCTGGTAATCAAGCTGTTGAAGTGACGCGGACAGTCGTAGTTACTGAGCCAGAGGTGGTGTTAGAAAATGTGATCATTCGAGATGGAGGCACGATTCTTTTTTCTGGAGCAGTTCCACTTCCGTCTTCTGGTACTGTTGACCTAGTGGATACATCTGGGGTGTCTCATGCCATAGATGCACGAAGTGTTCTTGCGCTGTTGAGCGCTGTTGATGCGACAAGCTCGCTGTTTTCTATTTCTAATTTAGAATATTACCCTTCTTTTGATTCCTTGTATTTAAAATGTATTACCGGGAATACGACTGGCCAAAAATGTGATAATTGGCAATACACAGTCAATAGTGCGTATTTTGGAGTTGGTATGGATAAAAATATTGTCTCAGGTGGTGAAACTATATATGTGTATTTTGGGCCACAGTATAGAGTTGTATTAGACGCACCAGAGGTCTCTGAAGCAGATACCGTTACTGCGACAGCTGAAGAATATGATTATCAAAGTGATACATGGGAGAGCAGGGTTGGTGTTACTATGGGACTTACCCAGCCAGATCCGAATAATCCATGGTCTCCGATTGAAGTAGAGACACGTATGGTTGATGAGCATGGGCAGGTGGTTTTTTCTGGTATTTCAGTGGGTTCTTATAATGTTGGTATTAAGGAAGATTTTTATTTTCCGACTGAAGCGCTCTCTGTTATAGGACCACAGGTGTCTGTGTCTAGTGGGGGAAGTGCGGGGGTCACGAGACCTGTATTTAACATTCCTTTAGCACTCGCATTTTTAAAAGACGCACAATCTCGGGATGGTTCTTTTGGTGGTTTCGATATGTATACAGACTGGGTAGCGATTGCATATTCTGCGACCAAGGATGTATCACGCGATTCTCTCGATTTATTACGTTCATATATACATGCTCATAGCGAACTATCTCATTCTTTGACAGATAATGAGCGACACGCAATGGCGCTTCTTTCGCTTGGCGAAAATCCCTATTCATTTCGTGAGACTGATTATATTTCTCCCATAGTGCGTTCGTTTGATGGTGTGCAATTTGGTGATCCACTACTTATCAATGATGATGTGTTCGCACTCATTCCACTTACTCATGCGGGGTATACAGTAGATGATGCTTTCATTGTAAAATCTATTCAGTTTATTTTATCCAAGCAACGAGTAGATGGATCGTGGGAGGGGAGCATTGATCTCACGTCATCGGTTATTCAGGCGCTCGAACCTTTTACTTCAATGGATGGAGTTTCAAATTCTCTTACACAAGCTGGGTCCTATGTTTCAGCTCGACAGAATAATGACGGTGGGTGGGGTAATGTATATTCAACAAGTTGGGCACTTCAAGCTTCCAATGTACTTAATGAATCATGGAGGAAGAATGGGAATACGGGATACGATTATTTGGCTAGTGTTCAAAGCACGGACGGAGCAGTGCTTTCTTTGGGTGAAACTTTGCCAAATAGAATATGGGCAACGAGTTATGCAATTCCAGCACTACTTGGAAAATCATGGAATGAAATTCTTCACTCTGTTTCAAAACCAGAATCAAAAGAAGTTGTTGTGTCGGAGATCGTGTTGACACCTGTCGATGTCACAGCACATCCCTCAGTAGAAGAAATTCCACGTCCGAACGTTGTTGTGCCCGAGCTAATACCTCTTCCTAGTGTTCCCAAAAGTACTCCATCTGTTGTGCTAGATTCACAAACCGAATCAACACTTCTTGCAACTGCGAGTAAAAGTGAAGCGAGAGTCCCTCTGACTACTCTTATTGGAGTAAGTGTGATTGCGTGTGGTGTGGTTGTGCTTCGATTTTTGAAGTATTCTCGCTAGTTGCTTTTTGAATTCAATTGTTGCATACTTTAGAAACTATGAAGATTAAACAACCACTTCCTCGAACGGCTTATCAAAAGAATGCAGAAATATACAAAATTCTTGCTAATCCAAAGCGTTTAGAGATTTTAAATTTGCTTCGAGAACAAGAAATGCCTGTTGAAGAATTAGTCAAAACTCTTGGGATTCCAAAGGCGAATGTATCTCAGCATTTAGCTTTGCTTCGGCATGCAAAGTTGGTAACAGTTCGACGTAATGGTCTTAATGGATATTACAATATCATTGATCCGCGTATTGTAGAACCATGTCGTATTTTGCATAAACTTTCACAGAAGGTTAGAGCATAAGAAGATACTGAAATAAATAACACAAAGTGTGTTAAAATACGGACACGCATGGCACAAAAGAAAAAAATTGTTATTCTCGGTGGGGGATTCGGTGGACTCTATACATACAAGGGTCTCTATAAACATTTCTCGCACGAAGAGGTGGATATTACAATCGTAAACCGTACGAACTATTTCCTCTTTACACCGCTTTTACATGAAGTGGCGACGGGGAGTGTTGCTCACCATCAGGTTGTAGAATCAATACGTCAAATCATTTACAAAAATCAGGATACACTCCATGTTGCTGAATTATTGTCTGTCGATTGTAATAAGCAAATTGTAAAAACAAGTATTGCTGAATTGCCGTATGATATTCTTATTCTCGCGCTCGGTGCAACCACAAACTTTTTCAACGCTACTGGCGCAGAAGAGAATAGTTTTGTTCTTAAAGACTTACATGATGCGATTAAACTTCGGACAATGCTCATCGAGTCATTTGAAAAAGCATCAGAGATTAAAAATGAAACTGAAAGAAAAAAGGAACTCTCTTTTGCTGTTGTTGGTGGTGGAGCGACTGGTGTTGAACTTGTGTCAGAAACTGCTGATCTTTTTCTAGATACATTTTTGAAATATTATAAGGGACTTATTACGCCTCTTGATATTTCTCTCTACCTTGTAAATGCAGGACCTGAATTACTCGCTCCATTTCACTCACGTTTGCGCAGTAATGCACTGTCAGTGCTTCGTCACAATGGAGTGAAAGTCATGTTAAATACAACAGTTAAAGAGGTGCGAACGGATGGGCTTGTGCTTGGGAATGATGAGTTTTTGCCAGTACGTCATACGATTTGGACTGCGGGAGTAAAGCCGAATATTCCGACATTCATGCATCCTATTGTTCAAGATAAGGGCGGACGCATGGTAGTGAATAAATATCTACAAGTTGATGATTGTCCGAATGTGTTTGTGTTGGGTGATATGGCAAGCGTACAAGGTAAAGATGAAAAACCGATGCCAATGCTTGCGCAGATTGCTGTTCGGCAGGGTCTTCATACGGGAGAGAATATCAAACGCTTACTTTCCAATCAGCCACTATTACCGTTCTCGTATGTCTCACAAGGAGAACTCGCATCTCTCGGGCAATGGCATGCCGTTGCAAACATTCGAGGCTTTCGATTCTCAGGTGCATTTGCGTGGTTTCTCTGGCGTACAATCTATCTCTTTAAATTCTTTTCAAAATCAAAGAAAATAAAAATAATGGTTGATTGGACGATGAATCTCTTTTATCCACGTGATATTACGAAAGCATAAACTATGCACCAAGGAAACGCGTGGGATAAAGAATATCGGAATCCAAAGTTGGTTACAAAAAATGAAGGACCTCAGGCGGACACTCTTCGTTTTCTCAAATTTTTAAAAAAGGAAGAAAAATATCCTGTCACTGGGCGAGCGATTCTTGATCTTGGCTGTGGGACGGGACGGAATGCAAATTACCTCGCAGAGGAGGGGAATACTGTGATTGGAATTGAAATTTCAAAAACTGCGATTTCTCTCGCGAAAGCCCGCGGGCTTGCTTGCGGGCTTCGTGTTGATTACCGTCTCGGTGATATTGGCGCACCCTATGATATTCCTGATGCTTCTGTCGATATTGCCCTCGACGTCACATCATCGAATTCGCTCGATGAAAAGGGAAGAGCGGTCTACCTCAAAGAGGTCTCTCGGGTGCTTGCACCGGGCGGATATTTTTTTGTTCGGGCGCTTGCGAAAGAGGGGAATAAAAATGTGAAGAATTTACTCAAACAAAGTCCAGGGAAAGAATACGATACCTATATACTAAAAGAAATAGGTCTTACGGAAAGGGTGTTTAGTAAAGAGGATTTTACGAAGCTATATGGGATGTATTTCACGATTCTTCATATAGAGAAAAAGGAGAGTTACTCAACATTTAACGACCGAATTTATAAAAGACATTACTGGCTTGCCTATATGAAACATAAATAAAAAAGAGAATGTTGAGTAGTACTCGCATTCTTTTTTTATTTGGTATTACTATTAAAATCAGGTAGTATGTGGAAATATGGCGCAGGTAAAGACAAAAGAACAAATAGCGAAGATTACAAAAGCGTGCCAAGAAACAGATGCTATTTTTTCTAAAATACTCAAGAATTTCAGCTTTAAAACCGAAATAGAACTCCGTGATTTTATCTTATTTGAAATCAAAAAGAGGGGATTAAAACCAAGTTTTCCGCCCATCGTAACTTCGGGAAAACGAGCAGGAAATGATATCCATCCAAAGCCAACACACAACAAACTTTCTGGTTTTGTAATTATTGATTTCGGAGTTATCTACGAGCGATATATGTCTGATATGACACGAACGATATATGTTGGCATTCCAACTAAACAAGAAAAAGAATTATATAATACACTTTTGCATGCATATCGTGTAGGTGTTGCAAATGCATGTGTCGGAATACGTTGTGCTGATGTCGATGCACTTTCTCGAAAATCGCTCGGAGACCATGCGCAGTATTTTATTCACATGCTTGGCCACGGTGTAGGTACAAAGATTCACGAAGCGCCAAAGCTGTATCATAAGCTTACTCGTCCCGTACTTAAAGAAAATATGATTATAACAATTGAACCAGGATTATATATAAAAAATAAGTGCGGACTTCGCATTGAAGATACGTGTCTCATTGCTAAGAAAGGGTGTGTGCCATTAACTAACTCTACTAGAGACTTACTCATCTTTTAATTTATATGACTTTTTCTCCGACACTTCTTGATGTATATGATGCTTCTGGTAATCCGACGGGAGTACAAAAATGGTATGACGATGTCCATCGTGATGGTGACTGGCACAAGGGCGTGCACGTTTGGCTGATTACAGAGCAGGGAGAATTATTACTCCAGCGTCGAAGTCTTGGTTTACATACCTATCCAGGGCTTTGGGAAAATTCTGCTGGAGGTCATATTGACGCGGGGTATACAAGCATTCAAACAGCACAAAAAGAATTACAAGAAGAGGTTGGAGTAAATCTACCATTTGAAAAATTCGAATTATTGTTTACTACAATTGATCAATTTACTTCTGAAACAAAGCAGGGTCACTGTATAAATAATGAATTTGATGATGTCTATCTTGTGGTTGTAAAAGCTAAAGTTGAAACTAAAATGTACGAAAACGAAGTTTCGGAAATTTGCTGGATTGATTTTCGTGAACTTGAGCAAAAATTAAACAAAAGATTGACTGACTATATTCCGCGCCCTCTTGAGTATCAGCAGTTATTTCGTGTTCTCCATTCACGTTTCGATACTATGCTAAAATAGACCAATGGAAACGAAAGGAAAAATTGGCGTACTTGATTCTGGACTTGGTGGGTTGTGGATGTTGAAGCATCTTCGCACTCTTCTACCAGAATATGATTATGTCTTTTTCGGCGATCAAGCATATGTGCCTTATGGGAACAAAACAGACGAAGAGCTTTTAAATAGAGTGAAAGCCATCTGTACCTACCTTTTTGATGTTCGTGAATGTACAATTATTCTCCTTGCATGTAATACAACGAGTACAACCATTTTTCAGGAATTACGCGAGTGGGTCATGAAAACATATCCAGGCAAGTATGTATGGGGAATGGTTAGACCGACCGTAGAAGCAATTCCCCTAGAAGAGTCTGCGATATTCTTTGGAACACATCGTACTGTAACAAGTCATGTATATAAAAATGAAATAGAAAAGCGAGGAGATGTGTCTGCTCGCGAAGTTGAATTACCAGAACTCGCTACACTAATTGAGAGAGGAGAACAAACAGACCACTATATTGCATCATTTAACACATTTCAAGATACGACGAAGTATGTCGGTGTGCTTGTGTGTACACACTATGGAATCGTTCGCGAGGATTTCAAAAAAGCATTTCCTCAAATACATACATGGATATACCAAGAAGATATTATTCCACACTATATTCGTACTCATTTTATTTCTCACTCAGACCTAGAAAAGACTCTTTCGAAAGAGGGTACACTTGAAATTTTAATTTCAAAAGAAAATGCTGTTTTTGAAAATTGGAAAAACAAATGGTTCGGCGAAACTGTCGATATAACTATTATTTCTCTGTAACTATACTCACTTTCAACGGCCGTTGAAAGTGAGTATATGTTTAGTTTTCTCCAACTTGTTCACGCCACATCGCAGCGTAGAGACCTCTTTGTTGTAGAAGATTGTTGTGTGTACCAGATTCAGTCAGGGTTCCTTTTTCAAGAACATAAATTCGGTCAGCGTGCATGACAGTTGAAAGTCGGTGTGCGATGAGTACGGTGATGTGTTCTTTTGCTTCGCCAATTGAACGAATTGTTTTACTGATTTCCTGTTCAGTGAGTGAATCAAGAGCACTTGTTGCCTCATCAAAAATTAAAAGATTTGGCTTGCGCAACAGTGCGCGGGCAATAGAGAGGCGTTGTTTTTCTCCACCTGAAACCTTGACCCCACCTTCACCTATGGCGGTATCAAGACCCTTTTCTGCACGATCGAGCAATCCCTGACAGGATGCTTTTATAAGCGCATCAAGACACATTTCATCTGTTGCATGTGGGTTTACAAAAACGAGGTTTTCGCGAATTGTGCCAGCAAATAACTGTGTATCCTGTGTCACAAATCCAACCTGACTTCGCACACTCTCAATATCAATTTCAGTATGAGGAACGTCATTATAATTAATAACACCTCGGAATGGTTTATATAATCCTACAAGGAGTTTGACGAGTGTCGTCTTGCCAGATCCAGACGGTCCTACAAATGCAATTGTTTCTCCGCGATGTGCCTCAAAAGATACACCAGCGAGCGCTTCAGTTGTACTTGATTTGTGTTTGAATGCTACGTCGTGAAATGATAGAGAATCTATCGAGGTAACCTGTTTTGGGTTTTCTGGTTTTGCTTCAGCTGGACGTTCGAGGATTGCTTTGAAGTTTTCAAGTGACGCCTCACTTTCACGATAGGTACTGATGATGTTTCCAAGTTCTTGGAGTGGTCCAAAAAGGAAGAATGAATAAATCCACAATGAGAAGAATTCTCCGAATGTGATTTTCTGTGAGAAGATAAGATAGAGCATCACAAAAAGAATTGCGGTACGAACAAAGTTAACGATGGTACCCTGCACGAAACTCAAACTACGAAGATATTTTACTTTCTTTAATTCGAGGGCGAGAATCTTTTCTGTAGTGTTGTTGAGGCGATTTATTTCTTGCTCGGACAGACCAAGACTTTTTACAAGTTCAATATTACGGAGAGATTCAGTTGTTGTTCCTGCAAGTGATGCGGTTTCAGCAACTATTTTTTGCTGAACATGTTTTATTTTTCTACTGAGAACCAGACTTATTCCACCAATGGTTGGAATAGCAATGAAATACAGAGGTGCGATTGGCCAGTATATTTTTATTGCATAAATCATAACGAAGACAAAACCAACCATAGTAACGAAAACAACATTAATAAGTGAGTTGATTAGTTTTTCTGAATCAGTGCGAACTTTTTGGATTTTACCGAGAGTCTCACCGCTTCGTTCGTCTTCGAATTCTTGATAGGGAAGAGCAAGGGAGTGTTTGATTCCGTCTGAATACATTTTTGCGCCAACACGTTGGGTGATCGTGTTTACATAAAAATCTTGGAAATTTTTGGCGACACGCGACACGAATGCTACCCCGACTGCTGCGCCAAGGAGGATACCAACCCCTCGAATAAATTCAGGGAAGGTATATTGGTCAAACTTTGTCGCATAGTTGTCGATAACATGTCGGAAAATAAGCGGGTCGAGAAGCGAAAACACTTGGTTAATGGTAGCCAAAACGAGAGTGAGTATGAGAACTTTCCAGTATTGTTTTATGTATGAATATAATATGTGCATTTGGTGATTATAGCTTATTTTATAAGTAGATACGAGGTATTTGACTTTTCAATAAAAAAGTGCTATAATATACAAAATAAATTATTCTAGCTATGAGTGTTAACAAACAGTACATTGAAATTTTGCAACAACAAGGATTTATCTCCGATGTTATCTATTATGAAAATGAAGAAGTGTTACGCATTATTACTTTGCTTGCCGAAAAATCAGAAGAATGGAAGGCAGTTAAAATGTTCATGGAAGCACCTATTCTGATTGATAAAGATGAAGACAATACACGACTTATTCGCAAGGTTGACTATAGGTTAAAATTGCTTAAACGATTTGTTGATTGGATTCCACTGACGATTTTTAAAATACTTATGCGATTTGGATGGGCACACTTTTGGTTTCGTATCGATAAGGCAAATCGTATTCGTATTAAAAATCTTCTGAGAGAGAAAGATGAGAATTTGTTTCAGGCCTATCAGACAAACAAAATGCGCAAAAATTTTGTTGTCAATATTCTGGCTCTACTTTCATTTTTGATTGATGAGAATCATCAATCACGATTTCAGGAACTACGGTTACAGTTTACCGGCTCCTCTGATCCAACATGTTTTTCTCCTCGAATATATGAATACCTGATGTCAAATCAGCAAAAACGTGACTTTATGAGCTCGTTCATTTCATTAATTGAAGACGTTGCAAAAAGTAGCATTACTGGTCAACAGACCATGTAAATCCCATAAAATGCCCGTAGCTCATAACGAGATGCTGGCATTTTATTTTTACCCTATTCGGTATATAATGCAGATATATGGAAAAGCAAAAACCTGTTTCAATAAGTTATTTTGAACGTCCAGAATTCAAAACCCTCCGTGAGCAGGGTTTTGAAGAGGGCAGCACTATTGGGCATAGTATTATCATGGAAAATAAAAATGGAGAGGTTGTCCTCTTTAATAAAGACACTGGCCAGATCGACCATTCGTATGATAAAAATAAATCAATGGAAGAAAGAACAGAACTTGATCAACGGTCTTCTAGTTTTCAGTAAAGAGAGAAAAATCACCGACTACAAAGGGTGATTTTTCTCTATGAAAAATATCGGGCACCATACGAGAATTCGCATGTCATGAAATTAACTAAAACAAATTTTCTTATCTATCTCGATTGTGCGAAAAATGCGTGGCTTAAAATTCACAAGCCAGATATTTATTTTGCGAAGCCACTTTCTGTGTTTGATCAAGGGGTGATTGAGACAGGTAATGAAGTGGACGTTCTTGCTCGAGAATTATTTCCGAATGGTATTTTAGTCTCTGATCGTGATGCAACAGAAGAAACGATGCAACTTGTAGAAGCGCGAACGCCTGTGATATATCAACCTGTATTTGAAACAGAGCTTTATAAAATGGCGTGTGATGTGATTGTCTGGAACGAAGCAATGAACGCCTATGACTTATATGAAGTAAAAGCTTCAAATAGCGGGGAAGACAAGAAGGCCAAAGACAAGCTCTATGCTCAGGATATCGCTTTTCAATACATCGTTCTTCAGGATGTGCGTATTCCGATTGGACGTCTGTATGTTGTGAGATTAAATGCCGAGTATGTTCGCGTAGGGGATCTTGATATCGAAGCCTTATTTAGTAAAGAAGATTTTACGGAGCGTGTATTTGAAATCACTGATGGTATCCGTGAGCAGATGAAAAATGCGTATGAAGTTCTGTCTCAAGAGCAGGAGCCAGTTGGTTCATGTAAGTGTATTACTCGCGGACGAAGCTCTCACTGCACAACCTTTTCGTATTCGAATCCGGATGTTCCTTCGTATAGTGTTCATGATATTTCTCGTATTGGTTCATCAAAAAGAAAACTCGAAGAGTTGATTGATAGTGGTATTTTTTCGGTTCATGATGTGCCAGAAGATTTCCCTCTGAGTGAGAAGCAACGAAACCAAGTGACTGCGATTCAAACAAATAAAGTTTTTATGGACAAAGACTCAATTCAGGAATTTGGAATGAAGGTGCAATTTCCGATAGCGTTTTTGGATTACGAGACATTTCCTTCTGCATTGCCACGATTCACAGGATATGGCCCATTTAATCAGATTCCATTTCAATTCTCTGTACATCTTTTGCATGAGAGAGGGCAGGAGCCACTCCATAAAGAATTTCTTTTCACTGAAAATAAAAATCCCGATGAAGCATTTATTCAATCATTACAAACACACGTACCTTCGAACGGGTCTGTTGTTGTGTGGCATAAAAGTTTTGAAATGGGGAGAAATAAAGATTTAGCAAATCGAAATCCTGATTACAAAGTTTTTTTAGAAGACTTGAATTCACGTATTATTGATCTGGAAGATATTTTTACTGAACAACATTTTGTGCACCCAGATTTTAAAGGAAAGACTTCTATTAAATATATTTTACCAGTACTTGCTCCAGATTTGTCGTACAAAGCGCTCGATATACAAGAAGGTGCAACGGCTTCAGACACATGGAATAAAATTGCACTCAAAAGTTTAGACGAAGAGGAAATAAAAGAAAAAATCGAAAGTTTACTCACATATTGTAAGCTTGATACCTATGCCATGTACGCAATTTGGAGGTATTTGTTTGAAAATAAGAACGAAGATTAATTGTTGAAAATAAAGCGTAGTATTGGTATACTCACACAATGAAAGACGACCAGAAAGGAACAATTCACCCTCTTACGCTCCTTGCCGATGAAGCATATTCTGTGTTTTCTTCACTTGGATTTGAAATAACAAACGCTCCTGAGCTCGAAACAGAATGGTACAATTTTGATGCACTCAACGTACCAAAAGATCACCCTGCCCGAGATATGCAGGATACGTTTTATATAAAAAATAAACCAGAACATGTACTACGTACTCACGCGACAAATACGACTGCGCGGGTGCTTGAGCGTATTGCCAAAGAGGGGTTGAAAGAATTTGCCTCCATCTCGATTGGCAAAGTATTCCGTAATGAAGCGACTGATGCTACGCATGAAATGCAATTTTTCCAGATTGATGGTTGTATGCTCGGAGAAAATATCTCGCTCGCTAGTATGAAAGCGGTATTGATTGAGTTTTATAAAAAAGTTCTCGGAGAAAATGCAGAAATTGAATTTCGCCCGAGTTTCTTTCCATTCACTGAACCATCTGTTGAAGTGCACGCCAAGTTCAACGGTAAGTGGCTTGAAATGATGGGTGGGGGAATGATTCATCCAAATGTACTTCGCAATGCTGGACTTGATCCCGAAAAGATTCAAGGCTTCGCGTTCGGTGGAGGACTTGATCGTATTGCGATGATTAAGTGGAGTATTCCAGACGTGCGACTTTTTTATCAGGGGGATTTACGGTTGAATCAGTTTTAATATGATAGAATTGTAGTATGAGAAAAATCTTAAAATCTAAATGGGTATCGCTTTTGGGGGCAACGATTATGCTCTCTTTATTATTTTTTGTCGGCAATTACTGGGAAAATAGAATAGGAATTCCTGATCAGAAAGAAGATATGTTTGTTATTGGTAGTGGTTTTTATGGTGACAGAAAAATTGCCATTATTCAATATGATCTTGATGTTAACAAAATAATAAGTCAGCATGAGGTAGCTATCGATCACGAATTTTCCTCTAGGGTTTCTCGTGTGCAATTTGATCCAGAAACTGGGGATGTTTTTTATGTAAGTATGTCTGGTGCTAATCCAATGCAGACTGGTGAGTGTCTTAAATATACGTCTGATAAAAGATGTATACCTGCCAGAATTTATAAAGATAATGTTTTTAATGAAGGAAATGATATTTTAGTATATGAACCAGAGAATGATGACTTTTTCAACTGGACATATAATCAAAAAACCAAAAAGATATATACAAGTGAATACAACAATCAAGCTGATTGGTATTATGAAATTAATCCTGATACTTTAAGTAAAAAATTAATATCAAAAATTACATTACCAAAAGGTAAATTTCAAACAGGCGATTTATCTATCGATAATAATCATATTATAAGCATGTATGGTTATGATGAACAAAGCATTATAGAAGTTAATTATATTAACTTATCAGATGTAGGTGGCGAAATACCACCAGTAACTATAAAAAATTCGAGTCATAATGAGGGTTACATCTCTCCCGATCTCAAAAAAGTCGCGTTTTCATTATGGCCAACAAAAGATGGATTTGTTGTTTATGATTTGTTGTCTGGAAGTAAAAAGAAAGAAATACTTTCTGAAATAGATACTCGCCTTACAAATGTTCTTCCTGTGTGGGCTGGGAATAGGCAATTAATTTTTCTAGTGAAAGAAAAATCAGGAATTGAAAAACTTCAATCTGCTAATTTAAATTCGACCAAACTTGAGACTTTAGTAAGAAATGATAATAGTCTTAATATCGTCACCACTTCGCCTTCTGGGCGCTATGCTATTGTTGAAAGTTATGAAAATGAATCTCAAAAACCTATCGCTAAATATTCTTATTTTGATTTTCAAAATAAAGTATTTATACCAATGAATGAGTTCTCTGAAGGTATTCGAATGAATAATTCGAAGAGAATTTTTCCAGTCTATTTTGGCTGGGACGTAAAAAAATCGTAGTTATTCTTACTTCTTTATATTAATTTCTGATTGAATCAATTCTATTTATGCAAAGAATTCTGAAAGAGAAAAAGGGTATTTATGCGTTAAAGGTTAAGCGCGCGTCACCTGGTTCAGGTCTTGGGTTGTTTGCCGAAGAAGATATCCCAAAGGGCGCCTATGTTATTGAATACTTTGGGCGTGATGTTCCAGAGAAAGAGCAGTATACGAGTAAAAGTTTGTATTTATTTGAAATTACAAAGAAGCGAACGATTGATGGAACAATTCGTGAAAATACGGCACGGTACATCAATCATTCATGTCGACCAAATTGTGAAGCAGAAATTAAGAAAGGACGTGTGCTCATTTTTGCAAAACGAAATATTAAAAAAGGAGAAGAGCTCGCGTATGATTATGGTAAAGAATTTTTTAATGATCATTTGAAATCAAAATGTAAGTGTCTAAAATGTATAGAGAAAAAATAATTTATGAAAGTATCATATAACTGGTTAAAGTGGTATATACCAAATGTTGTTGAACCGGAGAAACTCCGTGATGTTTTTACGTATCATTTAACAGAAGTTGAATCCCTCGACAAACTCGGAACAGGGGACACTTCAGATTGGATTTTTGATTTAAATATTTTACCAAATCGAGCACATGATTTGCTTTCTCATAGAGGGGTAGCACGAGAACTTTCTGGGCAACTTGGTATTTCATTTACCGACCCGACAAAAACATACGAGGATATCATGTCGAAGAAAATAATTAGCCCGACAGATTTGAAAGTTGATATACAGACAGAAAATTGTCGCAGATATACTGCGCGAATTATTCGTAATATCAAAGTTGGTCCATCGCCAGAGTGGGTAGTGAAGCATTTGGAATCTATTGGACAGAGAAGTATTAATAACATTGTTGATGCAACAAATCTCGTCATGTATAACTGTGGTCAGCCGACGCATGCGTTTGATTTAAATAAAATTACTGATAACAAGTTAGCTATTACGAACGCCACAGATGGGGAAGAGTTACCTGTTGTTGGTAGGGATGGAATTATTGCTAAGCTCGTATCTTTGGATACCGTAATCACAAGTGGTGATAAAACCCTTGGTTTGGCAGGGGTAAAAGGTGGCAGAGATTCAGGAATCACTGATAGTACAACAGATATTGTTCTTGAAGTGGCGAATTTTGACCCAACTGCGGTTCGTAAAACAGCACGCAGATTAGGGCTTCTTTCTGATTCGGCAAAGCGATTTGAGAATGATTTGTCTCCAGAATTATGTGATTTCGGAATGCTCGAACTCTCGGCACTCATTTCTGAGATGTGTCCCGAAGCTTCCTTTGAAGAAGTTATTGATATATATCCAACTCGTGAGGAATGGCAAAAAGAAAAGAAGATTTCATTTTCTTCAGATATGATTTCAAAAAAGATCGGTGTCTCTCTTTCATCTCTCGATATCGAAACAATCTTAAAAAACTATCATTTTATATATTCTAAAACAGGGGATAGTTTTGAAATTACTGTTCCGGCACTTCGTCTTGATTTAGTCTTAGTAGAAGATGTTGTCGAAGAAATTGGCCGTATTTATGGGTACGACAAAGTTATTCCAATACTTCCGAAATTAAATTTTGCGCAAAAACAAAATGACACGCATCTAAAAATTATCTCTACTCGAGAGCAGTTAGTAAGCGAAGGATACAATGAAGTGATGACGTATACTTTTACTAATAAAGGGGACGTTGAAGTACTTGCATCGGCATCAGATAAAAATTTCTTGCGCACAAATTTATCTCTCGGATTAAAAAAAGCATACGAGATGAATAAACTGAATGCACCGCTCCTCGGAATCACTGAAGTAAAATTATTTGAAATTGGAACAGTGTTTGTGAATGGAAAAGAAGAAATACATCTTGCCTACGCAAACAAAAAAGAAATTAAAGAAATGAAATTAGATGAATTTGTTATGAATAAAGAATATGAAAATTATTCTTCTACTAACTACTTACCACTTACTACTAACTTTCGTGTGTGGAGTCCGTATCCATTTATCACTCGCGATATTGCGGTGTGGGTGCCAAGTGAAATAGAAAGTGATAATGTGTATCAAATTATAAAAGAAAATTCTGGTGAATTATTAATTACTGAGCCAAAATTAATTGATACTTTTTCTAAAGATGGAAAAACTTCTTATGCATTTCGAATTGTTTTTCAATCAAATGAAAAAACTCTCACTGATGATGAAATTGGAGTAATAATGAGCACTATTGGAACAAAAATTTCTGAAAAAGGGTGGGTTGTACGGTAATTTATTTTAAATAAAAAAGTTATCCACTTTTTTACTGATTTTTAGGTAAAAATCCTTGCAAATACACTATATATATCATGTAGCTATGATATACTATAGTTGTATTATGCATCGGCGCACAAAGAAAAATTTTCTGATTATGTTTTTCAAACGATTCGCAAAACGAGCCCCGGTTATTTTTCGACGACAACAGAAAAAAATCACCCGTCTTTTTCGAATCTTCAAAAAGAATATTTTGAAACCATTTGAAAAATATTTGTCACGTAAATATGCAACAATAAAAAATCCAATTCTCCTTACTCGTCTCGCAACTATTCTCGTAATCATCTCAATGATTGGCGGATTTGGATATCGCGTATTCGCGACACCGCTCTATCAACCAGGAGAGACACTCAATCCTACCTGTGGACCATCGACGACTGACTGTACTGTTTCAGTTATGGGTATCACTACATCAGGAACTACAAATTATTTAATCAAATGGGGAAGTGCAACTGCGGGCACAAACAGTGTTGTGTATGATGATGGAACAAATGTTGGAATAGGAACCGCAACACCTCTTTCAAAATTGGACATCTTACCTACGGGAACTTTTTCTGTTGCAGGAGTGTCTGGTGTCACTACTCGTGCACACACTGTGACACTCTCAGGAGTTGATCCAACAACATACGCAACATTTTCTGCAAATCAAATCGGGGCGCTTACATTAGTCGGAACAAACGCAAACCAAACAGTAACAAACGCCGCAGCTCTTCATCTAACTTCTGCTCCGGTGAAATCAACGAACGTTGCACTTACGAATACACATGGATTACTCATCTCAGCTGGTGCTGTGTCGACTGCAACTAATTCTTACGGTCTCACTGTGAATGCGCAGACTGGTGCAACGAATAATTATTCAGCAGCGTTCTTGGGTGGCAATGTGGGAGTTGGAACAGCAACACCTGAAGTACGATTAGATGTGCGCACAAGTTCGGATGGTCAGATTGCATATTTCATTGGAGCAAGCCAGCATGGCGTTGTGTATGGAACAAATACGGCTGCGAGCGTTGCGTATCTTTCATCTGCAACATCACTTACTTCTTTTGGTTTTGGTATTAATGGTAACTATGATGCGTGGCATATTGCAACTAATAACAATATTGGTCTTGGAACAACATCTCCGAATGCCAACCTACAAGTTGTGCAACCAGACGCAGGGACTGGAACAGTGACGGTATTGGCAGGCACTCCAACAACAGTCACAGGTACTAATACGCAATTTACAAATACGTTTAAAGTGGGAGACACTATTACAATAAGCGGGGAATCTCGAGTGATTACTGCTATTGGGAATAACACAAGTCTTACGGTGGGTAGTTCGTTTTCAGCGGTAGCAAATAGTGCATATAGTCTCACCGGTGGAACACGATTCGCTGTTCTCGGTAATGGTAATGTTGGAATTGGAACAGTATCTCCTCTGTCTAAATTGCACATAGCAAGTGCTCCAACGGCATCGGCAAATTATGGAACATTCTCTGTTGGAGGTGGTGCGTTTGATGGTGCAACAAGTGGATTTTTTACTGGTACTGCAAGTGGTACAAGTATTGCGGTGAATGAAGCGAGCGGATTTACTGGGAATTTGATTGATCTTCAAGTAGGGGGAACGTCAATGTTTAAGGTTACCCAGGCCGGCGAAATGTCTGGTGTTGGCTTTAATGCGTCGTATTATACTTCTGCTGGAGCGAATGGATACATCATTACAGGTGTTGGTCGCCTCAAGTCTGGTGGTGGAAATGGTATTTTTCAGCTCACAAATAATGAAGAAAATGATTTCAGTAGAATTCAGTTTGGTGGTAGTACGTCATCCTTCCCCGCGCTTAAGCGTAGTGCGAATGGTCTTGTTGTTCGTCTCGCTGATGATTCTGCGAATGCGCCACTTACTGCAGCTCGTGGTGCGTTCACTTCAGTTCCTACTGCATCAGCGAGTCTCGCAACACTCTCTGTTGGTAGTGGTGGATTTGGAGATGCTTCGACATCGGGATACTTTAATGGAAATTCACTCGGAACATCTATTGGTGTAAACGAAGTAACTGGATACGAAGGAAGTTTGCTTGATTTACAGGTTGGTGGAGTTTCGAAATTTAAGATTGATTACAACGGTAGTCTTAATCCTGTTAATGGTGTAGGAACTCTCGGGACACTTACAAATCGCTTTGGGGCTATTTATCTCCAGAGTGGACTTTTCAATACAAACAATGCGATGCTTTTTGAGACGACAATGTCTGGGACTGGTGGAAATGGTTTTAAATTCCAAAACTCACTTACGACAAATGGTACTGCGAATAATGATTTTGTTTTTATGGCTATTACAAATACCTTTAACCCAACATCTGGTGGCGCAAAATATCATGATATATTGCTTGACTCTGAGATTAGTCAGACAGGAGGAGCGAATGGTGTGACATCTAGTATCACCATTCGTCCGCATATTTCGCTTGTTGCTGATTATCGTGCCATTCATATTACTCCTTCAGATGAACAGAATGCTACAAATTTTTACGCTGTATATATAGCAAACACAGAAGGGTATGGTATATATCAAGATGGATCTACTACTACTAATTACTTTGCCGGTAACCTTGGTATCGGTGATACAACTCCTTCCTTTAAACTTGACGTTGCAACTGACGCATCCTCAACCTACTCTGCTAATTTCTTCAACGATGGTAACAATGACAACCGCTACGGTATTGTCATCCAAGCAGGTGCCGATACACCAAGTGCAGGGAAATGGATTCAATTTAATGATGGAGATGGAGGCGATGTCGGATCTATTTGTTATACCGGTGGACAAGCCAATGTCTGTGCGCCATCTGACGAACGATTGAAAAATAATAACCCAATTACCGATACAACTATTGGTCTTACTGACTTGATGAGTATTAAAGTTAGAGATTTCTATTACAATGCAAATCCTGAAAATCTCGTGCATGGTTTCGTTGCACAAGAATTATACGAATCATATCCTGATGCGGTGTTTGCACCCACAAATCCAAATGAATATTGGAAGGTGAGCTATAGTCAGCTCACTCCTCTTATTGTGAAATCAATTCAAGATTTGAATATTAAAGTGGAGGGAATCAGTGCTCTATTTACATCGCAGGCGGGTGTCCTCTCTATGATGTCTGATTTCTTTAGTAGTGTTGTTGTTCGAGTGTCTGGCGGAGTTGCCGACTTAAAAAATATTACCGTTGAGACACTAAAGATTGGAAAAGAAAACAAAAGAACAGGTATCATTTTTTATGACGAGACAGACGGTACACCGTATTGTTTCTCTATTATTGATGGAAAGCCAACAGCAACAAAAGCAGAAAGTGGTGAATGTAGTGTGATCGAAATTACTCCTCCGTCAGATGAAGAAGGTGATACAAGTAACACAGGAGGAGGTGTTTCAGGTGATGGGAATGATGCATCAGGAAATAGCGACGTATTGCCTCCGGATGATACAGATGATACCGTTGTGACAGATCCTCTTCCACCAACAGATCTACCACCTTCGGATGAAGAAGAACAAATAATTTCTTCTGACGATACGACCTCGAATGAAAATGATACTCCACCTGAAACACAAATCCCATAAATCATACTCAGATATTTTGTTTTAAAAAATAAATAAAAGATATACACACACTAACGCGTGATTGTTCATGATATACTATAGTCGTATTATGTCTGTAGAGAACAATGAAAAATTTATTTCGTTTGTGAAAAAAGTTTTAGTTTTACTAAAACCGCGATTTTCTCCGCGATATATTGCGTACACAGCGCTCACTGTTTTCTTCGTCTTTTCACTCGTGCGTATTGTGTCTGCGACCACACCAAACCCAGGACACCCATGGACAGAAGTCGGTGATGGAGTAGTCGTTTTCAGTACACCAACAGTTGCACGAACATACACACTTCCTGATGCAAATGCGACTATTCTCACAACGAATTCAGCGGTAACTATTGCACAAGGTGGTACAGGTCAGACCTCTGCAAATTCGGCATTCAATGCACTTGCTCCATCGCAAACAAGTAACTCAGGAAAAATTCTTACGACAGACGGTGTTGATACGTCATGGGCATCACTCTCGTCACTTGCTATTGTGAGTGGTTCTGGGACGCTTAACTATCTCACCAAGTTTACTCCAGATGGTGTAGCTATTGGGAATAGTTTGATTTTTGATACAGGTACAAATATAGGCATCGGCGACACATCTCCACTCTCACTCTTTACCGTCGGTGCTGGTGACGCATTCCAAGTCAACGCCTCAGGTGCAATTGCAAGTGCTACAGGCATCACTTCAAGTGGCACAATTAATTTCTCAACACTTACCGCATCGCGTCTTGTATTCACTGATGCTTCAGGAAATCTTGTTTCAACAGGCACCTCATCATCAGTTGCAAGTTCAGTCTCTGACGAAACAGGATCAGGTGCACTGGTCTTTGCAAGTTCACCAACACTCACGACTCCAAACTTAGGTACACCATCAACACTTGTTCTCACAAATGCAACAGGACTACCACTTACAAGTGGTGTCACAGGTACACTTCCTGTTGGTAACGGAGGTACAGGA
>Ga0172380_10001666_pt1 | contig 37885 bp, 45 predicted proteins | sample Leawe162metaG_FD_119747 | JGI IMG/M metagenome (GOLD analysis project Ga0172380, IMG submission 119747) | Leachate microbial communities from a municipal landfill in Southern Ontario, Canada - Leachate well 162 metaG | ecosystem: Engineered > Solid waste > Landfill > Unclassified | place...
TGAGTAGGGTAAATGGGAAATTGGGAGCCGTTTGGGTAGGGGTTATTTAGATTTAAAATAATTTGTGTTCAGGTGTTAATAATGGTATGATGTAGGCGTTGGTTAGGGTTGATTAGGGGTTGGCTTGACTGGGATTAATACATACGAGGAAATAAAAAATGAACACACAAACTGAAAGTAAAAGTAATAAAAAGGGTTATACTGATTATCGGATTACTCTGCAAGATGGTACAGTTCTTAGGGCGGAAAGTTGGGGGGAATTGTTGTTTAAGGAAAGAGTTTGGGAGGAGCTGGGAGTTAAGGTTTAGGGGGGTTTTATGGAAGAAGAACTGAAGTTTAACGCTTTTGATTATAGATTAATAGGAAAAGATGATGATTAAGAAGAATGAGCTAATACTTACTTTAGTTTTTGGCGGAATTATTGCTGTTTTGTGGTTAATTGGACTGGGGTTTTAGTACATTTTGTTGTTAAGTTTTGGTAGGAAGATAAGATGAAAGAGGAAGAGTTAAAAATTTGTGTATTTTTGAATGTTAAACATGGTTATGAGGTAATTGCAGAAGTGGATAGTTGGTATTGTAGGGATTCGGGGTATGTTAGGGTTTCTGAGCCGGTTTTAATTAAGTTTGTTCAGCGGGGGGAAGAGGAAGTTGTTTTGGAGAAGGTTAAGAGTTTGGATAGGGAAATTGAAGGGATAATGGGGGAGGCTTTGAAGGAGATTGAAGGGTTGAAAGAAAGGAAGGCGGAATTGTTGGCTTTGGGAGGGGCGGTAGTTAAAATATTTGATAGGAAATGAAGTAATTAAAAATTAAGAGGAAACAAAATGATTGGAGCGGAAACAAAAACAAGCTACAAACTTTTCGTAGATAGGATAATCGACTTAGGAGAGTAAAATGAGTCTTAAGACTGAGAGTGCTGTAGTAAGAGCCGCTGATGAAAGTAATGACTTAGCTGCTATGATAAAAAGAGTATTACTTCTTTGGAGATTGTATGCAAACGGAATAAATCAGGTTACAGTTCCTTCTAAGGAATTTATAGTCTTCCCTCTTCCTACAAAACTTGAGAAGAGTGGCGTTCTTTTGGTTTCTTGCGGAGTAATAGCCATAGAAACTAGAAGTTTTGATGTTCCTGTGTATTATCAGCCTGATTCTGACTATTTTTCTGAATCTTTTGGGATTGATAATTTAAACTACATGAAGGTAGAGCAGGAAAATTATCAAATCGAAGTAGTTATAAATTTTCCGTTGTCTTGGTTATTTCTGGAAAAAGAGAGTTTAATAGAAGTAATTAAAGGAGTTAGGAAATGTTACGAAAGATCAGAAAAGGAAAAAATGTTATCCAAGGAAGAACAAAACTTAAAACTTCGCTTAGAAGCTATAGAACAAACTAAAAACATTTTAAAAGAGGAAAGAAAATGAGAGAAGAAGAAACTTATCACTAAAATTGAACAAGACTCTAAGTCTTAGGAGTAAATAATGGAAAAATATATAAATGATCTCAAAAAACCTTGTTATCGTGGCGTTACTCCAGAAACACCTTTTAGTTTTTTAGATTTTTACGAAGTCCCAGAGCAATTTGACTCAGATATACAATATGCTCTGCATACAAACCTTGGAAGTCTAACAGTTCTTGATAGAATGACGGGGTTTGGGGTCAGAGATACTGAAACAGGATACAGATCACTGGAAGGGAAATTTTGGTTAGCGTCAGGCGGCTATGATGTGCGGGAAAGTGGAGTAGAGACGATACAAGAAGCTATTGATTGGGTTAAGAAAAATGCTAATACTTGTGTTGGAAGGTAATTTTAAACTAATTAGGCAATTAAGAAGTTACGGCTTCAGTAACCAAACCAATCAACTTTAACTAGAGAAATAAAATGTCTTCACAATCTAATAAATTACATGTTAAATTAAGTTCAGGAAAAGAAGTAACTCTTCCGATTTCTGCTAATTACCCACTTCTAACGCAACAAGAAATATTCGACTGCTTTTGTTCTTGGTTTTTTAGAGAAAATTATATTCCTTGTGTTAATGAATTAGGGGAAATAGTTTATAAAAACACTAACAACGCTTGTCCAATTGGAATCTTTCTTCCAGATTTAATGTTTAAGCCAGAAATGAATAAAATGTCTGTAGATACTTTGGTTTATAACTATTTAGCAGAAAACTCAAATATACGTATTCCGGGATTCTTTGTCTCGTACGAAGATTTACTTTCAGCTTTACAAACTTGGTTCGACGATTATGGCTATTCTTGGCGAGAAGATGTTAAAGAATTTGGAGAAACTTCCCATATTCCGCAAAGAACAATAACCCTTTTAAGGGCAATTGCTTGGGATTTTAAACTTAATGAAGCCTTTTTAAACAAAGGATTAAACAAGCAAAAAAAGTTTAATTTTTTATCTTTTTTGGGAAAAAGTTTATTATTTTTTATTAAACTGTTTAAAACGACGGCAATTGTTTTTTTAATTTATGCTTTGTTTAGCTGGTTTACGTCCGCTAAAGCAGATAAAGCTCCAAGTAACTGTATTAACAAACATATTTGCTTAAAGTTTGACTCGAAGCGTCGTTGCGTCTTCTGGGCTAAGACTAAAACAGGAAAGTTTTTAACTTGTGGAAAATGAGATGTTAAAGTTAACAATGTTAGAGTTTTGCTTATTGGCAATTCTACAAGAAAGTGAGGAAAAGGTAAAAGCGGCTAGCTTACATAGGAAGTTAGAAATAAGACTTATAAATGTAGATGTTTCTATTTTTTCGGTACATGTTTGCTTACATAGAATGGTTAAGAAAGGGTACATTGCGGTGGAAGCTGAACCTAGAGCGCAAGCTATTAAACGCTCAAACCTTCGTTATAATTTACTTCCAAAAGGTAATACCTTATTGGAATTTGCGAAACAAAGAATTAAAAACCTTTATTAAGGAGAAATGTTATGCTTATGTTAGTTGGAGGACTCTTTCTTTTTGCGTTTGGTATTTTAACTATTCCACATTTTCTACCAATTGTTATAATTTTTGCCTTAATAGGGCGAATATTTTCGTCTGATTCGGAGCGGTAGGACATGACTTCTGAAAAAGTTCTCTTAGAGTTTAAAACTTTTATCGCAGGACTTCCTTGTTTAATAAAAGTAACAAGATTTTTTAAAAAGAAAGGAGAGTTTTCTTCTCAATCGACTAGCGAGGAGGATTATTATGGTTATGTTGAGATTGAATACGATATTTACGACCGGAAAGGGGTTCTTGCTCCACAATTTGAAGAAAAATTAACTTCGGTTATGAGGGCTGATTTGGAAGAAGAAATTTCAGATCGTCTGGACGAAGAAAATTACAACAATTAGGAAAAGAAAATGAACAAAAAGAAAGTTAAAATTTTAATACTTGGGGAAAGCGAAGTGGGAAAAACTACTTTTGGTAAAATGCTTTCAATTGTTTCAGGAGAGGAGTTAAAATTCGCGGATACTTCCACTATTTGGCTTGAATGGGAGTTTCCTTTCCTAAATAAACAGGGAAAAGATTGTATTCGGACTTGGCAAGAGGAAAGAAGGTCTTCTGACAAAAATATCGCTTCTCAAGCTAGAGAAAACTTAACAAAATTTTACGATGCTTACGGAAAAGAAATCGCTGAAGCTATTTTTACTAAACTAGACATTTATGCTGGAGCTAGGCAAGAAAGCATAGTACAAACTTTGCAGAACTTTTGTGAAAAAGAGAACTATAGACTTTTTTGTATCTATTTAAGTAAATGTTCTTTCCCTCTTGAGCAAAACTTACAAGCAATCTACAATCAATTTACTTATCGGCATAAGGTGTACATTTGGCGAAATTATAAAAATCTTAATTGGCTGGAAAGATGGCAAAGTTTTTCTTATTTTAAGAAAGAATGCGAGTTTTTATTACAAGAGTTTCAAGCTGCTGGATTACTTTCAGAAAATAAGAAATCTTTTTTACAAAAAGCTAAAATTCGCCTACAATTGTTAAGGAATTTTGGAATATGAATAGTTTTTTCTTAGTTTTCTTGTTTGGGTATCTTACCCCAATACTTTTAGATTTTCTTATTCCAGGACTTACAATAAAGAAGCTTATAATGTTCCTGCTTACCTTAAGTTTCTTAGTTTATATTTTTTCTCATATTTAAAACAATCATCATGCTTAGTTTATTCTTTTTACTTTTAATAAGTTTGACAGTCTTTTGGGGAATTGTTATTAATTACTCTTGGACTACTGGAAAAATTTCAGAAATTGCCGTTCTTTTTCTTCTAATAATAATATTAGGTTACATTTACACGGAAGGAATCGTTTCTTTAAAATACAGAAACGGATTTTTACTTTTAAACTCTTATTACTTGCTTTGTAGTATTGTTCCTATTCCTGGAAAAGCATTAGTGAAGATATTTTCTTGGGTTTTAATGTTAATATTATTTATGACTTTTTCGCTTACCATAACTGTAATAATTTAAAAGTAGTTAATTTTTACTTCCAGCCTCCCATAAACCGGAGGCTTTTTATCGTCAAAAATAAAGGAAAACTCATGGCCTTAACTCATCAACAATTTATGGAAGTTATTAGTCTTATTAATCAAACTTCTTCAGCTCAAAGACAAGATATTGTTCAAAATCTTATGCTTCATAGAGATTCGATTCAGAATTTACTCGGAATTGTTCCTTCTGAAATGCAGAAAATACTAGACGGAGCAAAACTCTCAACAAAAGAAAATACTTTCATAGAAGTTGTTAAAGGGATAATGGCTTATCGGGAAACGAATGGAACTTCTAGCCAAAATAAGAAAAAGTATCAAGCAATGGGTTTAGTTGACGATCAGCAAAATGCCTATGAAGCCCTTATGCGTCAATCTACAATTCTGGATATTATTAAGAAACAAGAAGAAGTTATGAAACTTCGTCATGGAAATAAGAAAGATGCGGAAGAGTATTTAAGTGTAGAAGTCTTAACTCCAATTTTTTCCCAGGGCTTAGGAAATGTAGTTTCTCAACTTCGAGCCGCTGGAATGCTTAATCCAATTCTTATCTCCGCCGTTAATAAATGTATTGAAGAAATTTTACGAATTGGAAAAGCTTTAATTTCCGAAGCAAATGAAGAAATTGGGACTTACTTAACAGAGTACGAACTAAGCGAAGAAAAGTGGGAAAGAACTATGGAGGACTTAAAGCAAGCTCAGATAATTTTACTGGAAATGGAAATAAAAGAAGGGAAAGAAGGAGAGGGGTTATGAGTCTTGCTCGATATGCAGCTAAAAGATTCCTAGGAAAGTTAATTTGTGGGCTTTTTAAACCTTTAGACACGAGATCGAGTATTACTTGGGCAAGAGATAATATTAATCTTGGTTTAGATACTACAACTATCGAACCTGGAAGATTCGATGCTTTAGTATTCCCGGCATTAGAATACGTTTATAAATGTTTAGATAATCCATTTATTCCAGTAATTTACTGTATTAAGAGTGCTAGGTTTGGCTGGACAACGGCTACTCTTGTTTGGCTTACACATACAATAGTTGAATGGCCTAGAAATGTTCTCTTTTGTTTCGGAACAAAAGACGCTGCGCAGAAGTTTTACAAAGATCAATTTGAAAGTTTCATTGCGGGTATTCCAGCTTACTTAAAAAGTATAAACATCGGTAAAGCGTTAAGTAAAGTTTCTTGGAATCATACAACTTTTTACGGAGGAGTTTTAAGATTCATTTCAACGCGAGTAATGACTAATGTAAAAAGCACTAATGCCCCAATTATTATCATGGAAGAGCCGGATAATAATCCGAACGACGTAAATCAAGAAGGAGATTTAATCTCTAACTTATTTCAGCGGATGAAAAATGTCCCAATCGTTCTTAGAAAGTTTATAGTCGGAGGAACTCCTACTATTGAAGGTTTAAGTCGAATAGCCAAACTTATGTCTTATTCAAATGATATGGTCTTTCGAGCAGTTTGTCATCATTGTTCCGGCTTCGTAGACATGGATCATACTTTCTTTAATTACTTTACTTGGGGTATGTTTCCAGACGGTTTTGAACATAAACAATACGGAAAGTATGATCCGAATACAGTAATCTGGCTTTGTCCACATTGTGAGCAGGAATGGAGTTTCGAGCAGAAGGCTAAAAACATTCTTGAAGGAAAGAAGTACGGATTTATTGACCATACCGGAGAGTTTTCCTGCGGATGGCATCCTTTGCAACCAGATATTACAGAAATCTTCGGTTTCAGAGGAAGTGAATGTCTTTCACATCTTCCGCAAAGTAACTTTATAGAAATGAGTAAAACAATTCTTGCCGCAAAGTTCGCCTTAAGCAAAGGAGACGAAAGCTTAATGACTTCCGTTATGAATAACATGTACGGGTGTACTTATCGGGTTAGTAAAACTTCTGTAAGTAAGGAACTTTTAGAAAAGTATTACTCAAACTTTCTTCCAAAAGTCGCTCCTTATGAAGCAATTATGCCCTATCTAGGAATTGACGTTCAAAGAAACAGACTTGCTTTTACTATTTGTTGTGCGGGAAAAGATTCTAATGTCTATGTAGTAGATTGGTTTGAAGAGTTTGGAGAACCTTGTTCCTTTGACTCTTCTCTTTGGCTTGACGCTACTGCTATTGTTCGTAAAGGAATACAACATATTTCAGGAATAAATTTAAACTTTCAAGGAATTATTATTGACTGTCAAGATGGGATTACTTCAGAATATGTATATCGCTGGGTAGCGCAATTACGAACTTTAGGCTATCCGGTTTTTGCTGTTCGCGGAGTTAATAATTTACGCCTTTCTTCCGATCCTATCTTTTCTCTTCCAAGTTCTACCATGAATTTTGGGCAAAAAGCTCAAATTAAAACTCTTGCAGATACTTATGGAATTATTCCTTATCAAATGGGAACTCACGCCTGTCAGAGTAAGGTAATGCTTTGGCTTGAAAATACAACTAAGAAAGAACTTTCAGGGGAAATGAAAATTTCTGAATGCTTATACTTTACAAGGTATGAAAGGGACGACTTTTTAGATCAAATGACTCCTTGTGTTCTTGTTCCACAAAAGATACAGGGACAAAGTATGTACAAGTGGGAACTTCCAAGCGGAAAACGAATGGAAGCTTTAGCTTGTGTTAAGATGTGCTTTTGGGCAATGACGAAAGATGGAATATTTAATTATCGTGATGTTGAATGGGAGAAATTATCAAAAGCTATTTTAAGCTAGTTTTCAACTGTTAAAAATCAAGACTTTATAACTAAATTATCCTATGATATACTTGACTCATCAAGTGGGTGCTTGGTGTTCATTGTTTTTTTCCTCTAGGGTGTTTTTATGGATGTGGAAAGGTTAGGAAAATTTATCATTGAAATATGGGAAATTGATCAACCTATTCCACATCCTTTTTTTAAGAATACTTTTCTAGGTTTCTTCCTTTCAAAAGAAGAAAGTCAAACTGAAGCAAATAACTTCATCCTCCTGCTGCAAAAAACTCCACATTTTTTCCTTATTAAAAATTCTAAATGTTTTGAAATTTTATTCTCCCTTTACTGTTACTTCGGAGAGGAAAATTTCAAAACTCAAGATTGCTTTAAGAAAATTTTAAGCCGAGATTTTTCAATTTCATCTTATCAGAGTTTCTTAACTCAATTCCTACGAAGGCAAGAAACTAGAAATAGTTTACGTTTATTTTCCCAAACTTGGGTAACAATTAGAGAAAGGGAAATACAATGGCTGCAACAATAGAAGAATATCAGTCAGAACTTGTAATAATTAATACGCAAATTTCCTACATTTACAAGAACTTACACCTTCAAAGACTAGAAATTCAAACTGTACACGGAAAAACAGTAATTCAACACGCCAATTTTGCTGACGTTTTGAAAACTTTACAAGCACGGAAAGCTTGGCTGGAAGACGCTATTGCAGCACTTGAGGGAACGCTTAATTCAATTGTGGATACTTCAAGAACTCCTCGCGCTATTCCTTTAGTTTATCGAGGTTAATATGAGCAACGTAACCTCTATTTTCTCTGACCTAAAACTCCTATTCCAAAATATGGGAGGCTTTTCCGCAGCCTCAACAAATTTTAAAACTCAACATAGAAAAACTTTAAGTGATTCTGAAGACCCTGTAGCTGCGGAAAAAGAATTTCTTGTTTCCCGTATTAGGCACTTATATTGGAATAATACTTTAACGCAAAATGCTGTTGAGAGTTTTGTTGCTAATTTAGGAGGCTTAGAAGTTATTTTCGTTGATGAGAAAGGTTCTGAAATTCCCTTTTGGGCAAATGCTTGGAAAACTTTCTCTGAAAATATTTCTTACGATGGGTATGGAAATTTTGCTTCATTGCAAACAATGGCAAATAGGACATTTGCTGTTGAAGGTGATTTCTTTGCTAGAAGGGTAAATGTTTTCGAGAAAGAATTTGTTCCTTTTCAAATTGAGCCAATCTTTTCAAACAATGTTCCAATAAATTATTCAGAGTATACCGAACAAATCTATTATGGTATTGGTTTTAAGAAAGGAAAACCAGACTATTACCTTGTTAAGCCCTGGAATAAGGACATTCCAGCGGTTTTAAAAGCTTCAGAAACTTGGCCTTATGGATATGAAGTTATCCCTGCGGATAAAATGATTCATGTTTGGGATAAGAAATTTCCAGAACAGAAACGAGGATTGCCGTTACTAACTTCAGTTGTTACTCAAGTTTGGCAACATTCAGACTTAGAAACAAGTACAGTAACTAAAGCAGTAAACTCTGCAAGTTTTTCTTATACCGCGAAACAAGATGGAACTAATCCAGATTTTCGCCCCGATCCTTTAACAACTATTCGGAACGGAGTTAGAGATGCTGAGGAAGTTACTGGAAATAAGAAAACTCCTGTCCAATTTTACGAAACAGACGCTGGGCAAGTTTTGCATGGAACTGGAATGGATATTCAGTTATTGCAATCGGAAGGAATTAAGACCGGCATTAATGAAATGCTTGAAAGAATGCAAAAACTTATAGCAATGACTTTATGTTCGGCAAGTTTTCAAGTTGACGGAAACAGTGCGGAGTATAATTATTCTTCAATGCGGGCAAGTTTAGTTGCTATTGATTTAAAACTTTCCTTACTTAGAAAGACAGTTTTCGAGCCGCAATTAGTAATGAAGATTGTAAATTGGTGGCTTCCTGCAATTGAAATAGATTACCCAAACGAAGTAAAACCTAAAGTTCTTCTTCGTTATCCTAAAGCTGTTGTTCCAAACTTACTCGAACAAATGAAAGCTTTGGAAATTGCTCTTAAAAATAGAATTTACCCAATTAGTAAAGTTTATGACGATTTAGACATTGCTCCAGAGGAGTTTAATAACGAAGTTCAGCAAATTTGGGAAGAGTTTACTAAATTAAAAGAAACTATGGGAGCTTTAACTAATGGAAACTAGATCAATTTGGACTTTATTTGGTATTTCAGAAGAAAGTATTAAAATTTTACTCGCCTATACTAGCGTTATAATTATAGCTTCTTGGGGCGGGGTTAGTGCTTATTTAATAAAAATTAAAAGATTTGATCTTAGATTTTCTATTTCTGAGTTAATTGGAGAAATTGTAATATCAAGTTTTATCGGTTTTACGGTAGCTTTGTTATTAAAAAGTGCTGGCGCTCCTGATGGAATTATCTGGGGAAGTGCTGGACTTTGCGGACACATGGGAAGTCGCGCTATTTATTTATTAGAAATTCTTACTCTTCGTTATGTTAAGAAAAGTCTTAATTTGGATTTAAAAGAAGAAGAAATAACTAGCGTAACAACAAGACCTTTTAATCCTACAGATAAGGAATCTAAAGGAGAAAATAATGGCTAGAGTAGCAGTTTTAACTATTTTAGGAAGTCTCGGGAATTGGCAATATGAAAGTTTAACCGAAGCTAGTTCTTATTTCCTTCAGCAGAAAGCTTATGCTGATTCTGCATTCTCTACAGGTCAAACTCTCTATTCCTGGGAATTTCCTCCAGAAATTATTATCTTAAAAATAAATAGTCCAGGAGGAAGTACTTCTGGAATGTTCGGAGCAATGGCTTCAATTAGAAGTTTATCTGAAAGCGGGATTCCAGTTTTAGCTGTTGGTGTTGGGCATGTTTGTAGTGCTGGGTACTCTTTAGCTTCGCAAGCAGATTATATTATTGCTCTTCCCGGATCGGAATTTGGAAGTATTGCAGTTGCGGCAAGTTGGGAAGACGATTCCAAACAAAGAGAAAAAGATGGGATTACTGATTACTTTTACTCAACTTCCTCCGACAAGATAACCGGAATGCCTGGAGAGAATAAAACTCCAGAAGAAATAAAAACTTATTTAAAAACTTCTGCTGATACCACTTACGCAGAAATGTTAACAAGATTAGAGAAAGCAAGACCAGGAATCACGCAAGAAGTAAATAGATTAAATGGGGGAAGTTTCCTGGTAAAAGAAAACTCTACTTCTCCTCTTTATGACTTTGTAGCAACTTCGTTTGAAGAAGTTTTATTAACTTTACAGGAAACTGATATGAAAAATTCGAATTTTAAAAAATTCTTTATGGGGGGTAGTGTGGGAAAGATTAGCGCAGAGCAAAAGGGTTCTGTTGTTGCGACAATACATTCTACCGCCGAACAATTACAACAACAAGCGACGGCTGAGGCAACAAAGCCAGAATCTATCGCTTTGTTAATTTCTGCCGCAGTAAAAGCAGCAATGCCGGAAATTATTAATCAAGCAAAGGTGGAACTTGCTGCTTCTATTGCTCCAATTAAAGCAGAAGTTATTCTTCCGGCTGTGGAAAAGACAGAAGTAGCCTCCATTGAAAGCTTAATTACTTACGCAAAGGCTAAAGGTATTGATGCAGAAACAGTAATGAATGTTGCTTCTCTTGGCTTAACTCAAACTCAAGCAGAAAAAACCTTACTTCTGGTTTCAGCAAAACAAGATGCTAAGTTTTCACAAGCTAATGAAGGCCAAAAAACTGTTGCAGAAGTTGAAGCTTTACTTAGCGAAGGGGCAAAAGATAAAAACGAATCTTCCGCCGAAGCTATGGCGCAAGCAGTTCTTGAGTTCACTCAAGCCAAACTTAAAAAGAATCTTTCTTAATTAGGAGAATAAAATGCATACAAATTTATTATGGAATAAAGTTGCGGATTTATCCTCCGTTAGCTCAGATTCCGAAACAATTACCCTTACTTCAGGAGTTCCGAAAGGAATAATTAAAGGTTGCGAAATTGCTGCTAAAGTTGCTTCTGGATTTAAGCTAAAAAAGGGAACTCTTTTGACGGTCAGTTCTTCTGCTGCTGAACTAACTCCTCATACAGGATTTGCAGAAACTTATACTTGGGTTCTTGATGGTACTGTTACTCCTACAGCGACAGAAGATACGGTTTTAACTGTAGCTGGAGTTACGCTAACTTTCACCGGAGCAATGACTGTTGCTAACTTGTTTGCAGTTCTTAATGGAGCAAAACCTGGAGATACTGGAGCAACTTTAGCTGCAAAAGGAACTTCTGTAGCTGGCACTGGAACTTTAGCAGGTTGGTATCCTTTAACAGATGCAACTAATTTAACTATTCTTTGGGTTAGCTCAACTTCTGGCGTAAACGTAAGTGCTTTAACTTTTACTTTAGTTGATACCGCTGGTTCTCCAGTTGACCTTAGTTCTCATGTTACGGCAACAAATACAGCTTTCAGTTCTTCTCCTGTTTCAGCAATCTTAGCAACTGATGTTGATACTACAAGTACGGCTAAAACTTGCCCAGTATTTAAAGAACTAAAAGCTTACGCCGATCAAGTTGTTTTGTTTTCTGAGCCAGATACAGAAACAGAAACAGTTTATGGCTTAGTCCCTACTATGTTAGCTACCGGATTGTTCTCTTATGAGCAACTAGCTTTACGTTTACTTAATACCGAGTTTGAGATTAAACAATCTCTTACTTCACTAGCTTAATTAGGAGAATAAGATGGCTCGTCCTTTACCAATTAGTGATATTAATACAGCAAGTTTAATGCTGTATTCACAAAATGCTGTTGCCATTTGGCAAAATCCACCTAATCCGGCCTTAGGTTTTTTGTATAATAAATTTGTACAAAATGCTGGCTATACTCCGATGGCTAGGCAACTTCCTATTGCTATGGATGTTTTGCATGTTCCAGTAGCGGCTGAATTTGCTAATCCAAGAATGGCCTTACCTACTATTGATGGGAATGCTTCTAACATTACAGTAGTTAATTCTTTTCCTCTAAATGTTCCCTTAACTGGTTCAACTATTGATGAGTGGGAAGATGCTAACTTAATTTATTCGACTTTAGGACTAGGCACACAAAAGAATTATTCCGCTCATAATGCGGAAATTCTTGCCGGTCGTATGATGTTTGCCGAAGAAGCCATGAGAAATCGTTTTGAAGTCATGACTTTGGATATGATTGAGAATGCTAGAATTGCTGTAACGGGAAACTACACAGCTCCAGTAAGTAACGTATTTACCAGAAATACTGTTACAACTGTTGCTCAACTTGATGATCCTAATTATTCAGTAGCTAATTTAGTTACTTTAGATTCAGGAAACCTTCGTTGGGTAGAAGCTGACAATACGATGAATACCGCAGCTCATCCTGTAGAAAACGTACAACAAATGATTGCTTGTCAGAAAAGATTCGGAGCTGGCGGAGCTTCTGGTTTCGTAATGTCTCCTTTAGCTCTTAAAGCTTATCAAACAGACTTTGAAACAAATTATAAAGACTTAGCAACGACTACTTTATTGACTATGGGAGGCAATGTTGCTTTTGAATTGCCGACTTCTTTAATGCAAATTGGTTGGAGTTTGTTAGGTTATGTTCACGATCGCGCAAATAATTGGCAACCTTTGCCTGTTTACGGCGGAAGCTCAATTCAATATCGTGATTGGGCAGATTCTTCAACGAATAACGACTTCTTACCGACGGCTGAAGAGTTTTGTTTTCCGATTCCGAAAGTTCCGGTAATTGCACAAAAGTTTACTTATGTAGACTTGGCGGTATTCGCTGACGTTAGAGCGATGTATGCTGTGAACGTTTGGAACGACCCAGAAACAAAAGAAACTTACGGTAAAATGTTGCATAGAGGTTACTTATATCCAAGTACGAATCCTAATGCAATGCCTTATTGGATTGTAGGTTAAAACTTTGGGGAGAGGTTTTCTCCCCGATTTTTATTAAAAAGTTCTTATGGCTCTTATAGTTAAGCAACTAGACATTATCAGTCAAACCTATAAGTCAAGAGTTACAGCTCTTAGAGAAACTTTTAATAAAAATCTTTTCGAGTTAGTAAAGGATTGGGAAAAAACAGCATCTAATACTTATGTTAATTCTGAAGGTTTAGAAGGCTTTAAGAGAATCGTAGAAGTTATTCCTCTTTCCCGAAGTTCAGGAGGAACAAGGAAAACTATTCGAGCAAGAATTTTATTAACTGTTATTCCTCTTCCTTTAACTAATTTCTTTATTGAACAGCAAAGAGTATCTACAGGAAATAGTATTAATAGTGCTTCAGTTAGAAGAGGAAAGTATTCAGAAAGTAAAAAAGGAAGTTTTACCTCTTATGAAGATACGTTTACTAAAGCTAAAGTCCTGCGACAAGGGCAGCCAAGATTGGTTCAGCCTAAGGGAAAAACTGGAACTTTGGCAAGTGCTAACGGAATTAAAGCTTTTATGTATTCTCCAAGTAATCGAGTAACAGCTAAACCAGAAACTCCTTTAGGAATTTATGTAAGACTTCAAAGTAAGACTTGGCAAGGACAAGACCGACTTCCTACTTATAAAATTTATGCTCCTCCTTTAGCAATTTTAATGCTTTCTAAACGAGTTAGAAAACGAATTAAATTAGAACAACGAATCGAGAACTTACATGTTTAATTTAAACGCTGAAGGTTTATTGGAAGCTTCTGGGGCTTCTGAACTTAGGTATTATCTTTCTGATACTTTAGTTACTTATGGAAGAGTAGATTTTTATCTCTCTAACGAGCAAAATCAAGAAGTTACTAAATTTGAGGTAAGAGTTGCTTTAAATCAGAAAGAAAATTTTCCAGAAGAAAGTAAATTCTATGCTCAGGCAATTGAAGACAAGCTTCTTTGGTATTATCTTCAAGTCAAACAAATAGATAACGACTTTCCTCTTTTTGCAATCCTTTACTGCGATTTAATTAAAATGGAGACCGTAAGTTAATGTTATTTTCCTTAGAAGCTTATTTTTCTAATGTTTGTTCAATGCTAGAGTGGGAATTTCTAGGAATACAAGAGACTTTACTTTGGAATCCAGAAGAAGAAATCTTAACAGCTAAGAAAACTTTCTTAGCTTTAAATCCTAATCTTTACACTGGAAGTCGTTTATTTCAATATCCAGAAAAATTTCCTACAAGATTGGATAATCCTTATTTAACAGAAGGGGATTTACGCTATCAACAGGGAACTTTGTTAGTTACTGATAAGTATGTATTAGAGCCGGATAGAGACTACATTCTTTACCCTTTAATTGAAAATGAAAGTTTGCAAGACTTAACTAATACCTTACGCTCATTTAATTATCAAGATTCTTTACGCATAAATCTTGGAGAAGTTGTAAGTTCAATAACTTCAGACAGAATCTCACATCAAATGCAATTTTACATTCCGCTTAATAATGCTTTTGGGGCATAATATGAAAACTAAATCAGACTTACCTCCCTATCAACCAACAAGAAAGAAAATAAAACAAGAGGAAACTCCTTCTTGTTGTTTAGTGGAAATTGAAAAAACTATAGAAGAAGAGAAAGAACAAATTCTTTCTTCTGATTCTACTCTATCTACAACTAATCAGGAGTAAAAAATGGATTCAAATTTAATGCTTAACGCGACTCAGGTAATTCGCGGAAAAATACAAACTGTAGTAGGAGTTCCTGAAGACTTATCTACAAGTTTATGGCTTCCAGCTACAAATGTTACAGAAAATCCTCAAAATCCGGTAACTACACAAGCTATTTTAGCTAGTCCAGATCAAAGACCTATTATTAGCTATCAAACAGATAGTATTGAAGGTTTTGGGGCAGATACTTTTCTTTTTAGTGGGGAATCTTTTATTGGAAAAAGATATACGGCAAGAACTGCTACTGCTTATTTTCGGGCAACTTCTGGAACGACCATAACAGTTACTGCTGCTGATACTTTTGTATTAAACGGCGTTATAGCTACTGCTTTGACTACTCCTTCCACAAGTATGGCGGATTTAGTTGAACAATTTTATGAGTATGTTACTAATGGAACAACTCCAGGAGCTGATTACTCTTTTACTGGAACTTGGGATGCTACTTGGAATTTATACATTGGAACTCCAGCGACAGCTTCTGCTTATTTCTTGCTGGCGGCTTCTGATCCATTAAGCACCGTAACTCCTCCCTCGGCTTCTGGGGCTATTGCTGGAATTACTCGAACTGCTGTTACAGGAACAGGAACGCAATTAAATCTTCATCAGCTTTATCCTTTCTTAGTTTCTGCTGGTTTAAGTCCTACTTTTGGCTACTCTTTAGGTTTGCCAGAAACAGTATCAAATGCTGTAGATGAATCTTTAGCTTTTATTGATACTGAAAAACAATACTTAGCCGCTGTAAGTTCTGACTTAACTGCTACTAATTTAATTATCCAAAGATTAAATTCGATAAACTTAGGAACTGAAGGTAATACTTCTGTTGATACTTTGCGGACAGAGTTTGCAACTTTTAAAGCAAGAGTTTCACAACAACCTTTAAGCCTCAGAGCTTTAAATCAAGCAATTATCTCCGCAAATAACGACTTTAGATCAAATATTGCACAAGGTTTGTATTATGAAGCTGTTAGCGATTATAAGTTAGCTTTAGCTGATATTAATGGTGATGGTTATATTACCTTAACCTCTAGTTTAAATAATAACTTAGCCGTTACTATTCAAGGAATTACTGTAACTAATACGACGGGAAGTCCAGCCAGTGCTGCTGAAGTAGTAGACGTTTATTTAAATGGAACTTCCGGTTCATTAACTCGCTCTGGAACAATTACTTCTCCATATACTGCGGTAAGCCGTCCAGGAAACTTAAATCAAATTGGGTTTACTAAGACTGGAAGTTATGATGTTTGGGATATTACTTATTCTTCCACGATGGCAACTTTTTCTGCTAAAGTTACCTATCCTTTAGTTACAGTTTTTGTGACTGGCGCGGGAAGAACAACTGTTTCTGGTTTAATATCAGATTTAACTAACTCTAATGACGCTAAAACTATTACTTTCAATGCGTTAAAAGCAGATCTTCAAACCGCTTGGAATAAAGCTGTAGGAAATATGACTCCTGAGCAATCCGTTTATAATGCTGCGGTAAGTGGTTGGTTGGCAGACTTCAATACTTTCTCTACTGATGTTACTTTTTTACCTAGTTCTTTAGTTTATGTGTATAACTACATGGAAATTAACGATGATGGTATCTTAGGTTTAGAAAGAATGTCTATCCAAACTCTACGTTTTAACGAAAATGGAACTAGAGCTAAGTCTATTATTGCTACTGATGTTGTTGTTTCCTCGCTTGATTTAGCCATCATGGCAAATCAACCACCTCAAGTAAAAATGACTATAGTTGGAGAGCCTGTACTTGATGGAACAGACTTTATCGACGGAAGCATTGTAAACTTTTCAGAAGATCGTTTAAAATTAATGCCTGAAGCTAAACCAGGAACAATTACTTTCCAAAGTTTAGTACTTTCTAGTGATGTTTTCTTGAATGAAAACTGTCAAGTTCAAGAGTTTAACTTACCGAACTTTGCTGGAGTAAAGATTGACCGTATTACTACGATGAGTCAGAACTTCCATAAGGTTTCTGTCGAGCCTACGAATCGTAAAGCAAGTATTACTGTTATCGAAGGCGATTTATCCGCTGTAGTTGGTGGAATTTCTGATTACAAAAGTTTAATGAACCAAAAGTTTAAGTTTAAACTTGGTGTCGGGTCTCTAGCAGGTTTCCGCTATACTTTAAATATGGAAGGATTGCTAACTAACGATCAGCCAACTCAAGTACAAAATAGCGTTGCAGCAAGACAGTTAGAATTAACTGTAACTTCTGCTTCTCTTCGTATCTCTTAACCAAAAGGAAAACTAGGGGAAGGAAACTTCCCCTAATTCTTATGACTTATTACTCTTACCCACCAGTTGAGTTAATCTCAATTCAACATCAAGAACTTAAAATATATTTTGGTTTTCTTTTTAGAGCAAAAGAAGAGAAACAAAATATACTTTTAGAAGTTGGAAAATTGTTTCTTCCTGGAAGCAAAATTTCAGACCAGTATAGACAGGCAAAGAAATTAATACTTACTTATGTGCAATTTGTTCATGTGATAGAAAAGCCGGAAGAACATAAAAGAATTTTAGAGAATTTTTTAAACACTTTTCTATTTCAAGAAACTTTCTTTCCTACAACTTTTGAAATTTTTAAAATATTTCTAAAATCTGAAACAACTTTAACGGAAATTATTTTTGAGAACGTAATTTCTTGTTTAAAGTGGGAAAAAGAGCAAGAAAAAACTAAATTAAAACTTTCAGAAGAGGAAAAGAAATTAGAAGGTTTGATTGACTTTAATGCTTATGAGAAAGCTTTAAAAGCGGAAAAGGAACTTTGGGAAGGTTTTGAAGAAGAAAATTTAACTAAAACACAAAGCAATGAAGAAACTCCGTTTTTAGTCAAGCCTTTAAAACAAACTGAAGTTTATCCTTGGTTTGATTTTTATTTAAAAACTTCAGAAGAGACTGGGGAAGAATTATTTCCGTTATTTCCTGAAGCAGAAACTTACTTACGAACGCAACGAATACTTCCAGCGTTCATAAGCATGGAAAGAGGTCTTCCAGAAACCTTAGTTTGCGAATTCTGGAAACAAGAAAAAGAAGTAAGTTTGTTAGAGTTTATCGAATTTACTTTATTATGTCAACAATTTTTAATATGAGAAAAGAGAGAAAACGATGAGTAATATTTTAGACCTGCCCACGAAAGTTAGCTTAAAAGTCGAAGCCTTAATCGGTGATGATACTTTTCCTTTCAACATTGAATTCCCTAATTGGGATTATGCGGAAAAATTGGAAAAAGGAGAAGAGTTTTTCAAAACTTTGGAAGAAATTGATAAAGCGATTGCTGGAATTATTGAAAAAGCGAACGAAGCTCCAGCTTTAAGTAATATTGTTTTTGCGACTCTCGGAAAAGAAGTTCAAGCAATTGAAAACTTTAAGCAAGCAAAAGAATGGATTAAAAACAATGCTTTAGCTTTTACCGGCTTGTCGATTAAGATTTCTGAAGAAGAAAAGATTACTACTATTCGGAAAGAGCATGAATTATTCGGCGAAACACTTAATAACTTATGGAGTTATGATTGTTTCGTAACGGCAATGATTGGGCGAATTAGAAAGCATTTTAACCCTAGTATTTAAATTCTCCCCCCAAAAATAAGGAAATATCATGGCTACGAAAAAGATTGAGTTTGAGCTTATTGTCGATACAACTAATTCAGATCGTTCAGTAGTTCAATCAGAAAAAAGAATCCTATCACTTAATTCAAACTTAAAAGATTCCGTAGCCAAGATTGAAGTTTTTAAGAAAGCCTTAGAAACCGGAGGAAATAAGCTTCCAGCTTTAGACTTGTTAAAACAGTTCAAAGTAGAGCTTGCCTCCGCTTCTAGGGCGGTTAATTCTTTAAAGGAAAGTTCAGAAAAATCCTTTCTTAAAAATTATATTTCTGAAGCTAAAGCAACTCCTCTTCCTTCAAGAGTTTCTGGGATTGTTAATCCAGGGCAGGGAAGCACTTCAATTGGAGATATTTCAACAAAGAATTTGTCCTCTCTCGAAGCGGCTTATAAAGCTTCAGTTCTTAAAGGACAGGAGGCAATTTCTAAATCCTTAGCAAAACAACTTGAACAAGCACTTAAAAGCTCAAGTCTAAATCTTACACAAGCCGGAAGTACAAAAATTACTTCCGATTTAATCTCTCGCTTGTCTAATTTTCAAGCAGAAGGAAAACTTTCCTCTTCAATCCCTACTCGTCTAACTAATTATTTAAAAGAGACTGACCGTCTATTAGCAGAAAAGTTACAGCCTAAACATATTACTTGGGCTGACAATATGACTAAACTAATGGGGCAAAGCGCAACACAACGTTTTACTTTACCGAACGCACAAGCTTTATCTCTTGAAGAACAGCAAGCTGCGCTTCGAGAAAAAACTAAAAAAATAGTTGAAAGCTATAAAGCGTTCTTTAAAGAAAAATTAGTAGATTTAGATTCTTTAATCCTTAAACATTTACCTGTCAATCCATATCAATCAGCAATCGGAAGAAAACAAGAAGAAGTAACTAAGGCTAATACTCCACCTAAGCTTTCAAATATTGCTCAGAGGGCAACAAGTATTCATGCAGATACTTTATTAAACGAAGAAAAACTATTTAATCAGTATAAAGCTTTAACCCCAATTCAAGCTAAACTTGCGGAAATAGCTACCTTACAAAAACAATTAAATACTATTTCCCCAAGAGGAAATTTACTTGAGTTGTGGACAGAAACATCCAAAAGAATTCATGAGGCAAAACTTGCCTTAGAACAATATATTAAAACAGAAAATTCGTTAAAGTTTCAAAAAGGTCTTAATGATTCTGTTCTTCCTTTCGGACGAAAACAATTAGACCTCGCAAATTCTAAAGTATTTACAAAAGACACAAATACTGCAAGAGCTGAAGTTGAAAATAAGCAACTTTTAGATACGATTCAAAGAAGATATAATAATCTAATCTCAAGGACTGCGGCTAAGGTTGACGGAACAACTACGGAAGAAGATCGTAAGGCTTTACTTGCTAGGATGTCTATGCTTGGTCAAAAAGCGGAAACTTCTTTAGGACAAGCGAAGACTATTGCTGACGCAAAGCTTTTAACCGCTGCTTATAAGGATCAATTGGCTATTTTAAAAGAGCAAAGTTTAAAAGATACGGAAATTCAGCAAAAGTCTAAGGATATTGTTTCAGCAATTCATACAATACAAGGAGCTGGACTTTCTTCTTCTAATACACAAAAGTATATCCGAGAATTATTAGAAGCAAGAAATACTTTAACTGAGATTGATATGCTTCAACGTAAGCAAAGACAGTACGATACAAGAAATTCTCGCGCACTTTCTTATGGAGGAAATGCTCTTAATACCTTAGAACAACAACAACAATTAAGAATTGTAGAATCTAAATATGGAAACACAAGCTTACGCGCCATAGACTTAAACGAACAACAACAATTAGAAGCTCTAAGAGCTAAAGCTAGTAGAAAAATTTCTGCTGCAAATTCTTCATTACCTGGAAACGCTTCGCCTTCTGAACTTCAAAATCATAAAAAAATTATCGACGCTATTTCTTCTGCCTATGTTAGGCAATCTGACGCTGTTAGAAATAGTAGTCAAGCAATGCGGGATCAAAGTGCCGCAATTCAAGCGCAACTTCACGCAAGCACAAACTTGCTTGTTAAGATTTCGGAATATGTTATTGGTTATAGGTTAGTTAATTCTGTTGTTGAGAAAACAATTGGCTTCTTTAAAAATATTCCAGACGTTGGAGTTAAGTTTGAAAACGCAAAAGCTGTTTTCCAAGCTATGTTCGTTACAACTAAAAGTGTTAACGAGCAATTTACTTTCTTAGACGCTGTAGCGGATAGAACCGGAGCAAGGATTAGAAGTTTAAGAACAGAGTTTGGGGATTTTTCAGCTTCAGCTCTTGCCGCAGGGGAATCTGTAATTAATGTTCAGCAAAGTATGGCAGATTTGTCAGACGTTGCTACTGTAATGCATTTACCGGAAGAGAGAATTCATAGCGCTTTAGTTGCTGTCTCGCAAATGTACGCGAAGAATCAAGTAATGTCTGAAGAATTAAAAAGACAGCTTGGTAATACTTTGCCTGGAGCTGTAGCTATGTTTGCTAGAAGTCAAGGATTGAGTACAAAAGAATTACTCGATCAAATGAAAGCAGGACTTGTTAAGCCAAAAGATACTGTTCCGCAATTCTTAGCATTTTACAAATCTGTTTTTGCTCCACAAAATGCGTTTGAAACGGCAAGTCAAGGCTACTATGCTAATCTTGGACGTATGGAAAATGAATATATAAGACTTAGTGAGAGTATTTATAAGAAATTTTCTTCTAATTTAATAGGTGGGGTTAAAGTAGGAACTGACGCTTTAAAAACTTTACGAGAAAATCTTGATGGAATCTTGCTGGTTCTTAAAGATATTGGGATTGTTGGAGGAGCAGTTTTAGGTATAGCTGCTTTAAAAAGCGCAGAAAGAGGAATCGCTGGGTTGGCTTTGGCTTCCTCTATTAGAGGAGGAAGAGCTTTACCTAATCCGGCAATAGCTCGTCCAGCAACCCTTAACGCTACTAATCCAGCACATCTAGCTATGTTTACTACGGCTGGAGGAAATTTACCGCAATTTATCGCAAACATTAAACCTATAGTTCTTGAAGCTTGGCAAAGGTTTAGCCCGTTAGTAACAAAAGCAGTGAGTGCTTTAGTTGCTTATGAAGTAATTGCAGATAGGCTTAAAAATACTAAAATAAATTTGGGAGAAAATCTGGATGCTTCAGCTTTAGAAGTTTTTTCCTTAGAATTAGGAAAAGTTGGAGAAGCTTATAGTGCTTGGGTTAAATGGGCAGAAAAACCTCTATTACTTCAAATAGGACTTGATTCTTCTTCTTCGTCTTACAAAGCTTTGCAAAAATTATTAGATAACTTAGATTATTTAAATCCAGCTTCCAATGCCGAAAGGTTTAAAGGTTTAGTTTTACAAGGAACTGGACAGGCTTTAGACTTATTTACTCCTCAAAGCACGAAAGACGAACTTAAAGCTCAAAAACTTGCAGAAAGACAAAAACAACAAACCCAGACTCAATTAGAAGAAATGCAACAAGCGACACAAAAAATGCTTCTTGCTGAACCTGTTCACGCCGTCGAAAGTTTATTAGAAGGAAAGAACTTCACAAGAACTATTGATATTGTTGGAAAAGCCGTAACTACACAAATTAATGCAATCTCTCAACGTGCTAATATTGAAATTCAACGCTTAGAACAAAGAACTTCTAATTTGGATCGTAAAGTTCAGCTTGGTTTACTTTCTTACGGAGAGGCTAGAGATCAAAAATTAGCTGTAATAGATCAGAAAGCGCAAATACAAACCGAAGTTTTAAATAAAGAAAGGCAATATCAGTCAATTCAGCAAGGATTAATTAAACAATTTTCTGAAGGAAATACTAAACTTCAAGTTCTTGCAAGTAATGTAGCTAGTGCTACAGATGCTACCTTTAAAGATAAACAAATAGTATCTGGACAACAAGAACTTAATGTTAGAAATAAGCAAACAGGACAAGTCGAACCTCAGACTATTACAGGTTTAGGGTATTTCATTAATGAAGACCCTGCTTATGGGCATGTTCCAGATGTAAACGAACGTATAGCAGAACTTACTAAAGTTGAGAAGCAAAGAGGAATTTATGCACAACTTTTAGCTGAAAGTAAGGCTTCTGCGGATGAGACTGGGAAAATAGTAGATTTAAATCCTGGAATTACGACTAATCCTTGGCTAGGTTTACCGGCTTCAGTTTCTAGCTCAGCTATAAAGACTGATAATGAGAAATTAGCAAACGCTATAAAACTTAACACAGAGGCATTAGAGCAACAAACAAAATTATTTCAAACTCTTGGGGAAGAGACTATAAAAATTGACCAAGGAATAGGTAAACCTTTATCTGATGAAGAGATTATATATTCTTTTCAAAGAATAGCGCAAGGAGGAGATGGGACTTCTTCCGCCGAAACAGCTAAGAATGTTCAAGTAACAATGCAGCGTTTAGGAGAGTCTCTTAACGCTTTAATTGATAAAGAATCAGCTAAACAAGGAGTTCCTGCCGATTTTATTAGAAGTCTTGTTACGGCTGAATCTAAAGGAAATCGTTACGCAGTTTCTCCAACAGGTAATAAAGGACTTATGCAGCTAGGAGCTGGAGTAATAAAAGATTATGGAGTTACTGATGTTTTTAATCCTGAGCAAAATCTTACTGCCGGAATAGCTTATGCTGGAGACCTTTACCATAAATTTTCAAACACAAAAGGAGATTTAACTAAAGTTGCTGCTGGTTTCAATGCTGGACAAAATAATGCAGCTCTTACCGCAGGAAAAATGGATAAACTTCCGCCTGAAACTAAAAATTATATGAAAATTGTTGGAGAAAACTTTAAAGTTATAAATAGTTTCGGAGAAAATCTTTCTAACCTTGCTAAACTTCCTTTAAAAGATCAAGTTGTTCAAGCACAGTCTTTTTCTAAAGGTTTTCAGACTGCTCAAGCTATGAAAGACATAGATTTACGCCAAGAAAGCTCATTAGCCGCTAGGTCAGATAGTAAAGCAATGATTTGGGACAATCAAACTTTGGATGCTTTACAAGCTGAAAGAGATAAGCGTTTAGAGATTGCTAACTTAACACAAAGCCTTAAACCTCTTTCCCGGGTTGACTATGAAGCTAGTTTAAGAGAAGCAATAGCTACTAAACGAGACCTAACTCAAAAGGATTTATTAGCTCCAACAAATCAGCGGCTCTCTTCTCCAGAAATAAGCAAACAATTATTAGATTTATGGGAAAAAGATATTCAAAGTAAGCTAAAAATCTATGACTTTAATCAAGCTAGAGTTGATGTTGCCTCCCAAAAAGAAACTTTACAGTCTGATATTACAACCAAAACTAATAGTGCAGAATTTAAACTAAGTACCGTCGAAAGTCAGGTACAAATTCAGATTCCGCTTTTGCAAAAACTCTTAAAGTTCTTAGAAGAACAAGCCCCAAGTGAAAAAGCTAGAATTGCTTATGAAGTAAGCAGCGGACAGCTTTTACCAACTCAGGGAGAAAGTAAAAACAAGCAATTAGAAGCTGAAATTGCTGATCTAAAAATTCAATTAGCTTTACTTAAGCCTAGTCTTAAAGAAGCGCAAAGAGCTGACTTAGTTTCTAGGGAAAACGCTTTAGCTATTGTCCAACAAACAAGAATGAATACTTATGACTTTCAGTCTAAAAGCCCAAGCTCTCAAGCTTTTGAGCGTGGACAAATGGGGCAAAGTAGTTTACAAGTTGGAGTAAGAAATCATGAAGTTGTTATGTCAGATATTGGCGAAAGATTATCTAAAAACCAACTTACTAAAGATCAAGCTGATGAACAATTTGCACAACAAAGAGATCATTTATCACAACTTAAACAAGCTTCGGAAGAATATGTTAATTATTGGAAAGGAGAAGTTACTTCAGCAGTCCAGCAACCGTTAAAAACTATGCTCCTGGATTGGAATCAAGCAGAAAATTCCATGAAGCAAATTGGTATGAATATTTTAGGAAGTATTGCTGATAACATTACCTCCAGTTTAACAAAAGGAATAACGGATATGTTATTTGCTGCTGAAACTAAAGCAGCGGCAATGCAGGCTATTAGCTGGATTTCTGGAGGCTTCTTTTCTTCTGGCGGAAGTGTCCCAGGTTATGCTTCAGGGGGAGATACTTCCCTTAACCCTCAATTTATAAACTCTACACAAAGAATAAGGGGAGCAGGAACAGGACTTTCTGACAGCATTCATGCCGTTGTCCCAAAAGGAAGTTATGTTCTTAATGCAGAGACATCAAAACGAGTAAAACTTTCTAATGGCGAGATTGTTATTGATCCTAAGACGGTTAATAAGATAGGGAAGCATAAGCTTGATAAAATTAACTTTGGAGGAAATTATGCAAGCGGCGGTAGTGTTGGAGAAAGTGAATTTATTAATAACAGACAAACTAGACCAGACAGAAGCCCGAATCAAGTTACTCAAAAGCAAGGCGATACATTTAATGTTTCTATTACTATGCAATCTTCAGGAGATCCTGCTAAAGATGGAGAATTGGCTGCTACTTCTTTTATAGAGAAAGTTGCTCAAGTTACGGCAACAAAAACAGTAACACGTATGATGAGTACACATATTAAACAGCAACATAAAAAGGGGTAACGTATGTTAAATATTGACTTACCTTTGCCGGATAGGGTAAAATATCCCTTGGAGACTTCTACCTCCTATTTAGGAGGGAATGGGGACGGCTTTATTTATCAAGGGGATCAGTTTAGGACAAAATTACCGAACGTTAGTATTGTTTATGAGAAACTAACTTATACTGAAGCTGAAACAATATTAACAGCTATTAATTCCTACATAACAAGTCAGCCAGCTAGAATAATATTTAATTCTACTAATTTTATAATTGCTTCGGAAGGAATTCAAGAGAAACGAGGAAATGGTTTAGTTGATTTAAAAATTGCTTTGCAGGGAGTTTTTTAATGCTTAGTTTCTTAACTTTGCCCGATTTACCTTTAGAAACTCCTTACACTATTTCTTGGAAATTTCCAGAAGTTACTCCAAGTCCTTACGGTTATTTAGTTACCCAAAATATAGGTTTTAATTTTGTTATTAAGACCTTAGAACTTAAATATGTAAAGCTTACTTTAACTGAATTAAATAGTCTGTTAGTTAATTTCAACGATACGGACGCGGAAAAATTACTTCAAATTAATCTTCCCGATGGAATAACTGTTAAAACTTTAAAACCTATGAACTATTCCACCTCAGAAGAAAATGTAATTCAAGCTAATGCCTACTCCAAGCGGTATTCTTTAACCTTTAAAGTAAGGATAGTTCAATGACCGAGGAAGAACAGAAGTATATCGAAAAAGAACTTGGGCTTCCCGAAGTTATTAACCTGTTTAAGATTAAACTTGAAGCAGTTGAGCATTTCTTTTGTGGGGACTTTAGGCTTGATCCAGTATTTTGGAACTCACAAGAATGGGGATATGCTCCTTTATCTATTGCTGAATACCGTTTTAGCGAAGATAATGCTTCTCCAACTCCTACATTAAGTTTAGTAAATTTAGCTTCGTTTTACTCCGAAGCAATTGCTAGTTTACCGGCACTCGAAGGAGCTGAAGTTACTTATTATCAAGTCTACGTTACTGAAGTTTTTTCTACTCTTTTAGAAGCAACTTCTTCAGCTTATTCTGGAAAATTTACTTTTAAATTAGTTCAATTACTTTCCAAGAATCCACAAAAATTACAATATCGGATTGATCCAATTGGATTTCTAGTCAATCAATACGCACCAAGCAGGATTATTCTTAGAGATGGAATTTTTAATCTTGCTTTTCCTGGAGCTGGGGAGAAATATCAATCATGATTAAACATTTAGAAGCACAATTAAAAGAATTAACACTTTCAGAGTTTCCCAAAGAAGCTTGTGCTTTATGTACGGAAAATGAAGTTTATCCAATTAAAAACATAAGCGAAGAAGAGGATCATTTTATTTTTTGCCCAATTGAATTTGCAAAACTTGTTAAAAAACTTGGCTCATTAAAAAGTATTAAGTATCTTTGGCATAGTCATGTAAGAAAGGCTAATTCTTTGTTTGATATTAGGACACCTTCAGAAGCAGACTTAGAACTTTTTACTAAGTTTAAAATTCCACTATTAATTTCGGGATACGATGGAAACATTTTTTATCCTACGGTAGAATTTCCAAAAAAATTACAAATTTGTTCAAAATATACAGATAGGCCATATATTTGTGGAATTTACGATTGTGGGACTTTAATTCAAGACTATTACTATAATGAACTTGGGATTGAACTTTTTTATTCATTCAAACCAGAATACTTGTTTCCAAAAAATTGGCAAAAAGCAGTAAAAGATTTTCTTATTTTAAATTGTTTTAAAGAAGTTAAAGGAATGCCTAGAACTTCTGATGTCTTAATCGTTCCTATGCTTCATATACCGGAAGCGCATGGAGTATTAGTTTACAAGAATCCAAACTTTATTCTCGATCAGAAAGAAGTTTCAAGACTTTTAACCATCGAATCATATCTTTGCTCTCCACATAAAATTTATCGTTTCGATTTCTCAAGGTTTAAGGAAAAATTCTTATGAAACTTATTTGCATATTCGCTGATGAAGAAAAAGGGTTAGTTTCGTATTCTTACGAACAAAAATTCTACAGCTTAAATCACATTATGGAATTTTTAGAATTTGCCCATCCAAAAGTTTTTAAAATGTTTAACAAGGCTGAGTATACAATTCTTTTGCAAAAAGAAGAAACTTCTGAACCTTTTGCTTGGAAACTTGGAACTAATTATGAAAACTTTAATTTTGAATACGTTTATTTTGTTGAAAAAGTTGAAGGAAAGCTTATTACAACAGCCTCCATTGCTTCATTTTTAGTTGGGCTAGGGCTATCGGCAGGAACTGCTGCTATCGCAGCTCAAGTAATAGTACTTGTAGCCCAACAACTTCTTATGGCAGCTATAATGTACGGCATCGGACAAATTATGCAAGCCTTATCTCCAACTCAAAGCTCCGACTCAATGTCAGGAAACAAAAACTTTAACTTTAATCAAATTCCCAACATAAATACACAAGGAAGTTATATTCCTTATAATTTTGGAGATTACTTATGTGGAGGAGTAGTCGTAGGGCGTAGAATGGATACCTATTCAATGATCGTAACCGATAACTTTGAGAATCCTTCTCTTCCAGAATCTTTACCAACTATTCTTAAAGCGGATTTAAGCACTGCTGCTGAAGGAACTTGGTATAAAATAAAGAGTTCATAACATGTCAGATTCTCAAACTACAAAACAAAATCTAAAAGTTCTTCTTGCTGTTGGGGAAGAAATTACAGAAATTTCAGACATATTAGTTAATGGCGTTTCTATTACTGACTTGGATATAGCCTTTGCTTATACTAAAGGAACAGCAACTCAACCCCATATTATCGGGTTTGAAAAAGTAATTTCCGATGCTTTAGGAGATACAGACTTAGGAGCAAACATTGGAGAAATGTCTGTTCTTTATCATGTCCCAAGAACGGGAGAACTTCCTTCCACCAATGTAGATATTGGCATTTATTTTCCAAACGGACTTTATCATGTCTTTCCTAATGGAAATATCGCAGGTTATGGAGTTACTATAAGAGTTGAAGCTTGCATCTTTGGAGAACCTTTTCCTTCTTTACCAGTCGGACAGCAATATAAAGAATATCCTATTTCTTTAAAAACTTTATCCCCAGCAAGAAGAGTTATTACTTTCATGCGTCCTTCTTGGATTCCAGCTAATGTAGATTGGGACATTAAGGTAACTAGATTAACTCCCCCTTCTGATCCTCCAGGAGAAATTGGCGAACTTTTCATAAACGCAACTAAAGTTAATTTTACTACTTATGCTTATACGCCTAGACAAACTTATGCAGGGACAGCTTTATTAGCTATTTGGGTAGAAGATATTACAATAATTAACAATACTTGGCCTGAAGTTACCGTAAGAAATAAAGGAATGCAAATGTATTGTCCGGCAAGCGAACATTATAATGCAGTTACTAAAACTTACTCTGGAGTTACTCCCTGGGACGGAACCTTTACTCAAAAAACTTTTACAAACAACTTAAGCTACTGTATTTATTCAATTCTTAGCCCATTATTAACAAAAACTGTTCCAATAAATTCTACTGGAGGTTTGTTAATGGATATTATGGTTTCTTTTGGGATTCCAGAGGCTAATTTAGGAATTTATAGTTTTTACAATTTTGCTAAATATTGTGATGAAACATATCTTGGAGTTCCAAGATATACAATTAATAAGCAATTTGTTGAAAGAATGCCTAGAAAAGATTTACTAAACGCTATGCTTAGTTTAGGTAATGCAAAATTAACTAGAAAGCATGGTCTTTTATGTATTACTTGGGATAAAAAACTAACAACGGAAGAATTAGACGCAACTACTTTATTAATTCCCGAAAATACAGCAAGCGGTTTTGAAGAATCCAGATCGCATATCTCTGAACGCTATACTCATGTTTCGGTAGTTTTTGAAGACGCGGAAAACAATAATGTAGTTTCTTCTGTTCAGGCGGATAGCTTAGAATTAGTAAACTTTTTAATTGGAATTTCTTATCTTCCAGGGGGAACGAGTCCTTTATATTTTGTTAATAAATTCGGTTACAGTGCTACAAATATTGAATTAACTGGAGCTATGACTTACCAATCCGCTTTAATTAAAGCGCGAGGATTACTTTTTGATTTCTTAATTGGAAACACTTTTATTACTTTCTCAGGAGGTTATGAGTTTAACTCATTCTGGGATGGGCAGATTATTCGTACCATTGATACTTCCTTATCTTCAGCCAAAACTTCAGGAAGAATTCTAAGTTACGAAGTAATTTCCACACTACATCATTTAGTTCTTAAGGATGAATTAACTTTAACTCCAAGCTCTTTTGTTTACTTTTACCTTCAAGACGCAAGTTTAATAACTTCTGAGCCTTTGACAAACTTGGAAAATTTCTTAACTTTAGAGCCGGTAAAAGTTCAACCTCATGCTAGCAATTTTGCCGTCGGAGAAACAACGAAAACAAGTACTACTTGGATTTTTTCTTTAATTAATAACCCAATAGATAATACTCCTTACGTTAAGGCTAGCGAAGAGATAAAAACTTGGACAATATCAAATATTGACTTTGCTGATAATATTTTTACCATACGAGCTAAGGAATATTTTCTGGAAAAATTCGACTTTATTAATTTATCTTACGTTAGAACTCCTGTCGAACAAATATTTACAGCTCTTCCGGCAGTTCAAAATGTAGATATTAATTTAAACATTAAAGAAGGATTTTCCGCAGCGCAGTTTGAATTTGAAATAAAATGGCAACATGTGCTTCCAAAGTATATTTCTCATAGTTTAGTAATTACTTACGATTTTTTACTCACTATGTTTGATGGAATGGAATATAGATTAAGTGTTAAAAGGTCTTTTTCTGCCCATGTTTTTGGTGAAGATATTATGACTGCAACGATTACGCAAGAACATCACGCTACTTTGCAAGCTTTAGTTGAAAATTATGGAACTTACTTTCTTACTACCGCTGGATCAGCCTTAACCATAGACATTCCAGTTATTTTAACAATTGGAGCCTCTGTTAGTAACTTACTTATGGGAATTAAACCTAGTCCAATAACAACTTACAGAGAAACTATTACAGTCAATCGCCCAAGTATTAACTTTATTTCTTAGGAGAAACTATGCCTATAGTAATTACAACAAAATCTATGGAAGCTTTGACTATAGTTCCTAGGATTACTGAAGATTGGAATACTGCGTTAACCTCTGGTAGAGCTTGGAGAGATACTGTAACGACAATAAATTCCCCGATCTTTGGAGAACTTTTTGTAGGAACGGTAGAATATGTTAGTGAATTTGTCTACATTCAAGTTGTTAAAACTCAGGCCGGAACTTTAAGAACTTTTAGAAGAGTTTCACATGAGGTAAGTTCCGTACTTACTTGGAATGCTTGGACAGAACAACTTATTCAAACTCCTTTAACTGCTGGAACAAATATTACTATTGTTGATAATGTGATTAATAGTCAAGGAGGAGAAATATATACTCCAATGGTTTTAGGAGGCTTTAATGATGATATAATAACAGTAGATGATTTATATAAAATTCCGAAATTTATGACTCTTTCTGACGGAAGAATAATGCTAACGAGGATAAATTCATGACAATTACTAAACATAGAGATCAGCCTGTCGGGCAACGACATGGAGTACATCAGTGGGAATTTCCTACCAGTACTGAACGAGATGCTCATACTTATGCAAATAGTGATGTAGGAAAAGAAGTAAAATTAACTGATGGAACTTTTTGGAGAATTATTTCTGTAAGTAGTGGCGTAGCAACTTTTAGAGAAGTTGCTAAAGATATTTCGTCTTTAGAAAGCATGTTAGCAAATACCAGTGGTACAAATACAGGAGATCAAGACTTAAGCGGCAAACAAGATGTTCTTGTATCGGGAACAAATATAAAAACTATAAATGGGCAGTCGCTACTAGGGTCTGGGGATTTGATTGTCGCTGGTACGACACCTAGCGCTCCGATAGAAACCACTGTGCCGATAGAGCTTACTGTAAGTGCGTCGATTTCAAAAGTTACGCCAACAGACTACGGTATGGCTTTTATATTCCCCGATGCCACAACTTTTGCTGATGCCGCAACTAATGTATACATCATGGAAAATGCGGGCGGGTACCCAATACGCGTTTTAAATAATGTCGGACAATTATTAGGATTTATTCCTGCAAAAACAACCAGTGTAGCCAGTTTAATGGATATATCCACGCCTGCTGGAATTTGGAGCTGTAGTAATCTAGAATTTTTTGGTATATCAGCCAGATTGCTAGGGACTGCTGTTTCAGTAATATATACGGTAATTAATTTAGGAGACGGCAAAGAATTAATATTATTTGATAAAAAAGCAATGATTTATGACAAATATAATAATATCTTCGGGTCTATAGTAACGATAACAACTAATACGGTAATTAACGAAGGAATAGATGGGGTATTATTACCCAGTGGTAAAATACTAATTGCTTGGATAGAAACTGCTACAAAAAATATACTACGAGCAGAAGTTTTGTCCATAACTGGAATAACGATAACCATAGAGTCAGGAGGATATAGTAGTTATACCGCGGCTAGTAATTTTAGTAATCCAACAACTTTTGGGGAATTTATAATGCAGGCGAAGGTAAGCATTATTTGCTAGAAAATAATGGCTCCTACGCTTTATGCGCTACTTTAGCCGGAGGGTCAACAATCCTAATAGCGTTATCTGTTACCGATGTTACTGTCAGTATCGGCAGTCCGGTAACTGTGGTAGCGTCTACTTCTGTCCATTGTTTTAGTAGACACCCTAATTGTTTAGCTGTTTGTTTTTATGATACTAATCCGAAAGTCTCACTCTATACGCTAAGCGGTACAACCATTACTACAGTTTCGACCTCTACTGTAGATGTATTTTCAGGTACACCTACTTTTTATTCGATGGGTTTTTTATACACGAGCACAGATAAACTTGTTTGGGTTTATAAAAACTATACTTACGCTGGAGGCTTTATTTGCGCCTTGCTGTCCATTTCAGGAACATCTATAACCATTAGTTATGTTGTTGCTACATCAGTTAGTTCGACATATTCAGTAAGGGACTTGAAGGAGATTAGCCCTAATAGATTTTATTTAAATCTTGGAGAACCTACAGATCCTGGGCGTGATGTTGTTCTTATTGATACCGCTGGATCAATTTCTATTTTTAGTAATTTTTCTAGCCTGCTCGGCATTCAGGCTGTAATTCTTAAAACTCAGAATGATTTACTCTATTCTTTATCGGGTACTACCTCTGCACTTTTACAATATATAAACACAATAGATACAACAACCAATCCTCCTACTTTAATTAATCGTCAATATTTTCCAGCTAAAGGAAACACCGCCCTAGTTTCTGCGTATTACTACAATTTTGTTTTTTCTGAAAGTATGTTTGAGGAGCCTTCTAATAGATTTGTACTTTCTGGAGGCTCCTGTGATGTTTTTCTAAAAAGTGTCACAGAGAATTTCGTAACCTACACTTTAGTGAATAACGTACCCAGTTGTATCTCAGGTAGTCCTTATACTGCTAATTTACTTACTTTAGATTTTGCTAAAGGGTATGCAAAAAATACTAGCTATTCCTTTAGTGGATTAAGTTCAAACTGTTTTAAATTGGAGGTTGCAGAAATTTGATTTTGCTGTATAGAACTCTTAAACTTGTTCAGGCAATTAAAAAAGTTTTACTATTTCTAGTAATATTTTAAAAAATTTGCGATCTTCCCAAAAAATAAAATGAGGTAAAAGCTAATGGCAATAAATGATGGTATTCATAGAAATAGTGGAATTGGAGAAAATCATGTTTTACAAAACGCTGAATTTGCTGATGCTACGGCAAGAGAAGCGGTAACAACTTACACAAGCGCAGATATTGATAAGATAGTTAAGCAAGTTGATACAAATACATTGTGGAGATGTATTGATGTAGTGTCAGGCGTGCCGACATGGGAAGCCATCAAAGGAGGAAGGCAACTTATAACCGTTTTTAGTAGTGCCAATAGAAATATTGACGCTAGTTGGTTGAATAATACAGTATTTTATAATTACTCTGATGTTTCCTCCTCTTTAACTTTTACTAGTGCTGTTCTCGATCCTTACGAAACCGCAGGACAATCCATTGAATTTATTTTCAATAGCCCAGACCAGACGCTAACTCTACTTGCGGAAGGAACAAATAATTTTTTGATTAATGGAGTATATTTAACTAATACATTTACTATAGATAGAGTATGCCCAATAAGAACAGCTAAGTTCACAAAGCTTCCTGGATCAGGGTATTGGTTAGTAGAAATATCATTACTTCCAATGTTTAACAATGGGGCTTTATCTGACCCAGCGCCAACGGGAAGTCCATTTACTTATACAAATACAGACATCTCTTTTAATATAATGCAGCTTTTGATCTCAGGTGGAACTGTATCAAATATAGAAATGATTAGTAGTCGAGCTGGAACAGTTACTATTGCTCCCTCTACAGCAAACCCTGTAACTATATTACTCAGATATGGAGATTCTGTTCGAGTAACTTATACAGTAGCACCTACTATAGTATTTCTATAACTTTTAACTAAATAGTAAATTTAAATTTTCTTAATTCATTTTTAAACTAAACAGAAGGACTTCAAATGCAATCAACTTTAACTGATACAACTTTAATTCTTACTAGGAATTACAAAATTCCTTTTACGATAACTTTTAACTCTGAGGACGTAGGAAGAAAAATAGAACTTACTTCTAATAATGGCGAAGAATATTTTGAACCTACAGCAGATATAACTTCAGCAACAATGCTAGTGCTTGTTGTTAATTCTCCAATAACCGGAATAAAATTTACAGGAGCGATAGGTGATACTATCGTAGTGGTGGCTTAAAATGAGTTTTCCTTCAAGTGGTACAGGCGGTGGCGGTGGTTCTGGAACTTCAGATACTTTAGAGTCAACACAAGTTTTAGTTAAAACAGCGGTACAAGGAATCAATACTAAAACTCCAGCATTAGGGCAAGCTTTAGCGTCTGGATCAGTTCCAGTAGTTTTAACAGCGGCTCAATTAACAACTTTAACTCCCGTTTCTGGACTTACGGACACCGAACTTAGAGCAACGGCAGTTCCAGTAAGTCTTTCTGGAGTTTCAACTTCAGCAAAACAAGATACTCTTGCAGGACTTATTGGAGAAGTTCAAGCAAGTCCGACAAGTAATACTCTTCTGGATCGTGTAAAAGCCCTACTTACTGGAATAGTTCTTTCCGCAGGAACGTCTATTATTGGTAAAGTAGGAATTGATCAAACAACTCCAGGAACTACAGATAGTGTAACTATTAAAGCAAGTGTTGGAATTGGGAGTTTAACTGAAACAGCTCCAACTACAGACACAGCAAGTTCAGGGCTTAACGGAAGATTGCAAAGAATTGCTCAAAACCTTACCTCTCTTATTACTTTCTTTTCGCCAATTACTACAGCAACATTAAGTAATGTTTCAGGAAGTGCTTCAAGTGTTACTATTATTGCCTCGAATTCGTCAAGACGAAGATTAATTATAGTAAACGATAGTACGGCTAATTTGTATTTAAAGTTCGGAGCTACAGCTTCTACTACAAGTTATACAGTTCTATTAAATGCTGGAGATACTTATGAATCTCCAATTTTTGCTGTTTATACTGGAATTATTGATGGAATTTGGTCTAGTGCTACAGGTTCAGCCAGAATAACGGAGATGTCATAATGCCTATTCTTAAAAATTCACAAAAACTTATCTTAAGAAAGGATACTTGGGCAAATAGAGCAAATCTTATCGCTTACGGAGAAGGACTTTACTATTTTACCGATTTACAAACTTATGCTTACTACGATGGGTCACAATTACATGTTCCTGTTTTTCCTTTAAAAAATGATGGAACGGGATATTTAGTTCCTTCTTTAACTGCTGCTAATGCTGCTACTTATTCTCAAACCGGAACAACGATTACTGTTGCTGCTACAGGGCATGGCTTGCCGCAAAACAATGCTTTAGCTAATGGAAGTCAGGTTTACTTGGTTATAGGTTCAGGATTAGCTACTTCTGGCTGGTATACAAATTTTCAATGCAGTAATGCGAATACTTTTACTTGTACGTCAACCACTTCTCAAACTACTACAGGAACTATTAATACAAATACGTCTGAAACAACAATTACCCCACTTTCAGTAACTTTACCTGGAGGAATTTTAGGCATAAAAGGTAATTATAGGAGTTTTATTAAATTAATGATGGATACTGGAGCCTACCCAAAAACTCTTAAATATTACTTAGGAGGAACTATTGTACATCAACCAGTCGCATTTGCCTCGGGACAAATTACCGCCGAACATCAAATAATGGTAAGTAATTGTGAAGATGCGGCTAAACAAATTGGAGCTGCCGGAGGAGCCTCGGCTGGTCTAACTTACGCACAAACAAGTGCTTTTGCTTCTGCTAGCGTTGATACTACTGCTGACCAGACAATTAGTATCTCTTGCCAACTAAGCACAGTTAATACTTATATGTTGGTAAAAAAACTAATAATTGAAGTAATGCCGCCAAGGAGTATATAAATGATTTATACAAATATTTCAATTCAAGAAGCTTATGCCCTTCCTGAGCCTAAGAAAATGATACTTAACGATAATACTGCTACAGTGTATACGGAAGGAGATATTCCTATTGAAGAGATAGTAGTTGAAGTTGTCCCTGATTATCTTTTTAGAGATAGATTTACTGACGTGGAAATGACAGCAATTCTTAACTTAGCTTATCGCGATTTAGACGTTAATGCTATGAAAGGTTTATTACTTTTGCAAACAGCATCAGGAGGGGTTCCTTTAAATCGAACTGATGTTAATCAACTTCTCGATTATTTTACTTTTGTTGGAGTTCTTGCTCCCGGAAGAAAAGCAGAAATTTTAAGTTAATTATTAACTCCCTAGGAAATTCTCCTAGGGAGCTTTTTCTAGAATTATGAAGCTAATCTCAGCATTTCTTGTTCAATTTTTACTATAGTTTTTTCGTTTAATAGTTCCAACAATTCAAATTCCGTATCTTTTACTTTACAGCTTGTAACTTCAATATAAGCATCTTCCCCTTCTGTCCAAGCGTCTGAACTTCCGGTTAAACTAGGAAGTTCTTCAGGGAAATAATTTCCTTCAACGGCAAAAATCACTTCATTAATTTCTACTAACATAAAAATTCCTAAAAACCTACACTTAATTTACTAAAAAATCCTGCTATAATTCCTAACAGAAAACAAAGTAAACTTCCAAGTATAATAAAAAAAGTTATACATTTATACATTATTTTTCCTTTTAATTTCCTGAAGAACAAGTTTCAGGAGTATGACTAAACTGACTACAAGGGTTTTGTGCGGCTATTTCCATGTTGATTAAGAGAAAAAGTAAAATTCCTATTATGAAAAGTAATAAAGGTTTCACTTTACCTCCTTTGTGAGGCTAAGCAAGGCTTGAGCATGTCTTATTGCGGCGTCTTTTGCTAAGTGACTTAAACCTAGTTTTATAAGATCGTCTCCGCCTTTCATAATACCATAAGTAAAAGAATCAAATAGTTCATCTTGTAATATATCAACAAAATAAACTATTGTTCCCCATTCTGGAGCAACTCTCAAAGGCTCAGGAACTTCAAAACCATTAATAAGAATAGTTTTAACTTTTCTTCTGTAGGAAACATCTTTTTGCCAATTAGGATGCTGGCTTAAAGTTCCCCAAGTATTCTCGTAACATCCTTTATGTTCCCAACTAAGCCAAGGAGTTTGACTTTCTGCACAATCTTTAATATACTCTAACATTAGTTCATAATGTGGGCAATAAGTAATAACACTTATAGATTCTTCTTCTTCTTCTTCTTCTTCTTCATATTCTGTCACTAAATCATAATTACTTTTTTCATTGTCGATATGAACCCCCCCTTTACTCGTATAATAGAAGCCATTTGTTCCTAAAAACGGATAAATACAATCTTTAAACTCAGAAAGTGTTACTTTATCCCCAGATTTCGTAAAATAGGTTTTTCCCGCTGTAAAGTCTAAACTAGGTTTCATTTTCCCTCCTACACCGAACACAAATATACATACTTATCTGCAATAAAATTTATCTTTCCTTGCAAGCCTTTTATTTCTTCCTCAATTTCCGCAATCAAAACCAAAGCTGCTTCTCTCTCGCTTTCAAAATGTTTACCCTTCTTAATTTTTAAATTTAAAATACTTCCAGGGATAATAAAATTTCCCTCAGAGTCAATTTCTCCCTCCCTCCCCACAACTTCGAACTGTTTTGTGTAATAATATCTTATCATTTCCTCACCTTTAAAAATTTCTTCATTAGTTTGTAAAAAAATTTTTCATTGCTTCTTAATCTCTAATTGTTTAATCCTCTTTATTTCTTCTCCAAACTTACAAATCAAAGTCTGAAATTAATACATCCCATAATAAAACTGTTTTCCCTTTTTCCTCCGCCTCATAACTTGCCAACACTTTAAAGGAAAAACTCTTACAATAACTTTCCACTAACAATCTTAATTCCTCGCAATCCAAAACATGGCAAACTCTTACGGAAAAAGTTTCCCTGTTCATATCAACGATTTTAAGCTTATTTTCTAGGCTTAAATCTACCAATTTATCAACAAATTGGTCATACTTTGTATTACTTTGCATTCATTCCTCCTAATAATTTAAGCCAATCTCAACCCTTATCAACCCAACCAACCCCTAATCAACCCTAACCAACGCCTACATCATACCATTATTAACACCTGAACACAAATTATTTTAAATCTAAATAACCCCTACCCAAACGGCTCCCAATTTCCCATTTACCCTACTCA